>Ga0068864_100002979_pt1 | contig 14004 bp, 12 predicted proteins | sample KBSSwiS72_FD_66586 | JGI IMG/M metagenome (GOLD analysis project Ga0068864, IMG submission 66586) | Switchgrass rhizosphere microbial communities from Kellogg Biological Station, Michigan, USA - KBS Switchgrass S7-2 | ecosystem: Host-associated > Plants > Roots > Rhizosphere > Soil ... | reverse complement strand
CGGGAGGAAAAGTGCTGACGAGCATGATGGAGAAGACAGCGAATGGCTGGAAATTGGACCCGCCGGGCGAGATCGTGATGGAGCGAACGCCGTCGAGTGCTGATTCCACGTCAGCCAAACCCTGATTGCAAATGGCCGCAATCGGTCGAGATCTGCCGAAAGCGGATCGTCCGTCTGCCGCCAGATCCAGAAGCCCCCGTGCATGGCCAGGTAAGGAACTCCGAACGGCAGGGCAGGGGTCGTGCAGCAGATCCCGAGAAACGAGCTTCAAAATTCCGAATGGCAGGCGAGGGTAAAGGCTGAAGTTTCGGACCGCACCAATACCCACCCCCCCTTGAGAGTCATTCGCCGGGAACTACTTCTGGTGCTGGTGTCCCAATCAGAACCCGGCGATTCGCTAGCCGCGCCACGAGTGCGGCCGCTGCCATGTCCATCGTGACATTGGCGACGGTGTTGAACATGTCCGGTATCGCGAACACGGCCACGATGAGCGCGAGTATCTCGATGGGAATGCCCATGCTGTTGAAAATGGGGACGTAGACCGCGAAGAAGGTTATCTCTCCCGGGACTCCTGCACCGGCGGCGATCATGATGATCGCGATCAGTCCGCCCGTCACGAGCTGCGGGGTGCCGAGCGGAATCCCGAGGACGTGAGCCGCATAGATCGCCGCTGTAAGACTAGCCATCGGCCCGCAAATGCGAAACATCGATGCCGCGAGCGGCAGCGTCACCGAGGTCACCGCACGGCTCAAATGAAGCTGCTGTTCGCAGGCGCTGATCATAGCCGGAAGGGTGGCCACGGAGGAGCGCGTGCTGAACGCGATCGATTGCGCTGGGGCAGCCGCGCGGATGAAGCGCAAAAGACCGACGTTTCCGCCGAATGCGCCGATGCAAACTGCAAGCGCGGTCGCGACCGCAGCCATCGCAACCACGAGAATGACGAATTGCGCAAGCGCACCGATTGCGCTCAGACCAGTTTTCGCTCCCAACTCGAGCGCAAGCATGAATACGCCCACGGGCGCCAGCACCAGGACCCAGCCGACGATCACCAGCATCGTTTCGCGGATCCATTCAAAGAAAGTGTTGAGACCAAGCCGTCGTTCGCCCGGGCCACTCGCGACTGCGAAGCCGAAGATGAGGGCGAATATAACGACCGGCAGCATGTTGTCGGCCGCCGCAGCGCTAAAGACGTTGATCGGAACGAAGCCCTTCAGCATCGCTCCCAGTCCCGGCAGTGGCGGCAGCTTGTTACCCGTAGAAAGCGCCTGGCGGATTGCGGCGGTACCTTCGGGTGAAGTTGGCCATAACGATAACAGCGTTGGCACAGTGATCGCGACGATTGCCGAGCCAGCAAGCAGGATGCCAACGAAGGTGAGCAGCGACAAGCGCGTGAAACCGCCAGCGGAGTTCGCCTCAACGCGCGTGGCAACGCCAGTTACGACGAGTGAAAAGACCAATGGCAGGATCGTCATTCGAAGCGCTGCGATCCACAGGCCTCCGATCGTATCGGCGGTCGTTACGAGAATGCTGTCAGGAGGAACGTTTGCGTGGGCAAGTGCGAAGCCGCTAGCGAGGCCAAGTCCAAGACCGATGAGCACGCGCACAGGTGGTGACATGCCAACCCCCTCGCCCGCGTCGACGCGGGTCCGCGACAAACTTGGAATATCACACAGGTCAGGTCTTGAAGAGTCCTCTGCTCCGACAGGCAATGTCTGGAACGGGTGGAAAGCGGACGTTCGAACGGACGGGAATGGGTATCAGCTTGGAGGCACGAACCGTTCATTGATCTGGATGACGGGCTCGGCATTGGTGAAGTTACGAATGTCTGCGATGACCTCCGAAGCATGCTCGCCATTCAGTGCCAATTGCAGGCTCTCAACCGTGTCGAAGTGGATTATCCCGATCGCGAAGTATGGCGGTTCTGATCCGTTCGGCGCGGCCTTGCCGAGGAGCGCCTCGCCACCGGTCAGTCCCGCATCGCCCCATCGTTCCCCCACGAGCGGCATATGCTTCGTCCTATAGTAGTCGTAGTCGAAACTGGCGCCCGGCGTCCGCGGGTAGATCACACTCAATGATGCCATTTCGAAGCTCCTGTTAGTTGTTCGCTGCCCACCGAAACCCATAAGCTCTAACGCCCTTCACTTATTGCTAGGCCATCCGAAATAAATGCCGGCGAGCTCTTTCGCGAGCCGTTCAGAGCCTTCTCCCTCAACGTTCGTCAGAACAATCACGACGAGACCGTCGTCGGGATATTGTTCGAATGCGCTAGAAAATCCCGGAAGGTTGCCGCCGTGATCCCACAGGCGGTGACCTTGCCGGTTCTCGACGAAGGAACCGAAACCGTAGTGATGACCGTAGTCGGTGAACATCGCCGCAACTGACGCCGAACCGATGAGCCTTCCCCCATGCAGCGCCTCTTCGAAACGAAGGAGATCGTCGACGTTCGACCGCAAACCTCCGCCGGCGTAAGCAGCCGGGGTCGTCCACGGACGAGCATTCTTCATCACTCCATCAGACAGCCAATAGCCGTCCGCGCGACGCGGCAAAATCTCGCTCGTGTCGTCATAGGCGGTGTGGTTCAGATTGAGTGCCCGAAGGACGTGCTGCTGCATGTAATCAGCGTAGGACTGCCCACTGATCCGCTCGATGATCATCCCGAGCAATGCGTAACCGGTATTGGTGTATTTGAACCGCGAGCCGGGGGCGAACTCCAGTGGCTGGTCGCGCACCAGGTCGAGGATTTGATCGGGCATCAGATCAAGGCGAGCCGGGCCGTGGATGAAGCCATTGTACTGAACGAAGTCCGCTATGCCCGACGTGTGATTCAAAAGTTGGCGAATTGTTATTCCGGTCCAGGCGTGTGGAAGCCCCTCAACATAGGTGCTGACAGGATCGTCCAGCGCGACTTTCCCTGCCTCGATGAGCTGGAAGATGGCCGCAGCAGTAAACTGTTTGGTGACCGATCCGATCCTGAACTCGGTGTCCACCGTGACTGGAACGTTCCATTCGCGGTTTGCAAGGCCGTAGGCTCGCCGGAAGATCGGCCGTCCATTATGAGCGACAAGTACGACACCGCTGAAATCGCCGCGCGCCAGATGCGCTTTTAGAAGTGCGTCCGCCCGTCGTTCAAAGCTCAAAGTGGCAGCGTGTGCCGAAGACGAAAGCAACAACACGGCGCTAGCTAACAAGCTCGCGCAACACTTACGCACGTTCACAGGCACGCCTCACTCAATATTGACTCGTCGGACTAATTACCGTGCCCAATGCCCGCAATGGGTCTCGAAAGCAGATGGTCAGCTAAAAGGTGGAGGCCGAGTTAGCGTCCCACTTCCCCGCCTGGCGGGTAGCTCCTATTGGCGCGGCCCCAAACGATGCCCAGCGCAAAGCCGGCCCACCGGTTTGCCGCGTGGGTACATTCCAACGTCCGTATGGTTGCGGTCACGCCGGAAGCGCATTGTGGGGCCGGGGTGAGGCCACCGGAAAGGACCCAACATCATGCGCAAAGTCTTGATCAGCTTGGCAGCAGCGTCCGTTCTAACAATTGCAAGCCCGACGATCGCCGCACCGGCGTCTCAGACCCCTTCTAAGAGTACCGTCGACAACTGCTGGGGCGTGGTGAGTGCGCAGCTCGCACATGTTGAAGGCGGCCTTGGCGACCACACCTCCAGCCAGAGCAATCCGCGGCTCGGGCTCGGCAACGTCGCGCGCCTTTTTTATGAACAGGGGCTCATCGATGCACCGACACTCAGCGCTCTCGGTTCGTTCCTCGCGTCACTCGACGAGTACGACGAGACCATCTGCCCGGTGGAACAGCAGTAGCCTCGGCAGGCCGTTTCGCTTCTGAAGTGGGAGTCGCCCGTTGGCGGCTCCCCCATTCTGTCTCCCGCGCAAACGTCCGCAATGGCCCGCACCGATCTCCTGAACCAATGCCCGCTTCGTGGGTCGCTCACCGGAAAGCAAACCGACTGCTTTCGGCCAAGATCAGCCGCGGCTGCCCGCGAGATCCTCCGAGCTGAACGGTGAAGCAGGGTGGAAGGGGACGTTAGGATGTGTGCCGATCCTTAACTCTTGGTTGCCTAGCAGCCGTCTCATCTTCACGCGTACTCAGGGGTTTTGAGATGAGAGGCCGGATAATCGGCGTGTGTGCGCTGCTAAGCGCAAGTGCCGCACAGGCGGAACGAGTCAGCGAACCGTATGCAAAGGTCGGTTACTGGGAGATCACCACGGAAAATCACAGCGCATGCGTGATGAAGAGCCTGTATCCCGGCAAGGTCGCCGACGACGCAGAAGCGTTGATTATCGTCTACAGTGCGCTGCAGAAAACCGCGGTGCTCAGCTGGATAACCCAGAAGCCGAAGCTTCCGGCGCTCACTGACTCGTTGGACTTCGAACTCTCTTTCCTGAAAGGCCGATCGCTGAACGAGTCATGGGGAAGTCGGCCGTTTGACATTGCGAACTCAGCCCATTCGTACAGCTTCACCCACGCCTTCAGGGGGGCGACGGATAGCGATCGATTCCTTCGCGACCTCGCTTCCCACGACGCCCTCGTGCTGTTTTTCGGCCCAGGCATGTTGACCAGCCTGCCTCTGAAAGCATCTGACGCAGTTACAATGCTTCGCGAATGCTCGTCGAAGATCGTGGAGCAAGATGCCTCCGACCGCTTGCAAGAATAGCCATTCCTAGCGTCCACTTTGGGTGGAAGGCTGCCGTTAGAGTAAGTTCACGTACAGGCTGGGAAATGGATCTTCTTGACGAGCGCGGAGTAGCGTGGGTCGCGTCGGATCGGGTCCAGAAAGGGGTCAGTCCTCACTCCGGTGACGCCCGGGTCTTTCACCGCCAGGCCTCTCTCGAGCGCCTCGAAGGCACGATCAAACTGTCGCGCCTGTGCGTAGACCTGCGCATATTGAAACATTGCGGAGTCGCCGGAGACCTTCCGGATTTGCGACACGATCCGCTGAACCGCGCTAGTATCGCCGGCTCGCGTGGCAATGATCGCTTCGCTAGCGAGTCTGTACAAGTCGTCAGGGGAAACGGACCTGAGTTCCGCCCGGGCTTCATCCGGCCGATTCATCAGAATCAGGGCGTTCGCAATCAACTGATGGGGCCATTCGCGACTGGGTGCGAGCTGAAGTGACTTCCGCGCTGCCTGGATTGCCTCGGCATATCGCCGCAGGTCGATGAGGATGGCCGCTCGAATCGAGTAACTCGTAGGCGTCAGTGGATTGAGTTTGGCGAGACGGTCGGCAAGCGATAGCGACCGGTCGGGCTCTCCGCACACGTACCACCGAATATACATTGAAGTTGCGATGACCTTTGGGTCACCGGGCGAGAGCGCCATGGCCTGACGCATGAATTGCTGCGCCTTATCGAAATTGAAGCGGTCCTCCTCGATGCCCGCGAGTTCGGCATAAGCCGAGCCCAACGCAGGGGCGATCGCTATTGCTCTCCGCGCGGCGGCTTCGGCTTCATCTTTGCCTCGCGTCATCGCATCGGCATTCTCCGAATATGACGTGGCGAGATACTCCAGGAAGTTGGCCTTCAGGCGGAAGGCATTTGCATAGTTGGGATCACGCGCAATTGCTGCATCCAGCAGCCTCACTCCCTCGCGGATTGCCTTCTCGCTGGTGTCATTTGCATAAAGCGCCGAGGCGCGCAGGAGCAGGTCCTGAGCGGCGCTATCATTAGTTCCACCAAGCGTAAGTGCGGCTTTGTCGGCCTGTCCGAGTGCGACGCTGAGCGACTGAGCGACGTTGGTCGCGATGTCGGTCTGGATCTTGATCTCGTCCCCTGGCGCTCGGTCGTACGTCTGCTCCCAGCGCTGAACGCCGTCACTCCCATCGACCAGCTGTGCGCTGATGCGCACCATTGCGGAAGATCGGCGAACGCTGCCGGTTAAGATATTCGCGACGCCGAGTTTTGATGCCACGACTTTCGTGTCCAGGTCCTTCACCGCGTCGGACGAGGCCCGCCCAATGACCTGCATGCCGATGCGCGTCAGAGCCGAGCGGAGTTCCTCGGCAATGCCTTCGGAAAAATATGTCTGGGCGGCATCGCCCGACAGATTGTCGAAGGGAAGAACCGCAATCCTTCCTGCATTTGCCGCGCCCGACTTAAGGACGAGCCAGCCTCCAGTAGCGGCCAGGGCGGTTGCAGCTGCCGCGCTTCCGACCACGAGGGTTCGGCGCGACATTGCGTGTCCGCGATTGCCGAGGTTGACGTGAGCAATGTCCTCGCCTGCAATGCGGCGGCGGACCGCCTCAGTGATTGCGAGGAAACGCGGATCAGTGGGGTCTCCTTTCCAGCCTTTCAGGGAAATAGCTTGGACCTCGCCGAACCCGAGCGGCGGTTCCACGGCATCGAGACGGACGGGCAAATAGGCGCCCCGCTTACGAGCGCGGCTGGCCTCGTCGCGAACGAAGTCGCCTTCAATGCCGACGGAGCGCCTGCTCCACACGACGATAACGCATTTCGCCCCGTCCAGATGTTCTTGAATATCCTCGCGCCAATGGACGCCCCCACCGATGTGCGTGTCCCACCAGACGGTGAAGCCTTCTCTCTCCAACGCCCCGATTAAAGGACGAAGGCGAGCGCGATCCTCCGCCTTGTACGAGACAAATACGTCCGTCGCACCGATCACTGCTGCCCCCCGGGCAAGAGGCGGCGACGTTATGTCATGTGCTTCGATTCACAAAATCTGAGATTTCCGATGCGCGCTTATGACAAGAGTGAGTGGAAAGCAGACATAAGCGGACGGGCTGCTGACAGCCAACTTCAGCAGCTCGAGCCGCCTCTGCATCGCAAGCATCGAACGCCGGAGGAGGGGGAAAGCCGACACTAACAGTGGCTGACGAAAGGGCGGCCCTGGCATGTCGCCAAAAAAACCGCCCTTCGAAGCATTGGTGCTTAATAAGCGGTCGGAAGCGGCATTGCTGCAGTCGTTTCCGGCACCTCGCTCGCGCTCAACTGCAAAATGACCGGACCTTCCGACACGGCCGGCGGCGCGGCTTGGATTTGGGACGCGTTAGCCGCGATCCATTCCCTTGCCCTTTGCAAGCTTTCGTCCGTTCCCGCCTTGTCCTGGCAGACCGTGATCGTGGTCCCGCCTTCGTCCGTGCGAATGAGGGCGTAGCTTTCAAAGCCTTCGATAGATCGCATCAGGCCGTCGACGTCCGATTTGCGCCGCTCAAGCAGATCGAACAGCTCTTTGGCTCCAGTGCCCGAATAGGTTCTGATCACCGCGTACGACATGAGTCCATGCCTCCTTCTCGCGTGTGGCCTTCCCTGGCTGGCGTGTCTCACAGAGCCGCCCAGAATCACAGCTATAACGTCTGTTATGGGTGGAAAGCTGACACTCATCGCGCCAGTGCAGCGCGTGACCCCAACCAACCGACAAAAGATAACTGCACGGGTCATTGCGAGAGGTATAGAGGTTGGAAGTCGTTTCCCCGCGACGGCTTTGTCGCAGGAGGCACCCTATGAAGAAGCTCTCAATTGCCGCAGTCTTCGGAACGCTAGTGCTCGCAACTCCCACGATGGCGCATCATGCCGAGCACTTGGGCATACCCTACGGCAGTAGAGGCGAATGCGAAGCGACGATGGCGCAGCTTCGCAACGGCGATCGGGATTTCCTGACGACCGTTTTTCCCGACCTTTTCAGCACGGACGGCGACGTGAACGCGTTTCTCTCCCGGGCCTTCACATGCGAGCTCAGCGACGATGACGGCAAATGGTACATTACCGACCACCGTCTGGAAGTGCTGGACAGCGACTGGTTCCAGCGCCGCCAACGTTAAGCACGGCACGCCGAGCTACGGTCGTGAGCCGTGGCTCGGCCAGCGCTGCTAAAACCAGAAGCTCAGGCTCAGCATAGAACGCATGTCAGCTTCGGGCCGAAAGTGAATGGCCGCGACAACAATCTTCCCGTCGAGCGCACTCGTGGCGAGCACCTAGGCACTGCTGCGGTTGATCCGTCACAGGCCCATCGGTCGCTCAAAAAGGCGCTCCCGGCATTTGGCGCAAGACCCGGTCTGCGCCCCTTCCGCGACAAAACGCAGCGCGCGCGTCGAGTGGTTTAGAATTTTTGCTCGATGCCGATGCGTACCGTGCGGGGTCGCAGCGGTGTGATCTGGTCGGCGTCGGCCCGCATCGGAGCGCCGAACGCGAAGCGATTCCCCACCGCGTTCGTGATGTTTGTCACGTTGAGCGTCCACGCGCGCCGCTTGTCATCCAGCCGCAATACCAGGCCGGAGTCCACATATTGCCCTTGGGACGCGCCGAGCTGGGGGCCGACGCCAAGGCGCGATCGGCCGACGTAGCGGACGTAGAGATTGGCGCGGATTGACCGGTCATCCCCAAGGGACGTTCGCCAGTCCAGTGCTGCCCGCGCAACGACGCGCGCAATGTTGGGGATGCCCATCCTCCCGTTGAGCGGGTCCCAACCGATGCGATACCGCGGCGCGGGGCGCGTGATCCGGCCATCGTTCCAGGCAAGGCCGGCCTCCAGCCTGATACCATCCGTGATGAGCGTGCCGCCGTTCGCCGAGAGGGTCCAGACGCGGCCGTCACCGATATTGTCCGTGGCGGGAAGTCCCGCCGGGTCGAGGAAGTCGGCCTGGATGTTGCTCCACTTGCTGAAGGCCGCGCTGCCCTCAAAATCCAAACTGTCGCGCCCGGGCAGCCCGAAGCGAAAGCCTGCCTCCGCAGTGCGCAGGCGATCGCTGCGATAGAGCCGGATCGTTTCCGCCGCGATTGAGACGCCACCCGGACGGAATCCCTGCTGATAGCGGGCGTACACGGTGAGCTTGTCGAGCGGCCGCGCTAGCAGCGAAGCGGAGGGGAGGAAACTGTGCTCCTGGCGGTCGGCCTCGGGGGGGATGACGCCGTTTGGGCTCAGATGCTGGCCCGAGCGTGCCAGCGAAGCGATCGTATAGCGCCCGCCGACGGTAGCGTCGATCGAGTGGCCGAGTTCCAGTCCGGCCTCGCCGAACAGTGTGGCTTCGCGGATCCGGTTCTGGGCACCGGCGAGATCGATGCGCCGCCCATCGTGTCGCAGGTCGCGCGCGACCGCATAGAGGTCGGAGATCGCGCTGAACCCTGCGAGCCAGCTATAGCCATCGGCCATCGGTCGCCACAGCCTCGTCTCGTTACTGAGCGATCGCCCGTTACTGTGCTGGCGGAGCTGACGCGCGTCGCCGCCGCTGCTGACGTCAAAATTCTCTTCGATGTCCTGACGGGTGAGCGCGCTGGTCGAGCGGAAGCGAAGCGCGCCCGAATCACTGCGCACGACGACGCTGGCCAGCCCGAACGCCGACGCGAACGGCTGGTCGACGAGGCTATCGCGCGACAATCCGCTGCCGCCGCGGTCCGCATACTGGCTGTCATTGCCTCGGATGCGCTGAATGGCGAGGCCGGCGTCGATCATCCAGTCGCCGGCGGGATTGAGCGACAAAGACGCGCGCGCACCGGTCACCCTGACGTCGTTCACGTCTTTCTCGCCGGTGGCGATATTGTTGATGTAGCCGCCATCAAGCGCGCGATAGGCGACCGCGCGGAACGCCGCCCGCGAACCAAGCGGGAGGTTCAGGACGCCGGACGTGTCGTGCCCGGGGGCACCGCGGCGGGTGAAGCTCATACCGCTTGAAAGGCTCCCTGAGCTCTCGCCGAAATCCGGCTTGTTCGGCCGCAATAGGACAATTCCGCCGAGCGCGCCGGACCCGTAGAGCGTTCCCTGCGGCCCCTCGAGAATCTCGACCGACTGCATGTCGACGAGCTTGAGGTCGGGGTCGGCGCCGCTGTAGCCGGTGCGTACATCGTCAAAATAAAGCCCGACAGGCGACTGCGTCGGCCCGCTGAAGCTCGAGTCGGCGATGCCCCTTATGAACAGCTTGTTGCGCCCCGAGCCCAAGTGGGTCGACGAGAAGCCGACGGCGCGCGCCTCGAGCGCGTCGGCGCCGCGGATCCCGAGCCCGGCGAACTCCTCGCCGGCGATGCGCGACCACGCGGCCGCGAGCCGTCGCGACAAGATGTCCCGCTTGCTGGCGACGATGACGATATCCTGCGGTGCGGGGTCGCGGGCCTTCGGACCTTTGGGCGCGGCGAACGTGGAAGCCGTCGAATGGCGGGGCGCGCGCGGCGCCTGGCGCGGAAGGCCGGCGAGACGGTAGCTGTTCGGGCCGAGCTTCTGCAGCCGCAGGCCGCTTGCCTTCGCAAGCTGCAGCAGCGCATGGCTTGCGTCCGGCTGGCCCCGAATCGCTTCCGCCTGGCGGCCGAGCAGTGCAGGATCGGCGAACACGATGCTAACCCCGGCCTGACGCCCGATCGCGAATGCCGCCGTGCCGACGGTGCCCGGCGGGACTTCGATCGGCTTGCCATCTGCGGCGGCGGGGGTTGCGAAGACGAGGGCCGCTGCAAACGGCACGCCAATCTTGTACGACCGGATCGCTAGACCCTTCCCTGCAGCTTCCATCCCCGTCCCGATTGCTCGATGGAAAGGCCCAGCAGGGCTCCGAGCGATCTGGGATTGCGCTTCACCTGGGTAACCGACAGCGTCCCGGTGAAGCGGCGCGCTTTGATAGCCTCGGCGCCCGAAATGTCGAGGCCCGTCGACCGCCGGAGGTCGGCGAGTACATGGCCTAGCGGCTCGTCGACGTAGGCCAGCTGGCCGCGCTGGAACGAACCCACGGACGAGGCCTCCGTCGCTGCTGCTTGGAGGACCTCCGCGCCGTCCGCGGTGTCGAGCCGCTCCCCGGCATGGACCTCCAGCCGCGCGCCGTCAGGGTCCGCGACCACGGCGCCGTCGCTGACGAGGAGCCGCGTGTCGCGCCCGTCGCGCGCGACTTCGAAGACGGTCCCCACGTCGACCAGCTTGAGGTCGCCGGAGACGACCGAAACCTTGCTCGGCCCGGGCTCGGGAAGCTCGACCAGGATCTGGCCTTGCTGCAGGCGTACCGTCCGATGGGACCAGCCGCTGACTGCAAGCGTGGTGTCGCCGTTCATCACCATCCGGTCGCGCCCGCCGAGCGACACCGTGCGAATCTCGCCGGGCCGCGTGCGGTACTCGGCCGGCATGAGATGCGGCGTCACCACCAACAGCACCGCCGCGGCCGCCGCTGCGGCGGCCGATCCGACGGCGAGGCGGGCGAAGCGGGGTCGCGACGGCTTGGGGCCGGGGAACGCTGTTGCGACGAGCGGGATCATCGCGACCTCGCTTGCGGCTAGCGCATGGTAAGCCGCAGCGTTCGCCGCGTCTTCCTCGAGCCACATCGTGAACTCGTCCCACTCCTCGAACTGCGGGTCGTTGGTTCGGACGAGCCACTCGAGCGCGGTTTCACGCGTTTCCAGGCTGTGGTTCATGACCATGCACCCGAACGGACGGAGTCGCGGCGCTTATTCCTCATCGAGCTTCCGCTTCAGTTCGTCGAGTAAGCTGTAGACCATCCTGAGGTCGCCCTCGATCGTGCTAACGCTGAGGCCCATTGCCTCGGCGACCTCCCGTTGGGTGCAGCCCTCGAGGCGATGCCGGCGGAAGATCGCGAGCGCGCGGGCGGGCAGCTTGCCGAGCTCGGCCTCGACGACCGCCAGGCGGCGGCGGCTATCGAGAGCGCGGTCGGCTCCCGGATCGACGGACGCCGATCCCGGAAGGCGATCGAGCGCGTCGGACCACTCGACCTCACGGCGCTCCGCCTGGACCAGCGAGCGGCGCCGGTCGATCATTAAATTTGTCGCCGCCCGGTAGAGGTAGTTGCGCGGTGACGCGATGGGGCCGGTCGGCGAGGCGACGAACTTCAGCCATAGTTCCTGCAGCACGTCCTCTGCAGCATCGCCGGCGCCGTGGGCACGCAGGTAACGCAGCAGCTCGTCGCGATGCTCTTCGAATACTTGGTGTACGCCCTGACGCTGCATGGTCCCTGCCAACCCACCAAGCGCCGTTAGTGGAAAATTCAAGGCAGTGCGAGGGCGCCTCCGTCTGAGCCTTTGAACGCCTTCTCCGAGCTGGGTGCGGGCAATTTCGAACAGGTTGAAGTGCAAAAAGGGGGTGATGATGGTTCTGCAACTTCGCGTCGCTCTGCTGGCGGGCGTATTTGCGTCGGCACTGGCCCTTGCCGTTCCCGCGAACGCGGCGACCAATGTGTCTCCGGGGATCTCCCACAGCGATGCGATCGACCCCGTCGAGGACACCATCACGATCTGCGCGCTCGCGGATACTTGCGATTTCGGTCTGAATCGAGCGGCACGGGCTCGGTCGCCGCAACAGTCAACGACCCACGTCACGGCGACTTGTGAGCGCGGGCAGTAAACGATTTTTTGCGTCAATCGCCGCGCTCGCGGCCACAGGGAAGGTGTATCTATGGGTCATAACGGTCAGCGTATCGTGCTCCTCACTGGCGTATCCATGCTCGCGGTCGGACTGGCGGCCCCGGCCGAAGCCGCGGTCCTTCCCGGACTCGATCACAGCGTTTCGGCCGCGAATGTCAACGACACGGTGACGATCTGCCTTGCCGATGAATCGTGCAAATCGGGCACCTCCAATAGCGGAAGCGGCGCCGTCACGGCGGCTATCAACGACGTCGCAGCAGGCGAGATCCAGCAGATCGGAATCGCCACGGGAACCGCTCCGGGCGGGGACGTCGTCCTGGATATGATCAACAGCGGCAGTGCCGATATCTCGGCGCTCGCGACCGCAGTCGCCCCGGGCGGGTCGGCGACCGCGCACGCGACCATCGCCGCCGCCGTTGCACAGAGCGGCGAGGGCCAGGGCGACGTCGTGCTCGACCTCACCAATGACGGAATGCTTGTTGCCGGTGCCGGCGCATCTGCCGCTGGCTCACATGCGCTTGCCGCGGCGACGGTCAATGCCGCCGTCAATCAGATCGCGCAGTCCGTCTGGGGTGGCACCGGCGATGCTTCCGCAGTCTTTGCGAACAATGGCTCGCTCATCGTGGGCGCCGGAGCGACGGCCAACGGTCAAACGGCAGCTACGGCCGTGGCCAATGTCTATCGCGGGATCGGCAATTTCGCCGATGCAAACGGAAGCGGCGATGCGACTGGCACGATCATGAACTCGGGCAATGTCGACATCGGCGCCTTGGCATCTGCCGCCCTTTACGGCGATGCCGGACGGGCCGCGGCGTTTGCCTTCGTCAGCGATGCGGTTCAGCAAACCGGCTATGCCCACGACGGCGACGTGTCGATCGCCATCGGCAATGGCGGAATGATCGAGATCGACGCGGCAGCCTTTGCGTCCGCTGTCGCAACGGCTCCGCTGGCCGGAAGTACCCCAGTGAATGCGACGGCGCACGCCGCCGCCAGCTTTGCGTTCAACCAGACCGCGACCGCCATGGCGGGCGATGTCATGATCGGCTTCACGAACAGCGGCTCGGTCGATCTCTCGGCCAGGGCGACCGCGGTCGCGGCGGCCGGCGGTGCGGGAACGCAGGCCGGGCTGGCGTCGGCGAGCGGCTACATTCACGATGCGCTCTACCAGCAGGGCTATGCGCCGGGCGGCAGCGTCGACATCGCCGCGACCAACAGCGGCACGTTCGACATTTCGGATCTCGCGAAGGCAACCGGCGCGAACGCGATCGCGGACGCGCATGTCAAATATGCCGTTTCCCAGTCGGCGGTGGCGCTCGGGGGGGATGCGAATATCGCATTCAACAATACGGGGACAATCGACGAGACTATCGTTGCTTCGGCCCGAGGAACGCAGGGCTTCGCCACCGCGACCGCGGAGCTGACCCAGGCGATCTTTCAGGGCGCCAGCGCGACCGGCGAAGCCTCGGCGACAATGGACAATGAAGGGATCATCGACGTGGGGCTGCTGGCAACCGCCGATGCTCCGCAGTCCGCGAACGCCGAGGCGACCAATTGGCAAGGAATCGCCCAGTGGGCCTCGTCGCCGGGGGGTGCCCAGCTGTCGCTGACGAACGCCGGGACGATCCATTTCGGCGCCACGGCCTCGGCCGTGGCCCACAACAGCTCGGCCGGCTCCGCCACCGCCAACGC
>Ga0068864_100002978_pt1 | contig 14007 bp, 7 predicted proteins | sample KBSSwiS72_FD_66586 | JGI IMG/M metagenome (GOLD analysis project Ga0068864, IMG submission 66586) | Switchgrass rhizosphere microbial communities from Kellogg Biological Station, Michigan, USA - KBS Switchgrass S7-2 | ecosystem: Host-associated > Plants > Roots > Rhizosphere > Soil ... | reverse complement strand
CCGATGCGCGAGCAGATAGATCTCAAGATCACGCTAAGAGAGCCGGTTACCATGTCAGGTGTAGTGTTAATGTCGCGCCAGAACCATCGCGAGCATGAGGGCGACATTCGCGGCTATGTACTTCAAGTGAGCGACGATGGGAAGGAATGGCGCGAAGTTGCGCGTGGTGAGTTGCTCTCGACCTTCGCGCCACAGGAGATCTACTTTTCAGATAAAGTGACCGCCCGTTATCTTAAACTCATCTCGCTCTCCGGATTCGGAGTCGATAAAAGAACAGCACTCGCGGAGCTGGCGGTTATACTTGATTCCGTGATCAAGAAACCGAAGCCCAAACCATCAACACCGAGGTCAAAACCATGAATTTGTTTAACCACAAAGGCACGAAGGCACTAATTACCATTTTTCTTTTGTGTCTTTGTGCCTTTGTGGTTAGGTTCAGCTTCGCCTCTTATCCACAGAACGATTGGACTGAGCCGTTTCCGGCATTCCGCATTGCAGGAAATCTTTACTACGTGGGCAGCAGGGGATTAGCGAGTTATCTCGTTACCACGCCGGAAGGACATATCCTGATAAACAGCAACATGGAGCCTAACGTTCCGATGATTCGCGCGAGTGTTGAGTCGTTAGGTTTTAAGTTTACCGACATCAAGATTCTGCTAATCAGTCATGCTCACTGGGATCACTGCGCGGCCAGTGCCACGATCAAACAACTCACCGGCGCGAAATACATGGTGATGGACGCTGACGTGGAATCAATCGAGTCTGGTGGCAAGAGCGATTTTCAGTATGGCAACGATCCGACAGCTCTCTTCACTGCCACAAAGGTCGATCGTGTATTGCATGACGGCGAGGAAGTGAAACTCGGAGATGCGACACTCACGGCGCGCCTGACGCCCGGACATACCCGAGGCTGCACGACGTGGACGATGAAAGTGAATGATGGATCGAAAGCGCGCAATGTCGTCATCATTGGTAGTCCGAACGTGAATCCCGGATACAAGCTTGTCGGCAATACTGTCTATCCCGGTATCACCGAAGACTACGAAAAGACATTCCGCGTGCTGAAATCATTACCGGTTGACTACTTCCTTGGCGCGCACGGCAGTTACTTCGACTTGGAAAAGAAATATCCGAAGTTCAAAGCGGGTGATGCCGCGGCTTTAATCGATCCCGCGGGTTACAAGAATTATGTAGAGGAACGGGAACAGGCGTTTCGACGTGAGTTGAAAAAGCAGAAGAGCTCAGTCGACAAGAGCCCATGAATTTGCGTACATCGTGAGGTTCAACTTTCGAGCCACGGCTAACGAAGCCTTGTTTGACCACGTAGTGCTGTAGAGAGGAACTTTTCCTGAGTTGCGAACGGCAAGGGCCCAGGCGGCAGTAACGCGAGATGCATACCCGCGGCCTCGATACGCCTCTGCAGTTTCTACGCCCGCCTCGGCTGCGGTGTCCGAGCGCCGCGCACAAAAGCAAACGCTCACCGGATAACCGTCCTCGACAACCGCTATTACCGGAGCGCGTCCGGCTTCGATCTCGCCGGGAACCCAACCTGAGAAATTTCGATTTAGCAGTTGCTCATCTTCAATGACGACAACATCGGAACGCTGAACAAGTCTGGCAGGGAACTCGAATGCCGGACCGTCTGACTCAATCGTCTTCCTTACCGACGCCTGGTTTGGTGTGATTCGGCTGATAAGAAGAGCGATGTAACGGTGTGATTGAGTCGGGCCCTGTTGAAGATCGAGTGGTGGTGTTTCAAGTTGGAAAAGGCGATCCATCTCACTCGCAATCGCGGGCGGAATATCGGCTCTAACAGCAAACGCGCAATCCTTCAGACTTTTGGAAACTGCGACTAGCGGGCCACGGGGCGCACCTGGCTCGCGCGTCGAGATGATCCGGCCGTGCTCGTCCAGTACGAAATTCGTTTTGATATATAGATCAGGTGTACTCATCGATGGTTTCACGCAAAGTATTCGCGCTCAGTACGAAAGTCAAGATTCTTGTTCATCTCGAAATCGGGATCGTTAGTCCCGTAAGTGAAACGCTAAAGGGCTTCATTCATCTATTTGCATTTCCCAATTCTTCGGAATACAAGCCCCGGTTAGCTTGGCACAGACTTTGAAGTCCGCTCGACTGAGATCTACTACCTCCTAAGCTCAGGATCTATCGCCATGCATGACCTAATCTACTCCTTCCGGATGTTGCGCAAGCGGCCTTCCTTTACTATCGTCGCCGTGCTGACGCTCGCGCTCGCCATCGGCGCAAGCACCGCTCTCTTCAGCATCGTCAACGTCGTCGTACTCAATCCGTTCCCCTACAAAGATCCTTCGCAACTGTTCTTCGTCCGCCAGAGCTTGCCGAAACTCGGCGTGCAGGATCAATTTCGATCTTCAGGGCCTGAGTTTACCGACTATGCGAAGAGTGGGATCTTTGAGCGTATCGCGGCATTCGAACCTGTCAGTCGCAACCTCACCGGCAGCGACGAGCCCGAGCGAGTCGCGGCGGCTAAAGTGTCGACCGACTTCTTCACCATGCTCGGCGTAGAACCGCTGATCGGCCGCACGATCGCGGCGACAGAACAAGGACCGAGCGGCCAGAGAGTGTTGGTGATTAGCTATGGACTCTGGCAACGGCGTTTTGGTGGCGACAATGCAGTGTTGGGCCAGAAAGTCTCTCTCGATGACGAGCCGTTCACGATCATCGGCGTCATGCCGCCGCAATTCAGATTTGACGACGGACAAGCGTGGTTTCCGTTTCCGTTTGAATTAGCGGAAGGTCAGCGAACTGGCCGCGCGTACCCGATCGTGGGTCGGATTAGTTCCGGTACGACTGTCGAGCAGGTAAACGCTGCGCTCTCTAATCTGGCGCGACGAAACGAGCAGGATTTCCTTGGTACAAACCAGGAGTACGCAGGTCGAGGAATTTACGTGCAGCCGTTGGCCGAGTTTTACTTTGGCCCAGTCCGCAGAGCTCTTCTGATTTTGATGGGCGCCGTCGCCCTCGTCTTGCTGATCGCATGCGCCAACATTGCCAACTTGCTCCTCGCCAGATCGATGAGCCGTGCGCACGAGATCGCGATTCGAAAATCGATGGGCGCAAGCCGCGCGCGGATTATCCGTCAGATGCTGATCGAGAGTGCTGTCCTCGGTTTACTTGGCGGCGGGCTCGGACTGCTGATCGCTTCCTGGGGGACGCGCCTGCTTTTCAAACTCATCCCCACCGGCACCATTCCTTCCGGCGTGGAAGTCACGATGAACGTGCCGGTACTACTCTTCACGTTAGGCGTTTCGCTGTTAACCGCATTCATCTTCGGACTCTGGCCCGCGATCCAGGGATCCAGAACACAGACGCGCGAGGCTTTGCAAACGGCGAGTCTGCGAGCAACTGCCGGCGTTGCGGCGCGACGCGCGCAGAGTGTGCTTGTAGTTGCTGAAGTTGGCCTGTCGCTGATTCTGCTCGTGATGGCGGGTTTGATGATCCGGAGTTTCGCGAAGCTGACGAATATCGATCCGGGGATGAGCACGGCGGATGTTATTGAGATGCGTATTAATCGCTCGCCGGCAAAGTCGAAAGACGGAGCACAGAATGCGATCTTTTTCCAAAGCGTAATCGATCGCGTCAAGACGTTGCCGGGGGTTGAAGCGGCGGGCGTTGCTTCACACATGCCGTTCGTTTACACGGAAGACTGGCCCATCACGGTCGAGAGCGCGGCGAATGGCGGAGCACAAACGCAGAGCATCGACACGCGTACCGTGAGTAGTGAGTACTTCACAACCATGCAGATCCCGTTGGTTAGCGGGCAGGTCTTTGCTGCTGAGGAGGCGCAGCCGGTGGTCGTCGTGAACCAGGCAATGGTTAATCGCTACTGGCCCAATCAGGATCCGCTCGGCAAGAGAATCAAGATCGGCAACCCCGACTCGAAGAGCCCGTGGTTTACCGTCAAAGGTGTTGTCAAAGACTCGGCGCAGTCAGCGCTCGACCAGGGAATCAGGCCCGAAATCTATTTTGCACTCGGACAGATGGCCGGACGCTATCGCCGCATGAACCTCGCGGTGCGCACGAGTGTCGACCCGAAAAGCACGTTGGCCGCAATTCAGGGGGCGATTCGCGAAGTCGACAAGGACCAGCCTGTATATCAGATTCAAACCATCGACGAGTTGATTCGTGATTCGGTCGGCACGCGCCGCTTTGCCTTGTCGATCTTGATTCTCTTCGCGGTGCTCGCCCTCGTGCTGGCCGTGTCAGGAATTTACGGTGTGATCTCTTACTCGGTTACACAACGAACTCAGGAGATTGGCATCCGGATGGCACTCGGCGCGCAAGGCGCAGACGTGCTGCGACTGGTGTTGGTCCAATTCATGCGGCTGACAATAATAGGTGTGGCGTTGGGGATCGTAGCAGCGTTCCTGCTGACGCGACTCATGACCAGTCTTTTATTCGGTGTGACCGCCACGGACATAACAACATTTGTCTTAGTCTCCATCAGCCTCTCCCTCGTTGCTTTAGTCGCCTGTCTCATCCCGGCCCGCCGCGCAACGAGAGTCGATCCGCTGGTGGCGTTGCGGTATGAGTGACTACGGTAGTGGCTTTGCCGAAAAGTTGACTTTCGGATCCGCCGTTGCGGCTTCGCCGCCCGATGTGAGGCGGGGCTCTGCCCCGCCGTCTCGCTGTAACCGCCCAAATGGGCTGCGCCCTCGGTTCGGGCTTTGCCCCAAGTTTTTTCTGGCCAAAGGCCGCACCAGGGGCTCAGCCCCAGATCTCAATTTAATCTCAACGGCGCGGCAGAGCCGCGCCTCACATCCGGCGGCTCAGCCGTAACGATCATAGACCAAAACTTTTTAACGCGACTGGCAGCGCGGATGTTAACCTAGGGAACGGAGTAACGCTGGATGACGATCCGTTCCCTGGTAAGCCTTTTTGTTGTTCTTGTCCTCGTCTTTCTCCTGCCTTCCTGTAAGCGCCGCACGACCGCGGAATTCATTTCAATAAAGGATCCGGTAATTGCACTCAAGCACATCCGCGTAATTGACGGGACCGGGAAGGGGATTCGCGAGGATCAAACGATAATCATCGAGTCAGGGCGCATCGCTGCGATTGGTCCAACGGCAGAGATTCCTATTCCAGCGTCCGCTACTTCTCTGGACCTGAGTGGGCATACTGCAATGCCGGGTCTGGTGGGGATGCACGATCATCTCTTCTACGCCACCGACGGCGGTGATCGCTATGTCAACGCGCCTGAGAGTTTTGCTCCACTCTATCTTGCTGCCGGCGTGACCACGATTCGCACAGCCGGTGCGCTGGACCTCGATACGGACCAGTCAGTAAAGAGATCGATTGACAAAGGCCGATTGGCTGGGCCGAAGATTCATCTCAGCAGCCCGTACATCAACCGGCGCCCCGGCGACACGGTAAATCCGCAAAAGGTAGCCAATGTCATCAACGAGTGGGCCGATCAGGGCATTACCTCACTAAAGATCTACGAGAACATAAATGGCGCCGAGATCAAGTCGATTGTCGACGCGGCACACCAGCGCGGACTGAAGGTTACAGGGCACTTATGCGCAGCGGGTTTCGTAGAAGCCGCGCAGGCAGGCATCGACAATCTTGAACACGGATTAGCAGTTGACACCGAGTTTTTCTCAAGGAAGAAGGCCGGTGAATGTCCCGAACGAAGTGAGTGGCTCCCGGAGTTGGCTCGCATTGATATAAAGAGCGAGCCGGTGCAGGGAATGATCCGGGAACTCGTTAACCGTCGAGTCGCAATCACTTCGACACTCGCCGTGTTTGAAGAGTTTATAGACGAGAAATTTGAACTCGATCCGAGAATGCAGGACGTTCTCAGTGAAGATGCTCTTGCTGATTGTCGTAAACGCCTGGCAGCCGGCAAGGCGGATCCACGGTGGTCCAAGGTCTGGGAGGTTGTGCTGAAGAAAGAGATGGAGTTTGAGCGGGAGTTTGTTAAGGCTGGTGGTTTGTTGATGAATGGAGTTGATCCAACGGGCTGGGGAGGAGTTGTCGCCGGGTTTGGAGATCAGCGTGGTGTGGAGTTGCTGGTGCAAGCGGGCTTCACTCCCGAGGAAGCAATTCGAATCGCGACACTGAACGGCGCAACATTTCTCGGTGAAGACAGTCGCACCGGCTCACTCGCGACCGGCAAGCAGGCCGACATCGTGATCGTCCGCGGCAATCCCGCAGCGAATATCCGCGACATTCGCAACGTTCAATTAGTGTTCAAGGATGGCATCGGCTACGACCCGGCGAAGTTGATTGAATCGGTTCGCGGGTTAGTTGGTGAAAAGTAAGTTTCCTCAATTCCAATACCGCTATTCAAACACACTGGGAGCGCTCGGTCCGAGTCTCGTTAACAACGGCTTGCATGCCTCGCGAATAACTTCAGAATACATGGCTGCCGCTCTCTTTACCTCGTTATCTTTTTCTGCGAGCACGTCTGGATCCCAATTCTCCCGCTCTTTACCAATTGGCAGATCCTCAACTTCCGAGCAGACGCCTGCGAAGTCTTTGAAACCTTCATTCAACTCCCCAAACAATTCAAATCCCAATCTATTCAACTCGCAGGCTGCCGCAAGTACTTCCATATAATTTCCAATTACCGCACTACATATAGCCACGATCTGGCCGCGGATAAAGTATTCCGCATTTTTTCTTCTAAGCGCCAACTCCGGCGTGATGTCTGTTTCGAGGTGATTTACGTTCATTCAGTCCTCCATTAAGAAATCTCAGGAAACACCAATTTAGGACGCAATTCACTTAATGGGGAACTTATCAATGACACCTTTCACCTCTACAACTTTACCCATAGGAATGTTCCTGTAAGCGTGAGCGGCGATCACAGACCCATCAGCTGCTTTGAAAGCTTCGGAAGTGACTTTTGCCCAGTCTGCAGCGTTTCCACCATACTGGGCTGCAAGCCTCGGCGCATCTCTGAGCACTTTGGTTGTCCCAGCACCGGCAATAGCGTCACCGCCACCCGCTAAAAGCACTGCCTCAAACTCATTATATGCCATCGTTTTAGTCCACAGGATATATTCGGGGTTAGTAATTCTGGGTATTGGCAAGGCCATCGAGCCGGCAAGAATCAATCCTTGTCCAATTAACTGTCCATTTTGGTACGCGTTTGAATCCGGATCGACGCCAGCGATATTTTCGAATGAGTGTTCGGCAATCAGTCCAATCGGAATTCCGTTGGCCGTGCCATCAACAGACAGCGACGCCAGGAGTCTCGCCGCGCTATTGGCAAGGCCGGCGCCGATGCTCAGCGTCTCTCCGTTATCTCCTCCCGTACCGCTTCCAGATGGCCCCGCGTAGATTACCTGTCGAATAAGACCTGTATTCGAAATTCGAACAACTGAGCCGTCGTCGGCATTAATGTCACGATGACCCGATGCGCCAAAAGAGACTCGACGGTAATTTCTTCCTCCATATGAGCCCACTTTCCCATCAAACCAATGATAGTTTGTATGCAAGACACCATCCTCAACCCATTCTGTAACACCCCAATCCAGCCCCGTTGGATCCACTAGCTTCAATGGCCTGTTTATGACATATGAATATCTGTTCCAGCTTTGCGGCTGAGTTAATTTTCCGCTGCTTAAGAGTGGATCCGGTGACGTAAACCGACCTTGAACGCTCGAGTGGTACCGCGCTCCGAAGTAATCAAGTCCGGTTTCAACATCACGTTCTTTTTGGGTGAACTGCTGGCGCACGCTGTCGCCGCTGGCATAGCCCAGCGTGGTGGTACGGCCTCCGGCGCCGGCGAAAAGCTCTTCACCAAAGGGCAGATAATCGTGACGCTTCAAGGTGCTCAGGGCGCCACTCTGGTCCACAATCATCCGTGGTGTTCCGAGATGATCCGTGACCAGCCACTGAACGCGCCCCTCGCCTGAAACGCCTGAGGGTGTGTAAGCCTCAATCTCCACCACCTGGCTGCGATTGTCACCGGCTACACTCGTGACGTAGACGCGAATCTTGCTGGTGGTGAGCGGCGCAAAGGTGAACTTGCGCCACACCTTGTCATTGCCAGTAACACTGCCTCCCGGTACCGTGGCCCACGCGCTACCTGTCCAGTATTGCACTTCGAAATTAGTAAGCGCGTAGCTCGAGGTCAGGGTAGCTGTCGGCTCTACCGGACTACTGTAATTCTGCTGCAAGCCGTAGACATCAATCTCACCGATGGTCTTCGATCCAGCGAACTCCACTTGCAGCCAATCCGGGTACGTATTACTCGTATCATCGGCCCACCAACCCGCCGTGCCCACATGATCACCGTTGTTAGTATTGCTTGCCGGAGCCGGAGCCCCGCTATACGTCGAGGACGCAGTCGCGGTCGCGCCACTGCTTGCTGCCGCGACGTTCAGAGGACCATACGCCTCAAGCTCCACGATCTGGCTGCGATTGTCACCAGCTACACTCGTAACGTAGACGCGAATTTTACTGGTCGTTAGCGGCGCGAAGGTGAACTTGCGCCACACCTTGTCGTTGCCAGTGACGCTGCCTCCCGGCACCGTGGCCCAGGCGCTTCCCGTCCAGTATTGCACTTCGAAATTCGTGAGCGCGTAGCTCGACGTCAGGGTGGCAGTCGGCTCTACCGGACTGCCGTAATTCTGCTGCAAGCCGTAGACATCGATCTCATTGATTGTCTTCGATCCAGCGAACTCCACTTGCAGCCAATCCGGGTAGGTATTACTCGTATCGTCGGCCCACCAACTCGCCGTGCCCACATGATCGCCGTTGTTAGTATTGCTTGCCGGAGCCGGAGCCCCGCTATACGTCGAGGACGCAGTCGCGGTCGCGCCGTTGCTCGCTGCCGCGAAATTTGGACCAGACGGCGGTGGCGGTGGTGCAGGTGATCCTGCTTCTGCTGTAATCAGCAACTGCCCGTTGCGATAGCCATACTCTTTTTGCGGACTCGCTGCCGCTCCATTAGCTGGATAGTCAGCTAACAACTCGCCGCCGAAACCGTAGACCTGCCACGTCTCAACGCCGTCAATCTTGCGACGGGTTCGATATCCATTAGCATCGTAGGTATACTCCTGCCACTGATTATTCCCACCCCAGGCTTTTGTCATCCGGCTCTCCGCGTCGTAGACACGAGCTCCAGCACCGCTGTAGGTGTCCGTGAGCAGATTACCGCTATTGTCATAACTCATTGTTCCCGACTGACCAGCGGGCACGCCCAGCCTGTTCGTGGCAACATCCACCGCGAACTGCTTGCTGTTAATTCCCGTACCCCACGTGTCCGCTGGGGCAGGTTTAATGGTGCGGTTCCCATATTGGTCGTAGTTGTAACTTTGCTTAAACTGCGGCTGCCAAACCCAGCCGCTACTGACGCTGATGCGTTGTTCCGCAACGCTCTTGAGCCGGTTTAATGTGTCGTACTCATAGCTCTGTTCCGAAAGAGTCTCGGCCTGGTCCAACGTAGCATTCTCAGGTGGTATCCACGTCTCGGCAAACATTACGTTGCCGTTATTGTCCGTGCCGCTTCCGCCCCACTGGTGATTGCTGCTGTAATAGAGAATCAGACGACCACGATTCCAGTCCCACGTGTCGTTCACGCTGCTGAGCCGCGTATCAAAGAGCTGCCCGCGAATGTTGTAGAACGATTTCTGATACAGCGCAGTGTTGGTGCCAAACTGTTCTTTAACTATGCTTCCGAATGGCGAATAGAGAATGCCCGTCGAGTAGGTGCGATTAGTGTTGTCTCCTAAGTTTCCGCTAAAGCTGCTCGTGCGATGGGCTGTGTCGTACGAGTAACTGACGCTGTGTCCGGAGGGATACATCTGTGAAGTAACCGCGCCCGCGAGATTATATGCACGTGAGGTTTGATATGTTGTTCCCCACGTCCCGTTGAGCTTAAACAGTTGGCGTTGCACGGTAGGTCTGCCGAGCGCGTCATAATTATCGAATGCCGTATGCTCGACGTTACTGCCACTCGAGAAGTTTCCGCCCGCGTAGTTGTACCAAAAGCGGCCTTTGCCGTTGATTGCTCCGTCATAGAAGCGACTCACATCCGGATTGATTGAAGCGGTATCTGAGTAATCGATCGTTGTGTTGCGGTTGAGCGCATCGTAAACGTAGGTTGTCAGCACTCCGCGCGCGTCCGTCTTCTGCGTCAGATTCCCATTGTTGTCATACTGATAAGCCATGCACCACTGGCTATTCCCGGTTACGGTATCAGTTAGATTTAGACTTCCATTAATGTTCTGCTCCGGATTCCGCGCGCGAATCAAGCGCTTGAGGGAATCGTACATAAAAAATCGCTGCTGGGTTCCCTGCGTGACGCTTACAAGATTATCGAGCACGTCATAGCCGTAGCTGGTCTGATAATTAACGCCTGGTAATGGGTCTTCATAGACCTCTCTAAGCCGGCCCAAAGCATCGTTAACGCTTTTGCGCTTGTTTCCAACTTGATCGGTCACTATCACCGTATTGCCGCTGTAGCCAGTAGCTACTATAGAATTGTCAGTACCCTTCACTTTGATTAGCCGGTCAAGTGAATCGTTGAAGGTGGTAGACCACACTGGTTGCTCATTTGGTGGCCGAAATGCATTTGATATTTGGGAGGCCTTAAGCCAGTTGCTACCGTCCTGAAGGACCACAAAGGGAACGTGTTTGGTAGCAATGTAATCTGCGGCGGTTTCGTACTGTCGCGTTTCAATCAAACGGCCCAGTCCGTCGTAAAGCATTTGACTCTTGAGGATATTGTCACCGTAGCTATTCAGATCGGTCGTGGTAGTGAAGCTGCCGGCGGCATCGTCGTAGCTAAAGGTGCTTTGATTTGCAACTGCGGATCCGGCAGCACGGATGAGTTGCGTGGGCCTGTCAAGCGGGTCGTTATAATGCGCGTCCGTTGTCTGGTTGTTGGCATCTGTAAATTTAGTCACCTGCCCGGTCCAGAAATCGTAGACCTTGCTTGTAATAAAGGCAGTCGTCGCGCCGTATTGGCCCGTAGGATCAGGCACGGGAGAGTTCGTGCCGCTCGCCAATGCAAACGTGTTGGGTATGAACGTGCCGTCGCACGTCGAACCATTACAGAAGGCGTCGGCATAAGAGAAGGTAGTTTTTCTTAGGAGCCCGTTAATAATTGCTACCGGATTGCCTGCCACATCATATTGGTTGAAGGATGTAACGGGGCCCGATAGTGAAGCGGCGTTTGCAAAACTTGTCGTTCCCGTCAAATTACCGCGTTTTTGATAATTCACGTCGGTAAAATTAGGCTGGTTCGGACAGTTCTGAGAACTACCATCACAAAGTCCGGTAATCCCAGAGCGCGCTATCAATGCTGCATGAGTGTTGCCTGGAGGATCGGGAGCGTAGTTGTCATATTCATAGGTCGTGCGCGCCCTCTCGGTGCCACCCGCATCAAAGACCTGATTCTTTGTCGGGAGGCTACGAATGTGGATGGTGGCGCTTACGTCGGGGTTCGTGGTGTCCGGGTTCACCGTGTCATAAGCCGCACTGTTGACCGCGTTTGTCGTTAGATAGTCAGTATGAGTGCGCCGTGTGTAATTGGCAGCCGGAGCGCTTGTTCCAAAATCATATTCATAGATATCAGTTTTGTTGTTGTACTGGTCGTAAGTGAAGGTCTGTTTGGCTACTTGATTAGCACCTGCCGGCTCTATTGTGAGCAATGTCTGGGTGATGCGCGGATCGTTAGGTGGCGCAGTGCTTGCACCCTGCGTCCACCAGCTAACCGGCGCTCGCTGCTCCCAAGTGTGTTCCACGCGACGCAGCACCGTCGTCCCAGCGCCATCGAATGTCTCAGTCTTATATTCCCTCCCATCTGTCCAGGAGGGATAACCAGTTGGCTTGTACGCTATAAGCGAGTTGAGAGCAGTGTTATAAAAGTAATGCTTTTCTCGAGCCAGTAGCTTCGTTCCGCTTGAGTCGAAAAGATCAACTTGCACCGGGCCTGAGACATTAGGATAGAGTTCAGGTCTGCTGTAAGTTGTTAGAGACTCGGCGATCGATCCACCGTCTTTGTAGACGCGCTTTTGCATAATTCGCCGGTAGATAAGGTTGTGGACTGCTGATACATTAACCACGCCGCTCGGACTCGCCTCGTACCGGCCTGGTCCATAGTCATATTCATAAGCTCCGCCCGTTGGTAATACAACTCGGGCCATCTCGCCGTACTCATTGTATTTGAATTGGTAAGTGCGGTTATTCGGCAACTCGACCGAGGCTATAAGATAAGGGTTATAAGTAGTGCTGGTGCTGGCCCCATTGAGTTCTGGAAATAACTGGGAGTACGTCCGTGGTGTCGTGACGTTAGGATTTTGCGCCTTCAGGATCGATCCGAGAGGACTGTACGAGATACGAATTGTCCGGGATGTACCGCCCGAGCCGTTGAAGCTGATTTGAACATCAAATGTTGTGGTGAAATTCGGATAGCTCACCGTCACCACCCGGTCCATCGAGTCCTTGATCGAGGTGACCCGTCCATTACCATCGTACGTGAAGGTCAACTTATTGCCGTTTCGATCGAGCATCCAATCGACCACCCCATTGCGGATACGATAGCGTGTGCCGTCGCGCAGCAGCATATAACCTGAAGGATAGAACTCTTCGTAGTTGCCGCTAGTGTCATAAATGGTGGCATCGGAGATAAACGTTGCTGCGCTACCATCAGCAGTGACGAAAACCCTTCCTCGTGAGGGTGTTTGCGTAGAGTTGTAACAGGTGTAATTAGAGTTATTAAGGACTTGTCCGCCCGTAAGTTTGTCAATCATCTCGTATTCCGTTCCACTGGGCGTCGCGAAGGTAATACGCGTTAACTTGTCATAGAGGGCGCCAGCGTTTGGGGTACCAGCAACGCACGGAGTATCACTTGCCTTGCGTCCCTTGAGTATGCCCGGTCCGAAACCCACCTCACTAGCCCCCCACCCCGCGGGAGTGGGATTGAAAATGTGGTTGTACGTGCAGCCATTTGAGGGGAAGCAGCCGGCGACTTGAGTTTGGTGGGTCACCGTCCAGTGCCGCTCGATCGACAACATGATCGTATAGCCCGCACTGCCGCGCCCTCCAATACTGCGCAGTGGCAACGCGAAGTTGAGGTTGCCGTTAAAGAGATTGACATTGTCGAAGCCACTCAAGGCATAAGAACCGGCAGGTGTGCCCGGAGCGATTCCCAGCGGTGTAGTACCGTCAGTGGGGCGCGTGCTAGTCTGCGCGCTCGTGATGCGTACAACCAGGATGAATATCAGGGAGAAAAAAACGAGCTGTGAGCGATTTTGCATCAAGGAGGTAAACCTGGCTTTGTGAGTCATGATGTTGTTCCTGCTAGGTGACAAGGTTACTGCTTAGTCTGACGAGACGAACGATGCGGGCTGATGACATTCACTGGGGTGTGATGGTTAAGCGCAAAACCCACTCGGGATTGTTAACCTCTGTGACGGTATAACTTCCGACCGGCAGCTCAATCACGTCGCTCCAATCCGATTTCTCCCGGTGGCTCTGGACTTCTCTCACGCTCGGGCCCGATGACTTGTCGATCCGAAGCCTCAACTGTTCGAGTCCGCTGCGATTTTGAAAAGAGAGAATAAAAGGTCCTGCTGGACGAGTGATCTCAGACGGCTCAAATCCAGTCGGGTGAAGCGTAATTAGTTCTGCCTCGAGCCTTCGGTTATTGGAATCCTGAGTTGGCTTTGAAGCAGCAGCTGGAATTGGGCGTAGCGATACAAGAGCAAAGGCTGTGGAACTGACCAGAATGAAAAGCATTCCAATCCAAAACAGTCTTCGGTGTCTCACAGGCATAGCGTTCTCCTTTAAGTTGTTTCGAGAGTTTTGGGCCGCTCCCAAGCATTTGAGAATCAGGACGCGGCGGGGAGAGGCAAGAGAGTAGAATATTTTAGTGCGAAGATGCAAAGGCGCAAAGGGCTTGAAAGCCGCTTTGCGCCTTGCGTGGGAGAGTGATCTAGATTGTTAGAAGTCGAACCGGGCGCCGAACTGGATGATTCGTGGCGTGTTGTAGATCTGCGTGACACGTCC
>Ga0068864_100002972_pt1 | contig 14014 bp, 11 predicted proteins | sample KBSSwiS72_FD_66586 | JGI IMG/M metagenome (GOLD analysis project Ga0068864, IMG submission 66586) | Switchgrass rhizosphere microbial communities from Kellogg Biological Station, Michigan, USA - KBS Switchgrass S7-2 | ecosystem: Host-associated > Plants > Roots > Rhizosphere > Soil ... | reverse complement strand
CACCAGTTAATAAAAACAATGCCTGTTGATAGCAATCGAATTTACATTACAGGTCTGTCAATGGGTGGGTATGGAACCTATGATGCTGTTGAACGTTATCCGAATTTGTTTGCCGCTGCTGTTCCTGTTTGCGGTGGCGGTGACGTATCAAAAGCATCTTCTATTGTGCATGTACCGATCTGGATTGTTCACGGTGCTGAAGATCCTGCAGTGAATCCGCTCTATTCGCTGGACATGCTGCAGGCATTGACTAAAGCAGGCGCTCACCCGGGCTTTACACAATATCCTGAAGTAGGACATTTTTCATGGCTGGGCGCATACAGCGACCCATTGATCATGGAGTGGCTGTTCAGGCAGCGCAAATGAATAGTACGAATTCCAAATTAGATTTGTAATTTTTAGAACAATATGACTGAATAAAGCTGCTAAAACGATCGCAATTCGTGATTTTGCTGTTGATAAGTCGACATTTATGGACCGCAAAAAAAACTCAACTTAGCTAGTACCATCTTTTTAAACTTAAAGCAACCTTATGCACCAAGCACGACATGACATTTCACGTACCCAATTCCAGATGGAGCGATTTATTTTTTTCAGTGACGGCGTTTTCGCTATTTGTATCACTTTGCTGGTAATTGAAATAAAGGTACCGGACAAAAATGAGTATCACATTTTTAATGATCTCGGTCTATGGGAATATCTTGCCCATCGCGCCCTTATCTTCCTGGGATTTTTTATAAGTTTTGGTGTCATTGGGCACTATTGGACAGTACATCATCGCATATTCGGATATGGAAAAGCCTACACAAGCGGGCTGCTTTGGCTGAACCTCGGTTTTCTTTTCTCCGTTGTTTTGCTTCCTTTTAGTTCAGGAATACTTGCAGAATATGGCGCGGACCCCCATATGTACCTGCCTTATGGTATATATGTTGGCAACATGTGTCTTACCGGTTTCATGAACTGCTGGCTCTGGCTGTATGTGAGCAATCCGCGGCGTAATTTGCTGACGCATAAGATCTCTGCCGCCAGGATAAGGCTGGGACTCTACCGAAGCCTGATCGTTCCGTCAGTTTTTCTTATTTCATTCTTACTTTCATTTTTCTCTCCGGTGCTTTCCCGTTTTCTCCCCATATCTATTCCCATCGTTTTACACTGGGGCATGAAAGGCATTGAGAGATTAGCTGATATAAAGGACAAGGAAGTGAAGGAACATCATGAAAACCACGAGCATGGTGAGCATCATAACCATGATGAACACAATCATCATGAGCATGGTGAGCATCATGAAAATCATGAACACAGTGAGCATCATGAACATCACGAACATAGTGAGCACGGTGAACATAATCAGCATAGAGGTAATGTCGGCTAATGTCGTCCGTGTAAAACGGGATCAGCTCAGAAATAATTGATAAGCCTTTGGGACGAATCTGCAAATCAGGACATAGTATCGTAATGCAATTAAGCGGCGCAGATAAAAGTGGAAACAACGGAGGGTAAGGGAGCGAGTTTATTATTCAACTGACTATATTTAGTGTCATCTTTTGTTGATGTTCGTTGTGGGGTTGAGGAGTAACCGAGGCAGACATCAATATTAATCTTACCCTTTGTTAGGTTGACCCAAACTGATGATATGCGAAGATCATTAACTTTTTGTGCATTTTTCTTTACCACATTTTTTTGTACTCATATTTTAAGTTATGCCCAGGACATAAATTTAAAAGTAGTTCAGCGCGACAAGAATGATGTGGGTGGTGCCGTGCTCGGGATAACCCAGGATATGCAGGGGTTTTTGTGGCTCGCCACCCAAATTGGGTTATACAAATATGACGGCTATCAATATATCTCTTATCACTCTACGCCTTCAAATCCAAATTCACCGGCCAGCGACCTCATTGAATGTATTGCCAGCGATAGAACAGGTTATGTATGGCTTGCCCCCGCCAGGACAGGACTCGACCGACTTGATCCTGCAACAGGAATATTTACTCACTTCAGGCATACGAAAAATGATCCTGGCAGTTTGGCCAGCGATACTGTATTAGCTATACTGCAGGACCGTGATGGCATTGTATGGATCGGAACCCAACATGGGCTCGACAGGTTTGATAATAAGAGCAACAAATTTCTACATTATGCGAATGATCCCGACAATCCGTCATCACTTAGTTGCAATACAGTCAGGGCGCTATATGAAGATAAACAAGGAACTATTTGGGTTGGAACCGGAAGTGCATTTCATGGAGAAAATCCAGGTTACGAGGGTAATGGTGGGCTCAATAAATTGAATAAAGAGACGGGCAAGTTCATTCGATACATGCATGATGAAAAGGATCCGCACAGTCTTATTGACAACAGGGTAAGGGCAATTTTCGAAGATAGCCGCGGTAACTTCTGGGTAGGTACCGCAGGCGATGGATTGCACACAATGGACAGGAGCAAAGGCATATTTGAAAGGCACCCGTATGATTCAACACATCCGGATAAACTGAGCCGGCCCCGGCCCAAAAACGTCTACTCTTATGGTGTAGACCATATCACTTTTATTACAGAGGATGCCGATGGACGAATCTGGATCGGGACTTTTGGAGGGGGAATCAACGTATACGATCCCTCCAACCAGAAAGTGGTTCATTATGGTACCGATCCTAAGAGCACGAAACAAATTGCTGCCAACGAGTTTTGGACTGCTTACAAAACAAAGGACAACGTTTTATGGATCAGTACCTGGGGCACTAATTTGTTGTATAAGGTAAGTCCATACCAGGTTGTGCTGCCACATACCCACGTCGGCAAAATAGTTTTTTCTTTTGCAGAAGACGATGAGCATAGTTTATGGATCGGTACCGATAGGGGTCTGATACGCAAATTCAACACCGGTAAAGAAGAACAATTTTTGTGTGATAAAGACTCATCTTCCTTAACAAATCGGATCTATTATATTGAAAAGGACGACAGCAAGTTTTGGCTCCTTGCTGGTAACAATAGTTTATACCTGTTTGATCCTTCGACAAAACACATGGAAAGGTATCGTCATCAGCCCGGAAATACAAATAGCCTGCGTTCGGACACGGTTTATACGGTGACAAAGGGGTATGACAATAAATTATGGATAGGTGGTCCCGGCGGTCTCGACATGCTGGATACAAAATCACGAGTATTCACGCATGTTCAAAACAAATTAGGTGAGGGAACCACCATTAGCAACACTTCGATTTATAACATCGCTGTCGATAAGAAACAAAACGTATGGGCGATAACAAACGAAGGCCTAAACCGGCTTGATGAGCAAACCGGGCGTTTCAAAAAGTATCTTGATCGCACACCTGTCAATTTTGTTCTTGCAGACCGTCAAGGAAATTTATGGTGCAGCACGTTCCAGGGTGTTTTTAAATATGATCAAGAGTCGGATAATTTTTTAAATTTTACTGATGAGTCGGGCCTGACCAACACACCATCTTTTTGGATGGATGAAGATAGTGAACAAAATATCTGGATTGCCGCTGTGGCTGGTATCATACGGTTAGACAAAGACAGAAAGAATGCCGTGCTGTTTGGAAAGAACCAGGCTGTAAATGTCGGCGCCTTAACAGGTAATCCATTTATTCGCCAAAACGGCGAAATATTAATTGGAGATAGTACAGGCTTTTTTGAAATTAAACCCGGTTTTTTCCAAAAACAAAGCTCACCCCCTTTTGTAAATATTACCAAATTCTTACTGAACAATACGTCTGTTCAGCCTTCAACAAACGGCGTACTTTCAGAACCATTGATGCAAGCAAAAGAGATAAACCTGCGTTACAATCAAAATACATTTTCGTTTGAGTTTTTAAACATCGATTTTATAAGTCAACAAGAAGATACAAGGGTACTTTATAACTTACAAAACTATGATAACGCCTGGCGCAAAGCGGGGGATGAAAAAAAAGCGTATTACTTTAACGTGCCGCCGGGCAAATATATTTTTAAGGTAAAAGCGATTAGTGCCGCCGGGCTTGCGGCAGAGAAAGATATCGCTGTTATTATTTCATCTCCGTGGTGGGAAACATGGTGGTTTCGTGTGCTGTCGGTGATCGCAATGGTGATAGTTATCTACTCGATCATTAGAGAGCGTTCCAGAAAATTAAAGGCTGAAAATGTTCGGCTCGAACAAAAGGTAACAGAACGTACGCAACAACTGCAGCAATCAATAAATGATCTTAAATCTACACAGGCTCAACTTATTCAATCTGAAAAAATGGCTTCCCTGGGAGAGCTTACGGCTGGCGTCGCACACGAGATACAGAATCCATTGAACTTCGTCAACAATTTTTCTGAAGTGAATAAAGAGTTGATAGATGAAATGCAGAAAGAAATGGATAAGGGAAACTTTGAAGAGGTTAGGACAATTTCAAATACTATAAAAAACAATGAAGAAAAGATAATCTCTCATGGCAAACGAGCCGATGCTATTGTAAAAAGCATGCTCCAACATTCCCGAAGCAGCACAGGCAAAAAAGAACCCACGGACATTAATGCATTGGCCGATGAGTATCTGAGATTAACCTATTACGGTCTGCGCGCGAAAGACAAATCATTCAATGCAAAATTTGAAACCGAGTTCGATACTTCAATTGGAAAAATAAATATCATTTCGCAGGATTTTGGTAGAGCATTGCTTAATCTTTTTAATAATTCATTTTATGAAGTAAATGAAAAAGCAAAGCAGCAAATTAATGGATACGAACCAACGATTGCTATAAGTACCAAAAAGGTAAAAGGTCTTATTGAGCTAACGGTGAAGGATAACGGCAACGGCATTCCGCAAAAAATATTGGACAAAATATTTCAACCTTTCTTTACAACAAAACCAACAGGACAGGGGACAGGCCTGGGGTTGAGCTTAGCCTATGATATCATTAAAGCACATGGTGGTGACATAAAAGTGGAAACAAAAGAAGGGGAGGGGAGTGAGTTTAGGATTTATTTGCCGACATGAATAATTCTGGAAACATAGCGCAGTGAATTTTTTATTTTTAAAATAGCCCGGTAAGTTGTAAATTTCTCTATATTACTTACTGTAGATCCAACCCAGAGAACTGCTTTCCCGTCCTCAAACAATTAATCTCTCGAATCATGAATAGAAAAGCCATTCATCTATTGATCGCGTCACTAAGCTTGAATTCCCTTACCGCCCTGGCGCAAACAGGAAGGGCACCCGGCGACGGTTTATTTGAAAATGATTCTGTGCTTAAAATAACCCTGAGCGGTAATCTTCGCGATCTTATGACCGACAAAGGAGAAAATCCGCAAAATCACCCTGTTGCCATATCCTATCTGCAGGATGGTAAAGAAATTTCCGTCAATGCAGAGGCAAGAACGAGGGGCCATTTTCGCAAGACAATGGGAAATTGTACCTATCCACCCTTGTTGCTTCAATTTGCAAAGAGCGATGCGCTTTCGTCTTCTGTATTTAAAGACCAGGAGAAATTAAAACTAGTGATGCCATGCGTGGGAGATGATTATGTGGTCAAGGAATGGCTTGTTTATAAGATTTATAACCTCGTAACTCCGAAAAGTTTCAGGGCAAGATTGGTTTCGGTAGAGTTATTTGATTCAAAAAAGAAAAAGTCTACTTCTCCATTCTATGGCATCTTGCTGGAAGAAGATAGACAAATGGCGAAAAGAAACGAGGATGTTGTAGTCAGACGCATGGTAAGACCTGAGGAAACTGATCAAACGACTTTTTTGAAAATGGCCATGTTTCAATATTTAGTGGGTAACACAGATTGGTCCGTCCAATATCAAAATATAAAACTGGTTGCCCCTGGCACGGATACCCTGACTACGCCGGTCACTGTACCTTACGATTTTGACCATGCCGGCCTGGTAAGCCCGCCTTATGCAAAACCTGCCGAGCAGCTTAACATGAACTCAGTCCGTGACCGTCGTTATCGCGGTTATTGTTTGCAGGATATGAAAAAATTTGATGACGCCATTGCTTTATACAACAAAATAAAGCCGGACATCTATAAACTTTATACGGACTGCACTTTACTTGATGCGAAATATGTAAAATCAACTATTAAATACCTGGACGAATTTTATGAAACCATCAATAACCCGGCTGCTTTCAAAAAAGATTTTTCTTATCCCTGCGATAAGAATGGGACCGGAAATGTGGTGATCATGGGCCTGAAAAACGGCGCCGTGCCCGACGAATGAATTCGAAATACAGGCATTACATTTTGCGTGCCTGGTCAATAAAAATGTTTTTTACCTGGCCACTGTTATTGATCGTTTTGTAAAAATCATCGAGGTACTCAGTGATGTTTTTCCTGTTTTTCTCTGTGAGAAGGTCAAAATTATTGACGAGTGAGTAAATCTTTTCCTTCTGTTTATTGAAGATCGCTAAAACGCTATTCAATTCTTCGAGTGTTCTCGGGAAACCACGATAAAGTCGTTGACGAACATTTTCAATTTCAAGTCCCTCATTCGGCACAGCGTAATAAGCATCCACGATACCTGCATAATCAAAATCGTAAGGAACAACAACAGGCCTGGCTGTAGAATCCTTTGGCTGCATCAAAATAATATTGTGGTTTGCTGAAACCCCAAAATCGGTGTTTCCGATCATGTATTGAAAAATTGCAAAAATTGTCATTTGATCGCGGTCCGTGTATTCCGAGTGGGCTCTTACGTTTTTTAATTCTTTGCACTCGATTCGTTTTCCAAGCGCCTTATCACTTTCAATCAGGAATGCATGACCAGAATAAGGTTTTTTCTTAGGGTTTGAATCTTCATAAACGAGGCTCATCAAACGAACCCGAAAACTTTTTTCTGTGATCAGGTTATACATTTTGTACACCAGGTACTCTTTAAGGAGTAACTGATCGCCATTGCTATTTTCAAAGCACGTGCACACCATTTTCAAAGAGCCGAGAGGATTTAACTTTGGCGAGCTTTCATTGTGAAAATTCAGTTTTACGGGGGGCAGATAACATACTTCCTTTCGAACATGTCCCCGGGCTATCACGCGTATTTGTTCAGAAATGTTGTCATCTCCCATCTTGCAGGAAAATGTCGCAGGCAGATATTCTGGTTTTGCGCTCGTCCGGACCAGCTTCGCAATGTCCATGGTCAGTTTCGCTTCCAGCACGTCGTTGCTTTCAAAAAATTTTACCGGGTCAGTTACCTGCGCGCGGCCCGGAATGATCAAACTTCCGCAGAACAATAGAACTGCTATTGTCAAAAACTTTTTCATAACAGAGTTTTGAAGTATGATGAGTAACCTTAAAAAATCTAGTCCTTATTATGATTGTGGTTGTGCTTGTGATCATGATCATGGTTGTGTTTGTGCTTGTGTTCATCGTCGTGGTCGTGGTTGTGCTTGTGATCATGGTCATGATCGTGGTCGTGATTTATATTTTTGCTGTGATTTTCAGGATCGAGAATAAATTTCTCAGATCCGCCCTCACCACGGAACTCGAGATCTTCAAATAGTCCCGCATCTGTCAGATCCAGTTTATGAGAATTTTCCCAGTCATATTGTGCAATTTCATGCAGCCTGTCCACAATTTCTGCATCATTTACTTCAATAGCAAGTTCCCTGCGGTCGTCAAAACTTCCGGGTGTGAGATTGATAGATCCGACAATGGCTCTGCAGCCGTCGGCAAGAAGCATTTTACCATGCAGCTTCAAATGTTTGAGCTTATGGATTTTTATTCCCACGTCATCCATGATGCGCAAACCGCCAACACCTTCTATCAGTTTTTCTTTTTTTAAGGTATGGGGAGGCCGAACCATCACGTGAACCTTCACACCCCTCGTTGCAGCCCTGATGATGCGTTCGATAATAACAAGGTCCTGGTATCTTTCATTTTGAATAAAAAGAGAATGTCTTGCATCATCAATAAATCTTGCGATACGGTCACGACCATTTATGCTGCACCAAATGAGGCGCGCACTTTCGCCTGGATTAAAATCCGTTCTTTCCCAGTCGGCTTCGAAACACATGATCACCTCTTCGACTTCATGCGGGTTAGCAGTGATAATCGCATAGTCGCGGGTTTCGGTAAGATTTTTTGTTTCCCAGTTAAGTGATTTAATGAATGCGAGCCGGTCATCAACTACCATTGATTTTTCATGTGTAAGGCCAAAAAACGGGTTGGTATCTTTTACATTCACGCCCGCCTGCTCAAATAGTCTCCTCGTGCTTTCATTTTCTTCTTCGCCGCTTCTTCGGGCAGGATTGAGCATCACCTTTACGTCTAAGCCACGTTTATGAGCATCGATAACTGCATAGATCAATTCCGGGTCCGAGAAGACGAACATTTTTATTCGAAGTGATTTCTTAGCCTCGAGGATGGAATCAATGATCATCTTTGCCCCATCATCCGGAAAAACAAGAATGGAACGGTGAGCCATAGTTTTGGTATTAATTTAAAAGGTTTGAATCCGTGTCAATCTTCTCGGATACCTCATGTCCATTTACAGTGGAAAAACCGCTTTCCTGGATTCGATAGAGTTCGGCGTACAATTTTCCGTGATTCATCAATTCAACGTGAGTTCCATGCTCTGCAATTACTCCATTCTGAATAACGAATATTTTGTCGTAGTCTGAAATTGTGTTAAGCCTGTGCGTAATGGTGATAACAGTTCTGCCCGCCATTAATTTTTCTAAAGCATCCATAACAACTCTTTCCGACTCATTATCAAGGGCCGCTGTGGGCTCATCTAAAATAAGAATTGGCGAATCACGAATAATCGCGCGGGCTATGCCTATTCGTTGTCTTTGCCCTCCCGAGAGCGTCACCCCCCTTTCTCCGACCAAGGTATCGTATCCATGAGGCATTTTCAAAATAAATTCTTCAGCATTAGCTAACCTTGCCGCGTTTATAATTTCTTCCTTCGTTGCTTCCGGCTTCCCGTAAGCGATGTTATCGGCAATAGAACCGTAGAATAAAAGCGTATCCTGGAGAACAAAACCTACTTGTTTACGCAACCCGTCCAGATCGTAGTCTGTGATATCGATGTCATCGATTAAGATTCGTCCGCTCCACGGATCATAAAATCTAGGTATAAGGCTGGCGACCGTTGACTTGCCGCTACCCGTAGGACCGCAAATGCCAACTCGATCGCCACTATTAATTTCCATACTCACATCTTTCAAAATTGTTGCCTCATGATTATATCCAAACGAGATTTTTTCGAATACAATCCCTCCTTTTAATTTACCTGGCTTGATTGCGTTTGGCTTCTGCGGAATTATATCATCTATTTCCAACAGTTGCTGGACGCGTTCCATAGCTACAACCGCTTGCGCCACTGCGTTAGTCATCTTTGCCAGATCCTTAACGGGGCTGAAAAACTTGTTGAGGTAAGCGAGGAGAACTGTCAATGCGCCAACTGTCATGGCACCAGCAAGCACCTGCGAGGAACCTCTCCATAGGACGACTGCCAGGCACAGCGTAACAACGATCGAAACTACAGGCGAGACAAGCGCCTTTAATTTCCGTGTTCTGAGTGCGGCATGGACAGTCTCCATGCTTATTTTCTTTAACCTGTTTTCTTCTTCGTTCTGTGTACCAAACGCATTGACCACTCTTATTGATTCAAGCCCCTGCTGAAGCACTGTAAGCATGCTGCTTTGATCCTGTCGCACTTCATGAACAGATTTTTTAACTGCCCTCTTAAAACGGAAAACAAAAACCAAAAGAAAGGGGGTGACGGCAATTGCAATGAGTGCAAAGCCCCAGTTAATATAGAACATCAGTGACAGGATACCCACTATGGTAAGGGAATCAACTAAAATGGTCAACAGAGAAGTGGATACGAAATCCTGCATGGTGGCAACGTCCGTTGTTAAGGTGCTTAAAATCTTGCCGACCTGATGCGTATCGTAATACCCAAGCGACAATCTTTGGAGGTGATGGTATATCTGTAGTCTTGTATCATTGGCGACATACTGACCTACACTTTCGGTATAGAAACTATTGACATAACCAGCCACTGCCCCGATCACCGTGATCATTATTAATAAAAGGGCAGTAGCCAGGGCCAGTGCCATTTTACTCTTTCCTATCAAAGTAGTATCAACCCAATGAAGCCAGTGAGGTAAGGGCTGCGAGCCGATGACGTTGTCGATAACTATCTTTAAAGGCCACGGCGAGGCGATGCCCATAAGTGCTTCAACAAGCATCGCTAACAATATCAGAAATACCCATTTTTTATATGGGCGGATTTGCTGAAACGCAAGTCGTGATAGACGCGTAGATTTCTTTTTCTTTTTTGCAGTTGGTGATGGCATTGGTAAAAAGGATGACGTGAGAATACATAAATTTATAAAATATAACGGAAAGTGGTAGAGATATTGGCCAGATCGTTAAATAGTATAACTTCAAAATCAAATTGATGTGTCTGCGATCCGATGGCAGACTGGCGGGTTACCCGCGCTTTAAATAAAAACCAGGATGTCCACGGGGTTTATTATAATAATTCTTGTTGTTATCTACTTGCGCAGGGCGCTCAAAGCCAAACTTTTTATTCCCGAATGGCACGACAAACTGCAATGGCTTCTATACGCTTCAATAGGTTTGTTAGTAGCACAGGCGGTAACCGATAATTTTCGAATTATACTACACTGGGTGGGCATGGTGATGCTTGGCTGGTTACTGTATATATTGAATAAACACGAGAAGTTCAAAGAAGCCAGGTTCTTAGTCACGGCGATAGTTCCCTACCTGGTGGTCTCATTTGTTATTGAGGTCATAAGATTGATAAATGTTGATTTATTCAACAGGTGGCATAGCTGGACAGACGCCATACAAACCTTTGCGTTTATATGGGGGATAGGAACCTGGATTGTGACACGAAGACAAAGAAAAGAATTAATAAAAGCCCGCCAGAAAGCTATAGAAGAAGAACAAAACAACAAAGTAATTTCTGCCATGAAGGCGCAGCTAGAGATTGACGTTGCAGAACGTACGGCGGAACTCAGAAAACAAAAAGAAGAATTGGAAATTACTTTGGATGAGCTAAAAGCAGCCCAGGCCCAATTAATACAATCTGAAAAAATGGCTTCACTTGGCGAATTGACTGCGGGCATTGCTCACGAAATTCAGAACCCTTTGAATTTTGTCAATAATTTTTCGGAGGTCAACAGGGAGCTTATCACGGAGATGAAACATGAGATCGAGTCCGGAAACTTCACTGAGGCAAAAGACATCGCAAAAGACATTGAGGACAATGAGGAAAAAATAAACTATCATGGTAAAAGAGCCGATGCGATTGTAAAGAGTATGCTTCAGCATTCCCGAAGCGCCAGCGGAAAAAAGGAGCCGACAGATATTAATGCACTGGCAGACGAATATTTGCGGTTGTCTTATCATGGCCTTCGTGCAAAGGATAAGTCATTTAATGCAAAATTTGAAACTGATTTTGACGATAGCATCCGGGAGATTAATATTGTACAACAGGACATTGGGAGGGTATTGCTGAATTTGATCAATAATGCTTTTTACTCGGTAAGTGAAAAGCAAAGACAGGAGATCCCGGGATATGAGCCTACGATCAAAGTGACTACCAGAAGATTAGGTGACAGATTCGATCCTGATAATGATCGGGACCGGGTTGAGATAAGGGTTGCCGACAATGGGAGCGGGGTTCCTAAAAAAGTGCTGGATAAAATATTTCAACCCTTTTTTACCACTAAACCAACCGGTCTTGGGACCGGGTTGGGGCTGAGTTTAAGCTATGACATCATAACCAGGGGCCATGGTGGTGAATTGAAAGTGGAAACAAAAGAGGGTGAAGGTGCAGAGTTTATTATTATATTACCGACTCAATAATTGATTTTTAACCTCCGAAAGAGTCATTAGACGTTCGGACAAAACTGACCAACTAGTATGAAAATTTTAGTCGTGGATGACGAAAGGGACATCGAAGTGCTTTTTGAGCAGCGCTTCAGAAGAGAAATTAAGACAGGAGAAATTGATTTTGCTTTTGCTTACTCTGGTGAACAAGCTCTTGATTATCTTAACCAGCATGTTCACGAAGCAGTTCTCATTCTTTCAGACATCAATATGCCAGGCATGAGTGGCCTTGAATTGTTACGGCATATCAAACAAAAATTCTCGCACCCTCCCCCTGTTGTAATGATGATCACCGCCTATGGTGATGCTGAAAATTATAGCCAGGCCATGCGGCTGGGTGCGGATGATTTTCTCACGAAACCACTTGATTTTAGCGTACTTAAGGAAAAACTAAAAGAAAAAGTACAATGACAAAGATCCTCGTTGCCGACGATGAGGCCGATCTTGAAGTACTCATCAAGCAAAAATTTCGACGACAGATAAGGGAGCATGAGTATGAATTCATCTTTGCTATAAATGGTACTGATGCACTGAGAAAACTTGAAGAAAACACTGAGGTGAATATTGTACTTTCTGATATCAATATGCCGGAAATGGATGGTCTTACACTGCTCACCCGGTTAAATGATGTAAGCCCGCTGATAAAAGCGGTGATCGTGTCAGCATATGGAGATATGGACAATATCCGAACCGCAATGAACCGTGGCGCATTTGATTTTCTTTGTAAGCCCGTCAATTTTGATGATCTCGACATAACTATAAAAAAGACCATTGACCATGTGACGCAATTAAAAAAAACGCTTAACGCAATTAAGGAAAACAATATACTCAAGATGTATGTGGACGAAACGGTTTTGAATTTTATGAACCGGCGCGAATATGAGACATCTTTGATGGTCAATGAAACGATCGAAGCAACCGCCATGTTCATTGATATCTGCAGTTTTACTACCATCAGCGAAAACGAACCGGCGGATACCGTAGTGAAATTACTAAACAACTATTTTGATGCGATGGTTAAAGAAATCATCAAACAAAATGGCTATATTGACAAATTTATTGGGGACGCGATAATGGCTGTGTTCAGGGGTGAATTTCACCTTGACCGGGCAATTGATGCAAGCCTTGGGGTGCGCAGCGCTATTGAAAAAATGCCGTCTTTTGAAGATGGTATCACTTTTCTTCCCAAAGTGTCAATTGGGATCAATAGCGGTGAAATGATCTCGGGGAATATTGGTTCAGTTAACCTGCGTCGCCTTGATTACACTGTGGTCGGGGATGTAGTGAATGTCGCGCAGCGCTTGCAATCTGTGGCGAAAGAAGGCCAGATACTGATAACTGAAGCAGCGTATGAGAAAGTAAAGGAATCATTCAATTGCAGCAGAATTGGCGAAATGTCTGTAAAAAATAAAAAGAACCCGCTGATAATTTTTGAAGTTTTAGAATGAGTTCCTTCAAAACGATGAACAATATGCAGTATGACCAGGCTTATTCATTTTTAATGGAAAAGCTGGAACAGGAGTTATCTCCCGACTATACATATCACAATGTTCAGCATACGAGATCGGTTGTTGAGGCCACGCAGCAACTTTGCGAACATGAAAAATTAGATGAACATCACACAAAATTATTAATGACGGCGGCGTTGATTCATGACGCCGGTTTCTTACAAAATCACCAGGACCATGAGGAACTATCCTGCCAGGTCGCTAAAGAATATTTGCCACGGTTCGGTTACAACGACAAAGAGATACACCAGGTTTGTCGCCTGATCATGGCTACCAAATTACCACAACGTCCCACGAATGTCTTTGAGTCCATCATCTGTGATGCTGATCTTCATTCTCTCGGAACCGACGATTATTTTTTAATCGCTGAAAACCTTTACCAGGAATATAAAAAACTGGGTATTGTAAAAAATCGGGCAGATTGGAAAGAAAAACAGATCCAGTTTTTTAATTCTCACCAATATTTTACCAGATCTGCGAAGGAAAAATATGAAAAGAAAAAATTGGAAAATTTCGGGTTGCTTAAAGGAGAAGATGAACCTACCCGCTGATACTTTCCCTGTGTCACAATTATCATGAACAAATTTCATGAGTGGTCTTAATTAACTAATTCGTTTAACTCAAACGCATGAAAAAACTATTCGCTCTGCTTGT
>Ga0068864_100002969_pt1 | contig 14016 bp, 10 predicted proteins | sample KBSSwiS72_FD_66586 | JGI IMG/M metagenome (GOLD analysis project Ga0068864, IMG submission 66586) | Switchgrass rhizosphere microbial communities from Kellogg Biological Station, Michigan, USA - KBS Switchgrass S7-2 | ecosystem: Host-associated > Plants > Roots > Rhizosphere > Soil ... | reverse complement strand
GGTCATCATGCTGGAAGCCGGCCCCATGTGGGACAACACCAAAGACTCGGCGATGCTCAAGTGGGCCTACGAGTCGCCGCGCCGGGGCATGAGCACCAAGCAGCGCTCCTTCGGCGAGTTCGACGCAGGATTGGGCGGCTGGGAATTGCCGGGGGAACCCTTTACGAAGGCGGAGGGGACAGACTTCAAGTGGTTCCGGCTCCGAATGCTGGGTGGCCGCACCAATCATTGGGGACGCATCTCGCTCCGCTTCGGCCCCGATGACCTTCGCCGCCGGAGCATCGACGGCCTGGGTGATGACTGGCCGATCACCTACGACGATCTCAAGCCGTGGTACGACGAGGTGGATCGCCTAATTGGCTTGTTCGGCAGCGCCGAGGGCCTTCCCAACCATCCCGATGGCATCTTCCTCCCGCCACCGCGCCCCCGCTGTTATGAGCTCCTGGTCAAGCGTGCTTCCGATAAGCTGAGGATCCCCTGCATTCCCGCGCGGCTGTCTATCCTGACTCGCCCCCTCAACGGGCGGCCGGGCTGTCACTACTGCGGCCAGTGCAGCAGAGGGTGTGCGGTGAATGCGAATTTCACCTCGCCGAACGTGCTGATCCTCCCTGCACTCGCGTCCGGGCGACTGAAGCTGGTGACGGGCGCCATGGCGCGAGAGGTAACGCTCGACCGGAACGGGCGGGCGGACAGTGTGCTCTATATCAACAAGGCTGATGGAACCGAGCAGCGAATCCGCGCGAAGGCGATCGTCCTCGCCGCCAGCGCCTGCGAGACCGCGCGCATACTGCTCAACTCGAAATCGTCCAGCTTTCCCCACGGGCTGGCTAATGGCAGCGGGGTCGTCGGGAAATATCTCACCGACACCACGGGGACCGACGTCTCGGGCTTCATTCCGGCGATGGCGGACCATGTCCCCCACAACGAGGACGGGGTCGGAGGGGCTCACCTTTACATGCCGTGGTGGCTCGATAACAAAGGCCTCGATTTTCCCCGCGGATACCATATCGAGATCTGGGGCGGCCTGGGTGCCCCCTCCTACGGATTCATGGATGGGATCCAGGACTACCCGTCCGGCGGAGGTTACGGAAAGCAGCTCAAGGACGACTTCCGGAAATACTACGGCGCCACGATCGGCTTCTCGGGCAGGGGAGAACAGATCCCCAATGAACATTGCTATTGCGAGCTGGACCCTGAGGTAGTGGACCGCTGGGGCATCCCGGTACTCCGCTTTCACTGGCAGTGGGCCGATTACGAGCTGAACCAGGTGAAGCACATGCAGGAGACTTTCCGCGCCCTGATCGCCCAGATGGGTGGTCAGGTCCAGTCTCAGATGCCCACCAAGGAAAATGGCTACGGCATCGCTATCGGCGGATCGATCATCCACGAGCTCGGCACGGTACGGATGGGGAAAGACCCCGCCACGTCGGCGCTCAATTCCTACTGCCAGGCACACGAAGTGAAGAACCTCTTCGTTACCGATGGTGCCCCGTTTGTCTCTCAAGCGGACAAGAACCCAACCTGGACCATCCTGGCCCTGTCCATGCGCGCCAGCGACTACATCGTCAGGGAGAGGAAAGCGGGGAGGCTCTAGGGAATGGCGGAATGGCGGAATGGCGGAATGGTGACTGGGAGATCGGGTGAACGGGGAACCGGAACGGAGCCGTATGGATAACCTGAGTCGTCGCGAAGCAGTACAGCTGATGGCAGGCGTTCCTCTTCTGGTAGCAGGATTGTCCCCGGAGACGATACGTCGCGCAACGGCCTTCGCGAGCGGGGCCATCGCCGATCCTCGGGTCACCGTCCCCGTCTTCTTCACTCCCCATGAGTGGGAGACGGTGCGCATCCTCGTCGACCTGATCATACCGCGCGATGAGCGGTCCGGAAGCGCCACCGATGCCGGCGTCCCCGAGTTCATGGACTTCATTTTGAACGATCAAGCCGACATGCAGGACCCGATTCGCGGGGGCCTGGCCTGGCTCGACAACGAGTGCCGAGACCGTTTTGGAAAGGCCTTCGTGGACAGCAGCGATGCCCAGCGTGCGGCCGTGCTGGACGACATCGCCTGGCCGGCGAAAGCCCGACCCGAGCTGAGCAACGGCGTCGAGTTCTTCAATCGAATGCGAGACCTGACTGCCTCCGGGTTCTTCTCCAGCAAGATGGGCGTCGACGACCTGAAATACCTCGGGAACACGGTCGTGGCTGAGTGGAACGGCTGTCCACCGGCGGCGCTGGCCCGGCTCGGAGTGCAATACTAGACCCTCACCGCCACCGCAGTCGGCACGCCCCTACCGACAGCTGCGGATCAACGAGAGATTCAAGCGATGCCTCCACTCGGGATCGGCTTCATTGGGAGCGGATTCAACGCTCGCTTTCACATGCTCGCCTTCCAGGGCGTGCGCGACGCGAACGTGCTTGGCGTCTGGAGCCCCAACGCGAAGCACGCTGCCGAAGGCGCTGCCACCGCGCGGCGCCTCGACATCGGCCAGGCTCGGCCCTACGCGTCCATCGGCGAGATGGTAGCCGATCCTGCCATCGATGCGATCTGGCTTTGCGGCGCCAACCACGCCCGGATCGAGAATATCGAGGAGATGGTTGATCCCATCATGCGGGGGCACGCCGAATTACGCGGCGTCGCATGTGAAAAACCGCTGGCTCGCAACGTCGCCGAGGCCAAGCGGGTGACCGAGCTGGTGAAACGTGCAGGCCTGGCACACGGCTACCTCGAAAACCAGGTCTTCGCCCCTCCGGTGGAACAAGGCAAGGCGCTGCTTTGGGGACGAGGCGCCTCGACCACCGGGAGACCTTACCTCGCTCGTGCGGCCGAGGAACATGGCGGCCCCCACACCCCCTGGTTCTGGCAGGGCAAGCTGCAGGGCGGCGGCGTCCTGAATGACATGATGTGTCACTCGGCGCTGGTGGTGCACTTCCTGTTGACCAAGCCGGGCTCCCCTTTGAGCACAGTCAAGCCGGTGAGCATCACCGGGCACATCGCGAGCCTCAAGTGGACCCGGCCGGAGTACGCCAAGCAGCTGCAGAAGGCGATGGGCAAAGAGGTGGACTATACCAGGCAGCCCGCGGAAGACTTTGCCAGCGTCACCATTGCCTTCGAAGCTGAGGATGGGAAGAAAATCCTCGGTGAAGCCACCACCTCATGGAGCTTCGTGGGTCCCGGCCTCAGACTCTCCGCCGAGTTGCTCGGACCCGAGTACTCAATGTCGTGGAACAGCCTCGATGCCGGCCTCACGGTTTTCTTCAGTCGCGAAGTGAAGGGCAAGGCCGGCGAAGATCTGGTCGAAAAGCAGAACGCCGAGACCGGACAGATGCCGGTAGTGGCGAATGAAGCCTCACTCTACGGCTACGAGGCGGAGAATCGTCATTTCGTCCGGGTCTTTCAGGGGAAGGAGTCTCCCCGTCTCACCTTCGATGATGGTCTGCAGGTTGCCCGCCTGCTGATGGCCGCATACATGAGCGCCGAACAGGGACGCACGGTGAACTTCCCTCCCCGTGGGCTGGACTCCTTCGTGCCTGCAGTCGCGCGAGGAACCTGGCGCCCATGAAGAGCCTTTGGAACGACAAAGAAGCCTCTCGATCTGAAGGGGATCCGCTCCGGCTCCGGGTCTACACTTCGCGACTCCTCGGGCAGGAGCCTTCGCTCGTCCTCCACGGCGGCGGCAACACCTCTGTAAAGACAACCGCCACGACCCTCTTCGGTGATCGCGAGGACCTGCTCTATATCAAGGGGAGCGGGTGGGATCTCGCGACGATCGAGGAGGCGGGATTCGCGCCGGTGCAGCTGCAGGTGCTGACCCGGATGGCCGAACTGCCTCGGCTCACCGATACGGAGATGGTGCGGGCCCAGCGTGCGGCAATGACCGACCCCGGTGCTCCGACGCCATCGGTCGAGGCAATCCTTCACGCCATCATCCCGTTCACCTTCGTGGATCACACCCACGCCGACGCCGTTGTCGCGATCAGCAATACACCCGGCGGAGAAGAACGCATCCGCGAGGTCTATCAGGATCGAGTGCTGGTGGTGCCCTATGTCATGCCTGGATTCATCCTGGCGCGAAAGGTCTTCGAGCTGAGCCGGGGACTGGACTGGTCGCGCTACGAAGGGATGGTTCTGCTGCATCACGGGATTTTCAGCTGGGGCAACGATGCTCGCTCCAGCTACGAGCGGATGATCCAGCTGGTGACGATGGCCGAAGACTACCTCCAGAAGAGGAAAGCCTGGACCGCGGTCCGTAGGGTAACCTCGTCCACGGCTCACGGGGTCAACGGCGTGGAGCCGCAACTTGCCCGGCTGCGCCGTGAGGCATCACTGCTGCGCGGTGCGCCGATGATCGCGACCCTCGACGACAGCGCCGAGGCTGCGGGATTTGCCGGACTGCCGGACGTGTCTTCGATCGCATCGCGTGGTCCTCTCACTCCCGATCACGTCATCCGGACTAAGCCTACGCCCCTGGTATTGATTGGCGGCAGGTCAGGTTCGGTCGAAGCCTTCGCCGCAGGATACCGCGAGTATTTCGCCCGCCACGCGACACCGGAAGTGAAGCCGCTCGACCCGGCACCCCGCTGGATAGTGTGGCCCGGCGTGGGCACCGTAGCACTCGGTCCAAGTGCCAAGGATGCCGCGATTGCCGCTGACATCGTACGCCACACCGGGCGCGCCATCCAATGGGCCGAGGCCCTGGGAGGTTGGAGGGCGCTGCCGGAGGAGAACTTGTTCGAGGTGGAGTACTGGGAGCTGGAACAGGCCAAGCTCAAGGCTGCTGGTTCTTCTCCCCCGTTCCAGGGGAAGATTGCGCTGGTGACCGGTGCCGCGAGTGGTATCGGGCTCGCCACCGCCGAGATGCTTAACCGGCAAGGCGCGGCCGTGACGGGGCTCGATATCAACCCGGCAGTAACCAGGGTGCTCCAGAAGCCCGGGCTGTTGGGGCTGACCTGCGATGTAACCGATGGCGGCGCGCTCAAGGAAGCGGTCGAAACCGCGATCCGCCGATTCGGGGGTCTCGACATCGTGGTCAGCAACGCGGGCATTTTCTCGCCCAGCGAGCGGCTGGAGGAGTTGAGCGACGCGAATTGGGAGCAGAGCCTCACACTCAATCTCACCAGCCACCGGATGCTTCTCGAGCTGGTGATTCCCTATCTCCGTCTGGGCTTCGATCCGACCATCATCGTCAACGCATCGAAGAACGTTCCCGCTCCGGGGCCAGGTGCCGGCGCCTACTCAGTGGCCAAGGCCGGTCTGACTCAGCTGGCGCGCGTCGCGGCACTCGAGCTCGCGAAGGATGGAATCCGGGTCAACATCCTGCACCCTCACGCCGTCTTCGACACCGCGGCCTGGACCCAGGAGGTCCTCGAGGCTCGCGCGAAGAACTACGGGATGACGGTTGATCAGTACAAGCGCAACAACCTGCTCGGCGTCGAGGTGACCTCCCAGGATGTCGCCGCACTGGTCTGCGCGATGGCCGGCCCCGCCTTCGCCAAGACGACCGGGGCTCAGGTGCCGGTGGATGGGGGGAGTGATCGGGTGATTTGATTGGGAGAGGTGGGGATGTTTGGATGTAGGGATGTTTGGATGTAGGGATGTTTGGATGTAGGGATGTGGGTGCGGATGTTTGGACCCGCAGGGTGGGGATGTTGGGGTATGATGATTTGAGGAGGGTCTGGATGTTTTGTTTGCGGCCGAGGTCTTACACCCCTACACCCCTACATCCAAACATCCAAACATCCCCTCAGGCCACCGCAAGTGCCCGCTCCACCAGATCCCTCGCCTCCTCCACCATCCGTCCAAGGTGGCGCTCATCCTTAAAGCTTTCCGCGTAAATCTTATAGATGTCCTCGGTTCCCGAGGGTCGCACCGCAAACCAGCCGTGCCGCGTCGTGACTTTGAGCCCGTCGATCGGGGCCCCATTGCCCGGTGCCGTCGTGAGGCGAGTTTCGATCGGGTCGCCCGCGATGAACGAGGCACTCACCGAGCTCGCCGTGAGTTTCTTGAAGCCCGCCTTCTGCGCCGGAGTGCAGGGCGTGTCGATCCTCGTATAGGCCGGCGCACCATACATTGCGGTCAGCTCGCGATAGTGCTCGCCTGGATCCTTCCCGGTGGTCGCGGTGATCTCAGCGGCGAGGAGCCCCAGCAACAGTCCGTCCTTGTCGGTGGTCCAGACTAACCCCGATTTCTTCAGGAAGCTTGCCCCCGCGCTCTCTTCACCACCGAAACAGCAGCTTCCGTCGTAGAGCCCCGGGGTAAACCATTTGAAGCCGACCGGCACCTCGTAGAGGCGCCTTCCGACACCATTCACCACCCGATCTACCAGAGCGCTGGTCACCACCGTCTTCCCTACGACGGCCTGACTCCCCCATCCCGGACGGGACCCAAGGAGATAATGAATCGCGACGGCGAGATAGTGGTTCGGATTGAGCAGCCCCGCCGAGCGGGTCACGATCCCGTGGCGGTCCGCGTCCGGATCGGTGGCAAAGGCGACATCGAAACGATCCTTGAGGCGCACCAGCCCGGCCATGGCCCAGGGGCTCGAGCAGTCCATCCGGATCTTCCCGTCGTGATCCACGGTCATGAACTTGAATGTGGGATCGATCTGGGTGTTGGTGACGGTCAGATCGAGTCCATACTGCTCGGCAATCGGTCCCCAGTAGCCGAGCGACGACCCGCCCAGCGGATCCACTCCGATTCTGATTCCGGCGGCACCGATCGCCTCGAGATCGATCGCGTTGGCAAGATCGGCAACGTAGGTCGCGACCAGATCGCCATGCCGGGTAGTGCGAGCCGCTCGTGCCTTCTCGTACGGCACTCGTTTCACGCCGCGGTTTTCGTCGCGCAGCAGCCCATTGGCCCGCTCCTGGATCCACTTGGTGATCGCGGTGTCCGCCGGCCCTCCGTTGGGCGGATTGTATTTGATGCCCCCATCGGCTGGTGGATTGTGGGACGGGGTGATCACGATGCCGTCCGCGAGACGCACCGCCTCGCTGCTCGTATGCCCCCCGGCCCGGGAGGCATTCCATGCCAGGATCGCACGGGAGATCACCGGGGTAGGAGTAAACCCGTCGCGCCGCTGCATGACTACTTCGATGTGGTTTGCGGCGAGAACTTCGAGCGCGGTGCGCTCGGTGGGAGTCGAAATCGCATGGGTATCCTTGCCGAGAAAGAGCGGCCCGGCGATACCTCGCCCGGTGCGATACTCACAAATCGCCTGGGTGATGGCGAGGACGTGTGCTTCGGTGAATGTGCCCTCGAACGGGGATCCGCGGTGACCGCTCGTTCCGAAGCTGACCCGCTGGGCCGGATCTTCGGGATTGGGACTCTGCTCGTAGTAGTCACGCTCCAGCCGCGCCACGTCGATCAGCAGTTGTGGGGGAGCGGGCTGGCCGGCGAGTGGATGCATGGTCTCCGTAACCGATTTGGGAACTGGCGCCGCGCTTGCGGCGCTCCCTACCTCATGATAACATGCTCACTCGGGACTCAGCCGGGTCGCTGGCCCAGGTGGAGCCTGGGTCGCCTTGTCGAGAGAGGCAGTAGCCTCCGAGTCGAAGGCACGAATGAGCTGTCCGCCTCCGCGGAGAGTTTCGTTCGGGCCTTTTTTCATTTCCGGCGATTCCGTCGCACCGACCAGGGGGTCGAATGGACGATGCACTGAAGCCCCAGTCCCACGGCTTCGATGCTGATGCCTTGGTACCCGACAGCCGAGCCCGGTGGGCCGGTCGAGTAGCGGGGTGGCTACTCCTCCTTCTGGGCGCGACCGGAGCTATCGGTCTCCTTCCTGGGCTGCAATTTCTCAAGCAACCGGTCGACGGCTTCTCCCCGCTTTCGCTCGTCGCCGGACTGAGCCTTTGCGCCCTCGGCGCGGGGCTGGTGGCGCTGGTCAGCGGCAAGCGGACCGCTGGCGCTGTGGGCGCCGCGGGAGCCGTACTCGTTGCCGCACTGGCAGTCACTCAATATCTCCTCGGCGTCGATCTTGGGATCAATCCCATCGCAGGCGGAGGCGCTGCGACGAGCGGGTTGAGCTCGTCGGTCCGGGTGTCGATCGCCAGCGCGATGCTCCTTGGACTGGCCGGCGCCGGCCTTCTCACTCTCGCCTCACCCGTCTCCCCGCATCGCGGGAGACTCTTTGCCGGTGGATTCGGCTGTGTCGTGGTGGCCTTCGCCCTCGGCATTCTGCTTACGACAGGCATCTGGAATCTCGAGCAACAGGCCGGGCTTCTTGCCGGCTCCTCCCTTCAGACGCTGATCGGCTCGCTGATCGGAGGCTCCTGCCTGGTGTTCATCGCCTGGAGCGCCGATCCCACCGCGGCACGCTCGGCGTACTGGCTACCGGTATCGGTGGGAGCGGGATGCCTCGTCACCGCGATCTTCCTTTGGCGGGCCCTCATCATCTACGAAGACGATCGGGTCCGCGGCCAGGCGACGATCGCGGCGCGGACCGCGAGGCGAGAGATCTATGGCCAGGTCCAGACCGGCACCCGACTGCTGAGCCGCATTGCACGGTTCAGCTCGCCTCCCAGGCCCCAGTCGCCCGACTGGTCGAGCAGCATGGTGGCGATCACTCGTGATATCGACGGGCTACTCGCAATCGCCTGGACTGATTCGGCCGCGAAGGTCACCTACGTAGCACCGCCCACCGCCGATGCTGACACGCTGCGCTCCCAATTGCAACGGGGACTGGAGGCGGCACTCGGTGGAATTCCGCTGGCGTCGTGGCATTCCGCCACGATGTATTTCGGCATCGGGACCGAGGGACAGACCTTCGCGGCTGCCGTCCCTATCTGTGCATCCGCCGGATGCAGCGGCTATGTGCTTGGCGCCTTCGACGCCGCGGGCCTGCTGGGGCCGGTGTTGGACAATCCGGGTGAGGGATACGCCTTTACCATCCTGAATTCGAGGGGCGCGACGCTCCTCACCTCGCGCGAGCCCCCAGCCGGCGCTCCGAATCTCATGGAGCGGTCTTCATTCAAGCTGGGCGATCTCAACTGGCAGCTTCAAGTCGGCGCCACAAGAGAGACACTACAGCGGCTCCGTTCGAAGCTTCCGGACCTGCTTCTGTTGGCAGGCCTTCTGGTCACTGCTCTCCTGCCGCTCACCGTGCGGCTGGCCCAGATGACTTGGTCGCGCGCCCGCCTGGTAGAACGGGTTCGACTCAATCTCGCCCTGGAGACAGCGACCGACGGAATCTGGGAGTGGGACGTGCCGAGCGGTGCCGCGATCCGGAGCGCGACACTCTGGCGCCATCTGGGTTATGGCCCGATTGAGTTTCCGGCCAAGATCGACAGCTGGATGTCTCTCATTAACCCGGACGATCGCGCCGGTGTGCAGGCGGCGATGGCGGCACACCTCGCGGGCAAGACTGAAAGTTTCGAGGCGGAATACCGGATCCGGGACCACCTCGGCGGCTGGCATTGGGTCATCGATCGAGGCAGGGTCGTCGAACGGGCGCCCAGTGGCGTGCCCCTCCGGGTGCTGGGGATCAGCGCCGACGTGACCGAGCGGAAACGGACCGACGAGGCGCTCGAGGCAAGCGAGCGGAGGTTCAGGGCCTGCTTCGACAGCGCTTACCAGCTACAGAAGCTGCTGGACCTCGATGGGCGAGTGCTGGAGGCGAATCGCACCGCGCTGGACTTCTCGGGTACTACGATCGAGCAGTTGCGCGGCGTGCCGCTCTGGGACACTGAGATCTGGCTGAACAGTCCCGCCAGCCGCGAAGCCTTGCGCACCGCATTCGCCGCCGCGTGCAAAGGGAAGATAGTGAGGCAGGAGATGGAGCTGGACGCCGGCGAGGGACACCACGCCATCGTCGATTTCTCGCTGACCCCGATCACGGATACGGAAGGCAGGGTGGTACAGCTTCTCGCCGAGGGGAGGGACGTCACAGCCAGCAGGCAAGCCGAAGACCAGCTGCGCGAGGTTGAGTCGCTCTCGACCATGGGCCGGCTCGCGGCGCGCGTCGCGCACGAGATCAACAATCCTCTGGCCGGCATTCAGAATTCCTTCCTGCTCATTAAAGACGCGGTTCCCGAGAATCACCCGCATCACAGTTATGTCGGCGCCATCGAACGGGAGATCAGCCGGATCGCCGGTGTCACCCGGCAGCTGTATGAGACCTACCGCCCTGACAACGACGGTGCTCGGGAGACATCCATACCCAACCTGGTGGGCGACGCCGTGGCGCTGCTCGGCCAGGTCAACCGCGACTCGCGGGTGACTATCCAGGTGGACTTGCAGCGGGCACCTCAGGTCGTACAGCTTCCCGATGCCCTCCTCCGCCAGGCGCTTTACAATCTGGTGCAGAACGCGGTAGAGGCATCCCCAAAGGGGGGAACGGTTTGGGTCACCGCGGTAGGAGAGGATGGCATCTTCGAGCTGCGGGTCAAAGACAAGGGACCAGGCATCCCGCAGGAGATTCGAGAGCGAATTTTCGAGCCGTTTTTCACCACCAAGCCATCCAGCACCAGGACCGGTGGCATGGGTCTCGGTCTCTCGCTCGTCCGCCGCTCGGTGCACGCGCTGGGCGGACAGGTGGAAATTATTGACGTTCCTGGAGGCGGCACGGAGTTCGTGGTCCGGTTGCCCCTCGGGACCCGACATGCAGGAGCAACCTCATGACAATGCGCGGCAGGATCCTCCTTGCCGACGATGAAGAGACGTTCCTCAGTTCTACTGCGGATCTCCTTCGAAAAGAAGGCTTCGAGTGCGATACGGTCCAGGATGGCGTGAGCGCGCTGGCTCGGGCGTCGGAGCATAACTACGACCTCCTGGTCACCGATCTGGAGATGCCCGGGAACGCCGATCTCTCCCTGATCCGCCAGATCACCTCCGCGAGAGGTGGCCTGCCCGTGATGGTGATTACCGGAGTCCCGTCGCTCCGGTCGGCTATGGCCTGTGTGGAACTGCCGGTCGCGGCCTACCTGGTCAAGCCGGTAGTTTTTTCCGACCTGCTGCCGCGGATCCAAACCGCGGTCACCCGGTTCCGTTCCTATCAGGCCATGCAGAGCGCCGAGCAGCGGTTGCAGGAATGGCGCAAGGAGCTGAAGACCCTGTCCGGGTCGGAAGGCAACTCGGCTTCGCCCACGGCCGGAATCGACGTGTTCCTCTCGCTTACGCTGCGGAACGTGATGGGATCGCTTACCGACCTGGAGCAGTTGGGACGGGCTCTGGCGGGTCAACCAGTGGGCCAGCACCCATGCCAACTGCTGAATTGTCCCCGGGGAGCCCAGCTCCAAGAGGCGGTCCGGGAGACGATTCGGGTGCTCGAGGAGACAAAGAACGCCTTCAAGTCCAAGGCACTCGGGGAGTTGCGTCAGAGGCTGGAGCTGCTCCTGGAGCACAATTGAGATTTAGATCCAGGTGTCTAAGGCCTTAGATCTACCTGTGACATGCCTCACTTGCGCTCTTAAGAACTTTTTCTTAACATAGCCCCGCAGCCAAAATCGGCGGGCTTGGATTCCGCCACCCTTGTCGGATGAGGCTCCGGCCTCATCAGTCGAAGGCGCGAACGATCCTCCTTGAGAGGTCGCCGCGCCTTTTGTGTTAATGGCTGCTGCAGTCATAGATCGTATTACCGGTCACCACGCTCGGCCGGGCCTGACCCCGGCCGAGTGCGGTAACCACCAGCGGGAGCCTTGTCGAGCGGAGCGAAAAGGGCTTTGCGAGTCGAAGGCGCGGGATGACCGCTCTCCAGGGGAGACGCGCGAATCCGCGCCTTCGTTCGTTCCGGTACCCGCGGAGCACGAAGCAGTAAGGGTTGGGGTTCGATGAATCTGGATACGGTAGAAGGGCAGTGGACACGCCTGAGAGGAAAAATCCTTGAGCAATGGGGTCGGCTGACAGCCGACGAGGTCTCCATTGTCGCGGGCCGGCGCGACCAGCTCATCGGCATGCTCCAACGGCGCTACGGACTGGCCCGGGCGGAGCTGGAGCGTCAAGTGGAGGATTTCGAACGCAGGGTTCTGGCCGGCCGCTGAGTCCGCCTGCCGTGAGAGGAGGGACTATGCTGCGTTGGGCGATGGGTCTGCTCGTGGTTGCGCTGGTGACGACGATGTTCGGTGCGGGCGGGATCTTTTTTGCGACGGAAGCCTTGCGAACGCTGTTCTACCTCTTCGTCGTCGTCCTCCTGGCAACCATTCTGCCAGTGCTCGTTTCCGATCGCCGGAACATCGATGAATACCGCAGAGACCGCCGCACACGTGCCGCGAGTCGGGCCTGACGCGGTGGCATACTCTGAGATCTCATAGGAGAAGAGAGAAATGCCGCTCGTTTCGATGAAGGACCTGCTCCTGTTCGCCTTGAAGGATTTGCACAGCGCGGAGACACAGCTGGTCAGGGCTCTGCCCGCCATGATCAAAGGCTCGGGCGCTCCGAGCCTCCGTCGCGCGCTCAATCATCACCTTCGGCGGACCGAGGAGCACGTGGACCGTTTGCAGGTCATCTGCGAGGCCCTCGAAACCTTCCCCGGCGGCCAGCGCTGCCGCGGCATGGAAGGGATGATCGAGGAAGTACGCACCGTCCTTCGCTCCATCGGAACCCAAAGCGTGGTTGACGCCGCCATTATCGCCGTGGCCCAGCGCATCTCCCATTACGAGATTGCCGCCTACGCAGGCGCCAGGACCTATGCCACCATGCTCGGACTGGACGACATCGCCGATCTGCTGGCGATGAGTCTTCAGGAAGAGGAAGCGGTGGAGATCGAGCTCACAGATATCGCGAACGAAGAAGTGAATGATCGGGCGCTGGTGAGCACGACAGAGTCAGAGCACTTGAGCCCGCTCCAAAACTTTCTGGACCCCGCAGGACGCCTGCCAACATCGAAGGGGATCGGCACCGAAACCGGTGCCGGTTTCCCTCCCACCTTGACCGGGGGAAGATGAGCAGGAACGGTGTGACAGTTACCACATCCGGTCGAGGGAGATGCTGATAGGTTGACTTTACGGATCGATAGGACGGACTGACTGTTTTCCGTCCACCTTGTCGGATGGGGTTGAGCCCCATCAGAGGAAGGCGCGGTCGAGCGATTTTGCGCTCGTCGCGCCTTCGCCACTTCCGGTCTCGATGGCGCATTCCTGGCATCGCGAGTGGAGGATTGAATGTCGATCAAACGTCTACTTCACGTCCCCGCATTCGGCCTCATGCTCGCCGGACTCTTGACGTTCGTTCCATCCCGGGCCAACGCGCAGAACAGCCATGAAAGCAATACCAGTTTGAGCGTCTGGGCGGCCATGTCCGCGCCGCTGGGCTCGAATCGCAGTGCAAGTCTGATCGGTAGCAGTATCGACCGGCGCAACAGCTTTGCCGGCGGTGCCCGGCTCACGTTCTGGGGCACCAATACTCTGGGTGTTGAGGCTGTCGCCGGACTAACGCCTGCCAAAGTGGAAGCGGGAGGCGACATCAACGAGACCCGCCGCCTCGACGTCTTCGCCGGCGGGGTGAAGCTGATGATCGGGTTCAGTCCCAGCATGTCGCCGGTAGGATTTCACGTTGGCGCCGGTCCCGCGATCGTACGTCGCGGGCACTACGGGGTCGACCAATCGAGTAGTAAGACGAACTTGGGCGGTCTCTTCGGAGCGGGGTTCAGGTTCCCTATTAACCAAACGCTTGGGTTCCGGCTGGACGTGGAAGACTACATATACCACGGTTCCATCGAAGGCAAAGGGAAGACCCAAAATGATCTGATCACTTCGGCCGGCCTGACTATCAAATTCTGATCAGCCCACCGTTCGAAGTGAAAGGGTCCAGCGCCTCCCCGGTGCTGGGCCCTTGCTTCAATGTCAGATAATGAAGGGGAATTAGGAAAGTCGGGAGGAGCTCCGAAAGTAGCCGCAGATAAACGCAGAAAACGCAGAGGTAGCTTGTTCGTTACTGCATTCTTCTGCGGCTCTCATGAAGCACAAGGACAATGCAGGTACTTCACCTCCTACTTCCAACCTCTCACATCTCACGTCTCACGTCTCACGTCTCACCGGCCTGAACAACACTGCAAACACCACCAGCACCACCACTGCCATCGT
>Ga0068864_100002956_pt1 | contig 14044 bp, 7 predicted proteins | sample KBSSwiS72_FD_66586 | JGI IMG/M metagenome (GOLD analysis project Ga0068864, IMG submission 66586) | Switchgrass rhizosphere microbial communities from Kellogg Biological Station, Michigan, USA - KBS Switchgrass S7-2 | ecosystem: Host-associated > Plants > Roots > Rhizosphere > Soil ... | reverse complement strand
ATTGTTGAGGACCAGGGAGACAGTAGTTTGCGAAAGCTCCAAATGTTCAGCAAGCGTTCTTAAATTGACATGTCCGGATGGCTCTATGCTTTTAGTTCTTGCCATGTTGGATGTTGTAGCACGTTTAGCGGGCATGCGGAACCCTTGGTTGACCGGTAATACATCGATTTTCTCTTATAGATCGCCAACTAGGCAGGTTACTTGGTCACAATGTGGTTGACACCGGATTTTAGCTCCCATTCTTTGCCGGCATAGAGGAAACGGCCTGTAAGGATGCCAGGCAGGCTGATGGTTGCATCCAGATCGGAGCCCGTCCGGCGGTACTCGGCCTGAATGTCGCCCTGGGGATGTGGATAGGTCGTACGGAGGTGTTCAAGTGAACCCAGGTGAGGGGCTACAACAACGCTCGCAAATCCTTCACTGCCCGGCCTGATGCCCGCGACGAGCGTTAGCAGGTCGTAGATGGGGTGAGCAGACCATGCGTGCGAATCGGATCGCGTTTCTCCGGGCTGTTCGGGCCAGGTGCTGAAGTGGAGAGGGAGCAGTTCGCGCCAGGGGTCGAGGGTTTTGAGGTAGTCATCGGCCATGCCCGCATGATCGATCGCGCGGGCCAGGTAAAAACGGAAGTAGTACGAAGCCGACATGACGCCGTCCGGAGTCTCCCCGGGCTTGATATCGATCAGGCGTCGAAGGACGTCTTGTTGTTTGTCTTTAGGAATGACGTCGTAGAGAACGCCGAGGATGTTGGCTTGCTGGCTGAAGACCTTACGATCGGAGTTCTCGGCAAGCAAGCCGCGAGAGGGAACCCAGCACATGCTGGCGATGCCGGAGCGCACGTGATTGGCGCGCGTCTGGTACCGCTCGGCGAGCACGGGGTCGCCGAGATTCTTTTCCAGGTCGGCGGCGTCGATCAGAGCTCCGAGGTATTGCAGCGATGTCATGCACGATTCGTGATTGGAGTCGTAGGAAGGAATCTCCCCTTTCACAACCCAGTCGATGAAGCTCCACCAGGGCAGCTCGCCGAGGAGGCCGTCGGTGTGCTCGTATTTGGCAAACCATGTGAGGACGGCGCGCGTGCCGGGCAGGGAATCGCGAACGATCTGCGGATCAGGCCGGTACATCCAGTAGTCGTGAAGCATGCCGACCCAGATCAGAGAAAAAGTGGGGATATTCTGCGGGAGGGAACTCGGGTAGCGGCTGCGCGTGATGCCTTCTGGTATGCGGGACTGGTCGAACGCGGACAGAGCCTGGCGTCCGAGGCGATCATCGCCGGCGACGGCGTAGGAGATGAGCGCCTGGATTCGCGTATCTCCGATGTACTGGAGCTGCTCATAGTAGGGCGTGTCCATGTAGGTTTCGTGAGCGTCAAGGCGCGCTGTGCGCCAGCTGATCTCCCAGATCTTGTCGAGATCGGGTTGTCCTGACTCGAATTTGGCGCGTTCCTGGAAGGGGTAGGCGGTGAAGTATGCTTTCAAGCTTTCGAGCTTGAGTGGGTCGGAGCCTGTGGTGATGTCGAGATCGAGGTATCGCCAGGTTCGCCACCATAGGGGCATGAAGACGCGATGCTGTCCGCCGTCGGGGAGGAAGCTGTCGGCGAGGCCGAGTGCTCTGCGCGCATGTTTCACGCCATTTGAGTCGGAGTATTCCGCAGAATCGCGATCACCCTTGTGTTTTTTGTCGTCGTAGAGGGCTTCAGAGTATGTGAAAGTGATGTGGGAGCCTTTGCCCCCGGTGATGGTCAGTTCGGGGTAGGCCGTAGTCAGGGTTTTGCGATCAAGCGTGAGGTGGACGTGGATGTTTGGCGGAAGCTGAGCGGATTGTCCAGGGAAATGCGACAGTCCAGGCTGTTCATTCCCGATGCCATCGATGCTCACGATGGATCCGACGCCGGTGGGCGCGTATTCCATATGCGGCAGTTCATCCGGAATCAGGCCCCAGGGATTGTCTCCTGTTTCGTCAGCCGAGTGCGCCCCGTTCACCGGAAAGACGCTGTCGCGCATGGGGCTGGCCACGGGAACCCAGTTTTTGGTTGAGTTCTCCGAATTCCATGACCAGTCGAATTTCGACGCTTCAAGTTCTTCGCCCGGGCCTGAGGCGAAGTAGGTCTGCAGCGTGACCTTGTCGCGCCCAAGTGGACGCACCCCGGTCTCCTCTTCCACAAGCCAGCCTTTAGGAGTGCTGATGCTTGTGCTTCCCGTCGCTTCGCTCTCAAGCAGGAAAGCTGTTCGATCGCTGAACTGGGCGATTGGAGCGTAGACTCCGAAATTCCACACGGTGGCGGTGATCAGGTTGTGGCCCGACTTGAGGTAAGGCGCGAGATCAAATCGTTGGTATCGCCAGTGGGTCAGGTCTCCACGCGCCGGCCCGTCGCCCACTCGGGTTCCATTGACGTATAGGATGAACCGATTGTCGGCAGAAACCCGGACGATATAGCTGGATGGAAGCGGCGCAAGTTCGAGCGCACGCCTGAAGTGGAGGACGAGGGGTTCGCGCAGGGGCGCGGTCGGATGCGTAACCCAGGCGGCGTGCCAGCTGCGATGGGGAGGATCGGTTGCGGTAGCCGAAGTTTGGGCGAGGACGGGCACGGGCGCGAGGACAAGGGCAAGCAACAGGGCAGTTGAGCGCATTCGATCTACCTTAATGATTTCCAGCACATAAGCTTACAGGAATGCCGGCCATGGGCCGAATGTCAGAGGGGCGGATTCGCGAACTGAGTGCAGGGGCTCTATGATGCATCGAGCATGCAACGAACAGGTGAGAATCGGGTTTTGCCGGGTCAAAGAAAGTCATAAGAGCGAAGTGCGTTGTATGCGCTGGATTTAGCAGCGCTGTAACCTCCTATTCATCTTTGCCCGGTAGCCTTACAAACGGTGACACTCCAAGTGCCAGAAATACGTCTCTCCCGACCGTCAACTCAAATACCACCTAAGGTTTCGGGGCCGGAACGAGTGGCAAGCTCGGAAATATCCGCGGTGCGGAAGTTTCTGAATGCGCGCGGAAATTCGGCATTTGCCGATCGTGTCTTCAAGTGGCTGATGACCCTCTGTGCGCTCAGCATCTTCGCGATCGTGCTGCTGATCCTCTGGGAACTCATGCTCCGCTCCGGGATGGCCTGGCACAAATTCGGCTTCAAGTTCTTCTTCCAACCCGGCACACGTGATCGATACAGCGGACTGCTCAATTATTGGGACCCGGTAAATGGGGATTTCAGCGCTTTACCGTTCGTATACGGCACGGTTGTGTCTTCGCTGCTCTCCCTGGTGATCGCGGTGCCGCTGGCCGTCGGGCTGGCGATCTTCCTGACCGAGATGTGCCCGAAGATCTTGCGCGGGCCGCTTGCGTTTATTACCGAATTGCTGGCTGCGATTCCAAGCATCATCTACGGTCTATGGGCGGTGTTTGTGCTGGTCCCTCTGCTCAGGGAGCATGTGAATCCGTTGCTCTCAAAATACCTGGGCTGGACGGGGCTGTTTGCGGACACAAATCCAACGGGGCTTGGGTACGTGGCGGCTGCCGTGATTCTTGCGGTGATGATTCTGCCGATTATTTCGTCGCTGACGCGCGAGGTGATGACGGCGGTCCCGCATTCGCAGCGGGAGGCGGTGCTGGCGCTGGGAGCGACGCGTTGGGAGATGATCCGGATGGGCGTGCTGCGCAACGCCCGCATCGGCATTGTTGGTGCAGTGATTCTTGGCCTGGGGCGCGCTCTCGGCGAAACGATGGCTGTGACGATGGTGATTGGCAATACGCCGGAGATCAGCAAATCGTTGTTCGCAAATGGGAGTTCGATGGCCTCGGTGATTGCCAACGAATTTGCGGAGGCAGTGAGCGACATACATCGCAGCGCGCTGATTGAAATCGGCCTCGCACTGTTTTTGGTCACGATTATCGTGAATGCGTTTGCGCGATTCCTTGTATGGATGGTGACGCGCGGGGCGCCGGCAAGAGTGCATTAGAGGCAGGTGTCAGGGGACAGGGGACAGGGGATAGGATTCGATGGCGACGAACGCGACCAGTTTTCGATCGAAGTACAGAGCGGCGACGGATCATATCGTGACCGGTCTGGCCATACTGGCGACGGTCGTGGTGGTGGTGCCGCTGGTGGCGATTTTTGTTTACCTGATGCTGAAGGGCGCCAGCTCGCTCAATCTTGATTTCTTCCTCAAGAACCCGGTGCCCGAAGGCGAGTCGGGAGGCGGCATGGCGAATGCCATCGTCGGTTCCGCTGTTTTGCTCGGTATTGCCAGCCTGATCGGCGTCCCCATTGGAATCGGAGCTGGAATCTATCTTGCGGAATTTGGCAGGGGGACAAGGCTGGCCAATGCAATCCGGTTTACGGCGGACACGCTCAATGGCGTGCCGTCGATCGTGATGGGACTAGCGGCCTATTCGCTGATCGTGATTCCCCAGGGGCACTTCTCGGCCTTGTCTGGGGGTATAGCGCTGGGCATCATGATGATCCCCACGGTGGCGCGCACGAGTGAAGAGATGTTGCTGATGGTGCCCAACATCATTCGAGAAGCTGCGCTCGGACTCGGGCTGTCCAACTGGAGGACAGTTCTCTCGATTACAGTGAAGACAGCATCGCCAGGCATCATTACCGGGTGCATGCTGGCCTTTGCGCGAGTTGCGGGGGAGACGGCTCCTTTAATTTTCACGGCGCTCGGAAATGCCTTCTGGAGCACGAATCCAAATCAGCCAATTGAGGCTCTGCCGCTGCAGATCTGGGTGTATGCGACAGGTCCGTATGAAGATCAGCATCGCCTTGCATGGGCCGGAGCACTGGTTCTCATTGTGCTTATCGTACTGGCCGTTTCGCTTGTGCGCTACGTGACCAGCCGCGGCGTTCTGAAAGGGGCAAGCTAAGTGGGCGTTGGCATCGAAGTAACAAACCTGAACGCGTGGTACGGCACCAATCACACGTTGCAGGACATAGACCTAAAGATCCCTGCAAATCATGCGACGGCGTTGATTGGTCCATCCGGATGCGGCAAGAGCACGTTTGTGCGCTGCCTGAACCGCATGCACGAAACGAATCCCATCGCGCGCGTTACGGGTACGGTTCGAATTGGGGATATGGATATCTACGCAGATGCCCAGCCGGTTGAGATCAGGCGACGCGTGGGGATGGTATTCCAGCGCCCAAACCCATTCCCAACCATGTCGATCTATGACAACGTGGCATCGGGGCTGAAGCTGAACGGGTACAAGAACAAGCGCTCGCTCGATGAGATCGTGGAAAGATCACTCAAAAATTCGGCGCTCTGGGATGAAGTAAAGGACGATTTGAAATCAAAATCGGGCGCAAGCCTTTCAGGCGGTCAGCAACAACGTCTTTGTATCGCTCGCGCACTGGCAGTGGACCCCGAGGTCTTGCTGATGGATGAGCCGGCCTCAGCTCTCGACCCGGTATCCACTTCGAAAATAGAAGACCTTATCTTTCAATTGAAATCGCAGTACACTATCGTGATTGTGACCCACAATATGCAGCAGGCAGCCCGCGTGGCCGAGGAAACGGGTTTTTTTCTGAATGGGCGCATGGTGGAGTTCGATTCAACTCACAAGATCTTTACGAACCCCAGCGACAAGCGTACTGAGGATTACATTACAGGCAGGTTCGGATGACGCGCATTCGCTTTCAACAAAGTCTCGATCAGTTGAAGGAGAACCTGCTGGTGATGGCGGGTTTGGCCGAGCAGGCAATTCAGCGGGCGATTGAAGCATATCGCGTCCGCGATCTCTCCATCTGCGACCTGGTGAGCCGCAGCGAAGTGGCGATCAATCGCCTGGAGCGAGACATCGATCAGGAGGCTCTCGATTTGCTCGCAATGGAGCAACCGATGGCCATCGATCTGCGTTTCATCTTGAGCGTCATCAAAATCAATGCAGATCTCGAACGCGTTGGCGATTCTGCCAAGAGCATCAGCGAGCGCGTGCGAAACATGGAACAGATGCCCGCGGTATCAGAACTGCCCGTGGACATCCCACGTATGGCTACGCTCTCCGCGGAAATGGTGCGAAAAAGCCTACAGTCATTCATCGATGCAGATGCTGAATTGGCGCGCGCCGTTTTGATGATGGACGATGCTGTGGATACGATGAACCGCGCTGCGTACCGGTCTCTTACGAAGGTGATGGAAGAGCAGAGCCACATCGCTCCCCAGGCACTGAATGCGCTGATGATTTGCAGGGCGCTCGAACGCGTTGCAGATCACGCAACCAACATCGCAGAGGACGTGATCTTCTGGGTTGAAGGCTCCGACGTGCGCCATCACAAAAGCGTAATGACGCAACGGCAAGCGGCCGGAGCCAGCGACTGATCCTGGCGGTTTCCGAAGTGACAACCTGGCTGCGTTAGTCTTGAGGGGATGAGTTCGGGCGAAAAAGCGGGCATTGCACCTGACCCTGCAAACTTCTACGCGCAGCGTCTCGAACAACTGAAGAGTACCCAGACAATCGAGGAACGGACGGAGAGGCAACTCGGGTATGCGAAGCTTGCGATTGCTTTCTTCACCATTGCGGCCGCGCTGGTGCTTCTGTATTACCTGAAGTATCTCTGGCTGCTCCTGCTGCCGGCTGGGATCTTCGTCTATCTTTCCATCAGGCACGAACAAGGGTTACAGCGGATCAGAAAGCGACGCCGCGCAATCAAGTTCTATGAAAGCGGTATAGCTCGAATCGAGGATCGCTGGCAGGGTGAGGGAGAAACGGGAGACAGGTTCCTCGACCCGGCGCATCCGTATGCGCGCGACCTCGATCTGTTTGGTCCGGCGTCTCTGTTTGAGTTGTTGTGCACTGCGCGCACAAGAGCCGGCGAAGAGACACTTGCGCAGTGGCTCCTGAGCCCCGCACTGCCAGCCGAAGTGGCGGCACGCCATGACGCCCTCTCCGATCTCGGCAATCAGCTGGACTTGCGTCAGCAGCTCTTCTGTATCGGGGAAACAGTTCGAGCTGGAGTGCACCCCGACAAACTCGCAGGCTGGGGCGAACGCAAGCAGCTCCTGACTAGCCCCGCGACTCGCATTACCACTACTGTTCTGGCGCTGCTATGGATTGCGGGCGTAGTGGCGTGGGGCGTGTGGGGACTCGCCACGGTTGCGCTGGCAGTGTCGACTTTGAACCTGGCGTGGGCGCATCGAATCCATGCGCGCTGGGATGAGGCTGCGGACAAGATTGAAGACGCTACCCATGATCTCGATGTGTTGGCCGGCGTACTTCGACTAATCGAACGCCGGCAGTTTTCCTCAGCCAAGCTGACAGAACTGCAGTCGCATTTGAAGCACGCGAATTTCGTGCCCTCCGAGGCGATCAGAAAGCTTGACCGAATCGTCGCCTACCTCGAATCCCGGCGCAATCCAGGTATGCGGCTGGTCGATGTGGTGACATTCTGGAGTGCACAATGCGTATTCCAAGCGGAGAAATGGCAGCAAGAATTCGGCCCGCACATCCGCGGCTGGTTGACAGCCGTCGGTGAGTTTGAAGCGCTCACGGCGCTGGCTGGATATGCTTTCGAACATCCCGCAGATGTGCTGCCGGAGTTTGTGGAGCGGGGCGCGGTTTTTGATGCCACAGATATTGCGCACCCACTTCTACCTAGCGACAAGGCCGTTCGTAACGATATAGAGCTGGGGTCGGAACTTCAGCTGATGATCCTCAGCGGGCCGAACATGGCGGGGAAGAGCACATTTATTCGCAGCATAGGCGTCAATGCTGTTCTCGCTCAATGCGGTGCTCCCGTAAGAGCGAAATCGCTGACCCTGTCGCCGCTTGCGGTAGCTGCCTCCATCTGTGTACTCGATTCGCTATCTGGTGGGACGTCGCGGTTCTATGCAGAGATTCAAAGGCTGAAGGTGGCTGAGGATCTCGCTGATGGCCCCGTTCCTGTGCTCTTCCTGATGGACGAACTCCTTTCCGGTACGAACTCGCATGACCGGCTCGAAGGAACGCGTCTGATCGTCCGCAGTTTGATGGACCGGGGAGCGATCGGAATCGTCAGCACTCATGATCTGGCGCTTGCGGAGATTCCGAACACGATGCCAGGTCGAGCAGAGAATCGCCATTTCGAGGACAGGCTCGAAGAGGGAAAGCTGATCTTCGATTACAAACTCAAGCCGGGAGTGGTGAAGACGAGCAATGCGCTCGAGTTGATGCGATCGATCGGCTTGGGCGCGGCGCGGGAAACTCCCTAGCCGCTTGCCGAAAAATGCTGTTCCACTTGTGCCGAAAATCGCGAAACCATCCCTCAGCGGCTAAAGCCGCGCTCATTTTGCACCATTGGCGGCACGGATGAATCCGTGTCCTTTCAAAACCGGGAAGTGAAAAGGAGATGCCAGATGAAGTCAAACTGACCCACTACGCAAAACCGCGATGAATTGCGAGTTTTTCAGCAAGCTGCTAGATTTCCCACCAATCGAATGCAGACATACGCGGATAGTACAGGCCGACGCGGATGGGCGTGCCGGCACGGTGGAAACTGCGCAGAAGCGCAGCATACATCTCAAGCTGCGGCGCAAAGGTCTCGCGCAGAGCACGGATCGCAGGCGCGTTATCGACTGCGTCAGTGAAGGCCGTTTTGTAGTCGATAATCCACAACGCCGCGTCACCGCTCTGCAAGGGGGCGAGGCCGGCGCGGAAGAGGCGGTCGACCCGAACCTGGCGGAGGCTTCCGTCGATCACTCCCGCCCAGCCAGATTCGATCTCGGCATCCGCATGAGGTGACAGGATCCACTGGCCGGTGAGGTCGTGCGAAGTTCGAATTGCTGTCTCGTGAGCTTCGGCACAGATTACTTCAGCCTGCGCGCTCGCGATACCCGATGCGCGAATCATCGCCGAAATGCGGGGCCTGATCTCGCTAAGGGACGCGCGAACGGAATCCCAATCCAATGTCAGCCGCAACGTGCTCATCTGCTCGAGGAATTTGTGAACCGCATTTCCGAGCGCGCGAGAGAGAAGACCTCCTTCATGGCGAACGTAGCTTTCCGTTTCGCTTAGTCCGATGATGCCGGCCGTTTTCGCCGCGGGGACCGTTTTACCTGCCGGCTCAAAGTCCGGCGGAAGCCGGCGAATCATGGTGGGCTTCGCCGGCGATGGCATAAACAGAAGGTTGTCGTGGCCGGCCGCAATCGATTCGAGAATCAGCTCAGGCGTAACTGATGTCGCGGGTTGCGGTGCACTGTTCCACGTATCGAATCTTGTCCGGATATCGTCTTCGAGCGCCGGCCATGCGGTTGCAAGCAGGCTGTTCGCAGGCTCCAGAAGTCGATTTGTACCATTGGCCTCAACTTTGTAGGCAGGTTGTGCGAAGAGGTGCAGCTCTTCACGGGCGCGCGTTGCAGCGACGTATAGAATGCGCCTCATCTCCTGCGTCTCGCGATCCCGCCGAGCCCGTTCCACCCATCTTTTGGCAGCGCCGGGATCGGCGCCCTTGTATTGCACCGGAGCGATCAGGAACTCAGTCAGTGAGCCGTCTTCGTCTGGTTCGGACAAGCCGCGTTCGAGCCACGAAAGAAGCTCGACGGATCCGCGACCGCCCTGGGCTTGCAACTCTGGCACGATAACGACTTCAAACTCCAGCCCCTTCGATTTGTGAATCGTCATGAGCTGCACACCGTATTCACCGCTACCGGCGGGATCCGGCATGGCACAGAAGTCCGCGAGGGCAGCATCGAGGGAGGGACCGACAAGATCCTGTTCACCGTTTGGAAGTTTGTCCAGGAGCTTCCAATAAAGGTCGAGGTTTGCTCTGCCGACGTCATCGACGCAGGCATTGCCACCGAGAGCACACCAGATCTGCTGAATCAGGGTGCCGGCGGACGCGGTAGGGAACTTCAGCCGCAGTTGAGGAATTGATGCGCATGCCGACAAAACACGCTCCGCTGCCTTGCGCGCCTCAGGCGAGATCAAATCGAGACGCTCCTCAAGAAGCTGCGGAATGGGAGCGACGCTGCGGGCGTCCTCATCTGTTCCAGCAATGGTGTGCAGTTCTGCCAGGCTCAGCCCGCACCAGGGTGCACGCAAGACACCGAGCCACGCAACGCGATCTTCTGGATTGAAAACGGCCCGCGTAAGTGCAACTGCATCCAGAATCTCCGCGCGGTCGCTGAGGCCTTCGAGTTCAACAGCGCGGAACGGAATACCCGCCTCTCGCAGAGCCAGTGCAATTGGCGCCAGCGCGGTGCGGGCCCGTCCTAGAACAGCGATGCGCCATTTTCCACCGGCGATGCGCGCGCTCTGCACGCGAGGGAGGTTGTGTCGGATCAGGCTTACGATTTCCTCGATCTGAGCTTCACGGATCGACTCGCGCTGAAGCGTCGTCTCCTTCTTCTTTCGCATTGAATCCGGATCCGCGGAGTTGCCTGTTTGTGGCTGCGGAGTGAACTTGAAATGCAGACCGAGCCGCTTCTCCGACGTTCCGGCGAGAGCACGTGCCGGCACTGCCGCCGCAAACTCAATCCCGCTGCCGTCCGCAACGTCGAAGACGCGAGAGAACGCTTCATTCAGCTCAGAGACCAGTGCCGGTTCAGTACGAAAATTCGCCTTCAGGGCTACGGGATCAAGAGGGAACGACTCGCCATCTTTGAGCTCGAATCCGAAATTCCTGACTCTGCTGAACAGTTCGGCCTCGGCATCGCGGAAGAAATAAATCGACTGCATAGGGTCGCCGACTATGAAAACTGTCCGGTCAGCGGGGTCGGACCACGCTTCAAGCAGCGCGGTAACAAACTCGTGCTGACGCCGGCTGGTGTCTTGAAACTCGTCGATGAGCAGGTGGTGGATGTCGTCGGCAACGGCTTGCGCGGCATCGCTGGGCAGATTATCTTCGCCGCGCAACACCCCCCTTGCGATCTGTGCGACTTCGATGAAGTCGACAGCGCCGGCTTCTGCGAAAACCGTCTTGAGCTCTGCGGCAGCATGCAGCAGCACCATGAAGATTGCGCGGATGATCTGCCAGTCTTCCATGGTGTAGCGAGCGGGTGGAAGATCCCGCACTCGGGCCAGAGCATCCTCGAGTCCGGGGACCTCGGCGAGCCGCCCCAGCAGATCCTCCATGCGAAGCTTTTCATCGAGATGCTCTCTGGGGAATCCGAGGCGGGAATCGATCTTCTGCCGAATGCCACCATCTTTCGTCAGCAGCAGATTCGCCAGGCACAGGTACGCTCCGCGCGCCGCTTCCAGAGCCTCGTTGTCAGATTGGGATCCGGACGGGAACTCTGCCAGCTCTGCAAGCCCACCGTATTTGTCGCCTGCCCCATGAACGCACGCGAATTGTGCGAGCTCGTGGGCTTCAGCACGGTCGTCGGCGGTCATCAACTGCTCGAGAGAGCCCAGGACTTCTTGTACGGCTTTTGCCATCGGGCGCTCGAGTCGCTCGCGAAGCAGATCCCAATCCTGTTCATGCCGCAACACAAACTCGAGCATCCAGCGATCCCGCTGGCCGAGCATTCCGACAAGAAGTTCCTCCAACTCTTTCCAGCTGTTGTCGCGCCATAGAAGGAGATCTCGGATCGCCGTGCTCAGTTCGGGGTAACGAGAATCTCCTAGTTTCTCGAGAGTTGCACGGGCCGCAACCGCATAGAACTCGGCCGGCCTCTCGTTGATCTGCAGGTTGTTGCCGATTCCAGAGTGGATTGGCTGCTGTATCGCTAAATCGCGACAGAAGGAATCGATGGTCGAAATACGAAGCTGGGACGAAAGTTCGATCAAGCGCCAGTTCAATGTTTGAGAGTGCTGCAAGGCGCGCGCGGCAAGTGCTTCCATCGAGCCTTCATCAACTAGCTGCAGCGCTGAAGAATTGGCAGATGTACGCTCCGCAGCTTCTTCCAGCTCTTTCAGGATGCGATGGCGCATTTCGGCCGCCGCGGCTTTTGTAAAGGTGATGGCCACAATCTGCCTGGGGTCATCCACCTCGGCAAGCAGACGCAGGAATCGCCGCGTCAGCAGATCCGTTTTGCCCGATCCCGCGGGCGCCTGCACCAGTATTGAGCGACGCGGATCGATAGCAATGTTTCTTTGCGCCTGGTCCGGCGCGACAGGGAAGACGGAGCTACTCCTGGCCGGCATCGTAAGGCTCCAATTCTTCCTGTTCAAGGCGCACGCGATTTTCCGGTTCCTGAATGCGGCACACCGATTGCAGTCCACAGCGCTCGCAAGTTTTGGGATATTCTCGCGGGCTCACGTCGGCACGCCCATGAAGAAACTCGCGTGCCAGACTCTCGATGTAGTCTTTCCAGTTCAACTCCTCGGCGGCGGTCAGTCGGCGCTTTACCAATGAGGTGACGCCGCTCAGATCGGGATTGATGGTTGCTCTTGCGTCTGCAACGCGGCCAGAGAAGCAGGTGTTTCCGGTTCGAACGCGAGCAAACACCAGGCCACCGCTTGCGGGCCCTCCGAAGCTCTCGAAGAGAGACGGCTGAAGCGGTGCAAGTCCGAAGAGCTTGTAAAGAGGCAGCTGCACATCATCGGGACGGGGAAGATTCCATGCTTTTGGATCGACCGTGCCAGTCTTGTAGTCGATGACCAATTGCGATCCATCCTGAAGACGGTCGACGCGATCCAAGCGGAGATTCATGCCAAGGCCTGCGACGGTGACCGCACTCTGCGCCTCTGTCGCCTCGACGGTGAAAGGGAGTCGCGCTCTCTCGAATTCAAGCCACTCGGTGATCAGTCGAGTCAGTCGCGTCTCTTCGAGTTCCAGGTACAGTGCCGGCATAAGTTCACGGACATGCGGCGGAATGCCCGACTTGATAACTCCGTTTACGTGATTGCGAACGAACGCAAGCAGGTCCTTGATGGCGACAAGTTCGCGGTGCGTTTTGATGCCCGGTCGACGCCCCGACCAAATCGAATGCAGCACGTCATGCAAGATTTGTCCGCGCTGCCTCGCGCTCAGGCCGTTTTCCGCTGCATCCCAGCTCTGGGCGCCAAGCCGGGCGTTTGCGAATCCTTTGAAAGGGCATTGCGATTGAAACGAAAGAATCGCTGATCCGCCCTGAAGGCGACCTCCATCAAACGGTTTTGAACTGAAGTCCTCAATCAGGCTTGTCATCGGGTCTTCATGTGAGGGCGGAGCGAGATCCCCGGCAATCGCAGTTGGCAGGCCCGCAAGTTGTGTGATGATCCGAGAGGGCCGAGACTCGACGTCCCCATTTTGCGCAGCGAAGGAGAAGTGCACCCGCGGTGCTGAGCGGAGCAGGCGTTTTGTGATGGCTTCTGAGAACTCCCAGTCCTGGAGATGCGAGGAATGAGGCATTCCGAATTCGCGTTGCACGTGGAGTGGAAGGAAAGGGTGGGTGGCTGCTACAGCCGGCCAGGAGTCCTCGTCGGCACCCAGGAACCATAAGGCATCCGCCGTCAGTCCCGCAGATTCTGCCGGACCGGCAATCTGAATTGGCGCGTCCATTGACTGCGGCGCAAACAGGATTTCATCGGCTGCATGCTGCAACTCGGTTAAAAACTCACCAAAGGAAATGCGACGGCCATCGAAGCCAAGAGACCCTGCGGTATCGATGGCCTGCGTCCAGCGGCGTTGTGCCTGGAAGTCCACGCTGGTCTGTGGCGCAGCACCACGCCAGCCCATCGTCGCAAGCAGATTCGGTACTCTGTCTGCCCATTCAATCGGGCTTTGCTTGTGCGGCTCGTTATTGAGGCTGCGTTGGGCAGAGAGAATGCGGCGGACCCAATCCTTGGGCAGCACCGAGGAGATCGAACCCTGATTGAGAAACTTTTCCAGTTCCCATTGCGGCCTCTGCAAATCTCGCCTTCGCAACATCCGCATCGAGAATTGCAGGGCTGCGGACTCGCCGGGCTGGGAAGCCAGATCGCAAGCGAAGAGCCAGTCTAGTGCTGTCTCACCTAGAGGCGCCCGGAGCCATCGAAGGAGCAGAAGAGCTGAACGCGTGAATGGAATTTGAGAAACGGGAACGCCCAGCGAAAACTCGAAGGTGGGCGTCTCACCCGGAGTGCTGAAGCGGAGAAAAGCACGTTCAATCTCGCCGCGATTTTGCGACTGATCCTGCGTGACGACGAGAAGGCGAATTCCTGGATT
>Ga0068864_100002952_pt1 | contig 14057 bp, 5 predicted proteins | sample KBSSwiS72_FD_66586 | JGI IMG/M metagenome (GOLD analysis project Ga0068864, IMG submission 66586) | Switchgrass rhizosphere microbial communities from Kellogg Biological Station, Michigan, USA - KBS Switchgrass S7-2 | ecosystem: Host-associated > Plants > Roots > Rhizosphere > Soil ... | reverse complement strand
GTCGGCGCCGGCGAAGGCAACGTGTGCGCCTTCAACGGAGGCGCCGGGGTTCTCGTCGACTACAGCATCTTCTCCCTGCGCGTACCGATCCGCGGCAACTCGATCTACGGCAACGCGACGGCGAACGGGGCGAACTTCCATTCGCCGCTCGGCCTCGACCTCGGCAATCAGGGCGGCGTCGGGCAGGGCGGATTCACGCCGAACGACCTCGGCGACGGAGACGCGGGGCCGAACAACAACCAGAACTTCCCGCTGATCAAGTCCGTCGACATCGGCCCGAGCACCACGACCGTGCACGCCTTCCTGAACAGCACGGCGAGCACCCAGTTCACGATCGACTTCTACTCGAGCGACGGCTGCGTCGGCCGGCCGCAGGATTTCCTGGAGGGCCGGACCTATCTCGGGTCCGACACGGTCACGACGGACGCGAGCGGCAACGTCAACTTCGACACCGTGCTGCCGGTCGCGATCGCAGTGTCCGACAAGGTCACCGCCACGGCAACCGACCCGGACGGCAATACTTCCGAGTTCTCGCAGCGCTTCGTCCTGACCTCGACCCCAAGCTCGGGCAACCCGGCCGGCGTCGCGGGCGTGACGCTGACCGGCTTCAATTTCCTGGCCGGCGCGACGGTCACGGTGGGCGGCGTCGCCGCGACGAACGTGAACGTAGCCGACTACAGCGACATCACCATGACGACGCCGAGCCTCGCGCCCGGCAGTCTGAACGACGTCGTGGTGACCAACACGGACGGGAGCGCCAGCACGCTGCCCAACGGGTGGATCGCGGACTTCCTGGACGTGCCCGGCGGACAGCAGTTCTACTCTTACGTGACGACCCTGGTGCGCAACAAGATCACGGTCGGCGTCGGCGGCGGCATGTACGGCGTCGGCCAGCCGACGCTGCGCCAGCAGATGGCGGTCTTCCTCCTGAAGGCGAGACACGGTCTCTGCTACGTCCCGCCTCCGTGCGCGGGAGCGTTCGCCGACGTGCCGTGCCCGTCCACCTTCGCCAACTGGATCGAGGCGCTGGCGGCGGAGGGCATCACCGGAGGCTGCGGCGGCGGCAGCTACTGCCCGACCGCGCCGGTGCGGCGCGACCAGATGGCCGTGTTCCTTCTCAAGGCCGAGCACGGCTCCGGCTACGTGCCCCCGGACTGCGCCGGTGTCTTCACGGACGTCGCCTGCCCCTCCACCTTCGCCAACTGGATCGAGCAGCTCGCCGCAGAGCAGATCACCGGCGGCTGCGGCGGCACCAACTATTGCCCACTGTCCAACAACACCCGCGGCCAGATGGCCGTCTTCATGACCAAGACGTTCCACCTCCAATAACCAATCTGGGGAAGAAGCATGAAGCTCGCGATGAAAGCCCTCCTGGGCCTCTCGCTGACCTGGTCGGCGGGAGCGGCCACGTTCACGGTCACGAACACGAGCGACTCCGGCGCCGGATCCCTGCGGCAGGCGATCACGGATGCCAACGCCGCCGCCGGTCTCGACACCGTCGCCTTCAACGTCACGGGCGCGGGCTGCGACGGCTCCGGCGTCTGCACGATCTCGCCGGCCACGAGCCTGCCTCTGATCCAGAGTCCCGTGCTCATCGACGGCTATACCCAGCCGGGCTCGGCCCCGAACACCATCGCGCAGGGAGCCCTGAACACGGTGCTCAAGATCGTGCTCTCCGGCGCCAACATTCCCAATCAGACCGGACTCTCCATCGCAGGCACTGGCGCCGGTTCCACCATCCGGGGCCTCGTCGTCAACGGCGGATTCCAATACGGCATCCAGTCGGCCTCTTCGAACGACAACACCGTGCGGGGGTGCTTCGTCGGTGTCGACGCGGCGGGCCTCGCGGCGTCCCCGAATCATTCCGGCATCGACGCCCAGAACAGCGCCGATTTCACGGCCGGAGGACCGTCTCCCGCGGACCGCAATCTGGTCTCGGGTCAGACGTTCAGCAACATCGGCATCAGTGGCGCCTCCCCCACGGTCGAGGGCAATCTCATCGGCCCCGACAAGACGGGCGTGGTCGCCATCGGCGCGACGGAGACCGGCCTCCAGGTCGGTGGCAATACCGGGGGGGCGGTCATCCGCGGCAACGTCGTCGGCGGGGCCACGGTCGGTATGAGGGTCGGCAGCATCTTCGATGCGATCACCGGGATGACGATCCAGGGCAACTGGGTGGGGACCGACGTCACCGGGACCACGGACATCGGCAATCTCTACATCGGCATTCTGGTCGAGGGCCGGGACATCACGATCGGCGGCGTCGGGCCGGGCGAAGGGAATGTGATCGCCTTCAATGACGGCGCGGGTGTGCTCGTCAATTACGACTTCTCCAACGTCACCGGCAACACGATTCGCGGCAACTCCATCTACTCGAACGCCGAGGGCGCGATTCCGGAGGGCAACTCGCCTCTGGGGCTCGACCTGGGAAACCCCGGGGGAGGCCTCGGCGCCGGAGGGCTGACGCTGAACGACCTGGACGACGCGGACATGGGCCCGAACGGCAGTCAGAACTTCCCGCTCATCAGCTCTGTCGTCTCCGCGGGAGGGGACACGACGATCCACGGCCGCCTGAACAGCACGCCCAGCTCTCAGTTCACGATCGACTTCTACGCCAACGACGCCTGCCTCGGGCGGCCCCAGGACTACTACGAAGGAAAGACGTACATCGGCAGCGCGCCCGTGACGACCGATGCCGGCGGAGATGCCGCGATCGACGTCGTGCTCTCCGGCGTGACGCTCCCGGCCGGCCAGGTCGTGACGGCGACCGCCACGGACGCGAACGGAAACACCTCGGAGTTCTCGCAGCGGATCGTCATCTCCGCAAATCCGACGTCGGGAAACGCCCCCGGCAACGGCCCGATAACGCTGTCCGGGTTCAATTTCCTTTCGGGAGCGACGGCGACCGTGGGAGGCCTGCCGGCGACCGACGTCGTCGTGACGGACTACAACACGATCACGCTGACGACCCCGGCCCTTCCGGCCGGAACCATCAACGACATCACGGTGACGAACACGGACGGGACCAACGGCACGCTCGCCAACGCCTGGATCGTCAACTTCCTCGACGTGCCGGAGAGCCAGCAGTTCAACTTCTACGTGAACAAGCTCGTGCGCAACGAGATCACGGTCGGCGTCGGCGGCGGAAACTATGGCGTCGACCAGCCGACGCTCCGGCAGCAGATGGCGGTGTTTCTCCTCAAGGCCCGCCACGGCATCTGCTACACGCCGCCGGCGTGCACGGGCACGTTCGGAGACGTGCCCTGCCCGTCCACGTTCGTCAACTGGATCGAGCAACTCGCCGCGGAGGGGATCACGGGCGGCTGCGGCGGCGGCAACTACTGCCCGACGACGCCCGTGCGACGCGACCAGATGGCGGTCTTCCTGCTCAAGGCGGAGCACGGTCCCGGCTACACGCCGCCCGGCTGCACCGGCATCTACGGCGACGTACCTTGCCCGTCGACGTTCGCCAACTGGATCGAGCAGCTGGCCGCCGAGAACATCACCGGCGGCTGCGGCGGCGGAAACTACTGTCCCCTTTCGAACAACACCAGGGGGCAGATGGCCGTCTTCATCGTGAAGACGTTCAAGCTGCAATGACGACGACCCAACCCACCGACGATCCGAGCTAGACTCCGCGCAAATCCGGGGAAGGAGGGCTGCGCCATGCGGTTCCGTCTTTGCCTCGCCGGGTTCCTGTGGGTCGCGTCGATGCAAGGCGTCGGCGTCGTCAACGTGACGACGACCGTCGACACCGGGACGGGATCGCTGCGTCAGGCAATCTCGGACGTCAACGTGGACCACACCATCGAGCAGATCCTCTTCAATATCCCGCCCTCGGACCCGAACTGCGACGCCAACGGCGTCTGCACGATCCGCCCCGTCACCAACCTGCCCGCCATCGCGTCGGAGGGCGTGACGATCGACGGGTATTCGCAGCCGGGCGCACAGGTCAACACGGCATCGCAGGGCAGCAACGCGCAGATCAAGATCGTTCTCATCGGGAACATCGACACCGACCCGAGCCCGCGGGGCCTGGAAATCGAGGCGGACAACGTTGCCGTCAAGGGCCTCGCGATCGGAGGCTTCCTGTACGGAATCCGAACCTCCTTCGTGACGGGAACCCAGATCTCGGGCTGCTTCCTCGGGACGGACGCGTCCGGCCAAACGCCGTCGCCCAACCAGTGGGCGATCTCGTGCTTGCTGGCCTCCAACGCGATCATCGGCAGCGCGAGCCCCGCCGACCGGAACGTCATCTCCGCCAGCACCACGGCGGGCGTGAACCTCGACGGCTGTCCGGGCTCCGCGGTTCTGGGCAACCTCATCGGCACGAACGCGGCCGGAGATGCCCCGCTCGGAAACGTCGCCGGGATCTACGCGACGGGCGCCAGCTCGAACCTGACGATCGGCGGACCCGGCGAGGGAGCCGGTAACGTCGTGTCGGGAAGCTCCGACAACGGAATCTTCATTTCCCTGGGCGCCAACGTCGGCGTGATCATCTACGGAAACAAGGTCGGAACGGACGCCGGCGGCAGCGCTCCGATCGGAAACGCGCTCGCCGGCATCCGCATCGCGTCTCCGGGTGTCCAGATCGGCGGTCTCCTGCCGGGCCAGGGCAACGTCGTCGCATACAACCTGGGCAAGGGGATCGGCGTGGACAGCAGCGGCTACGGAGTCACGATTCGCGGTAATTCGATCTACGAGAACGGCTACGGGAACTTCGGGTACCACACCGGCATCGACCTGGAACCGCAGCAGGGCACGACCGCGAACGACGACGGCGATGCGGACACCGGCGCGAACGGACTTCAGAACACCCCGATCGTCTCTTCGGCCGCGCCGCATGCGGGCGGCGGCACGGACGTGACGGGCGTCGAGCACTCGACGGCGGACACGGTTCTCGACATCGACTTCTACGAGAACGAGGCCTGCCAGCCGCTCTCTCACAACTTCCTGCAGGGCCGCTCCTACATCGGGTCGACGCAGGTCACGACGGACGCGAGCGGCTTCGCCGCGTTCGCCGCGACGCTTCCGGCGACGATCGCTGCGGGTGCGCACGTCAGCGCCACCGCCACGGATGCTCAGGGGAACACGTCCGAGTTCTCGCAGCGCATGCCGTGGGTCGTCAACCCGCTTTCCGGTCCGGCGTCCGGCGGCACCGCAATCGGCGTCGGCGGCACGGACTTCCTGACGGGCGCCACGGTCACGATCGGCGGCGCTCCGGCCGCGGACGTCGACGTCCTCAGCTTCACGGGCCTGACCGCAACCACGCCCGCGCTCTCGCCGGGCACGCTCAACGACGTCGTCGTCAGCGATCCGGACGGCGCCAGCGGCGTGCTCGAGATGAGCTTCGTCGCCGATTTTCTCGACGTGCCGCCCTCGCACCAGTTCTACCCCTACGTGACGGAGCTCGTGTACAACCGGGTCACCGCCGGCATCGGCGGCGGCCTCTACGGCGTCGAAATGGCCGTCCTGCGGCAGCAGATGGCCGTGTTCATACTGAAGGCCGAGCACGGCGTCTGTTACGCCCCTCCCGACTGCAAGGGAACGTTCGCGGACGTGCCGTGCCCGTCCCCGTTCGCCGACTGGGTCGAGCAACTCTTCACGGAGGGGATCACGGGCGGCTGCGGCGGGGGCAACTACTGCCCGACCAGCCCCGTCCGCCGAGACCAGATGTCGGCCTTCCTCTTGAAGGCGGAGCACGGAGAGTCATACGTCCCTCCCGACTGCGCCGGAATCTTCGGCGACGTTCCATGCCCCTCGCTGTTCGCGAACTGGATCGAGCGGCTCGCCGCGGAGAACATCACCGGCGGCTGCGGAAACGGGAACTACTGTCCGCTGTCGAACAACACGCGCGGACAGATGGCCGTGTTCATCACGAAGACCTTCGGGCTCCAGTGAGCACCGCGGCCCGGTGACGCGATTCGAGTTGCCAGCGAGCCGGATTCCACCTCCGACGGCCTCGAGCTCAGCGTCGGGTACTGCGGGGGGTCGGCGTTCGGGTCGTGGGATGATCGCCAGGTTCCCTTGAAATAGGCCGAGCCTCTCAACCCAAGCTGGGCGGGTGCCCGAGAAAGGCGTCACCATGGTTTCCAGGCCCCCGTCTCGGTGGAACTCCTGTATCCGGACTTTCCGGACGACACTCGCGCGAGCCACCGCGCTCCTGTTCCTGGTCTCGGCAGCGGCATACGGCGCGACGTTCACCGTCACGAACACCTCCGACTCGGGCCCGGGCTCGCTGCGGCAGGCCATCACCGACGCCAACGCCAGCGCCGGGCTCGACACGATCGCGTTCAACGTCTCCGGAGCCGGGTGCGACGGAGGCGGGATCTGCACGATCTCCCCCGCCACGGGCCTGCCCGACATCGTGAGCCCGGTGCTCGTCGACGGCTACACGCAGCCGGGCTCGTCGCCGAACACGAACGTCCAGGGAGCGCTCAACACCGTCCTCAAGATCGTGATCTCGTCGGCGGGCGCGCCGGGCCAGAACGGCCTCGTTCTCTCCACGGGGTCGGACGGCTCGACGATCCGCGGCCTCGTGATCAACGGCGGGTTCAATGACTCGGTCTTGTCGTTCGCTTCGAATGGAAACAAGGTCACCGGCTGCTTCATCGGCACCAACGCCGCCGGAACCTCCCTTCCCGCCTCTCTCAACGTCTGGGGACCGCAGAGCCTGTACAGCAATGACTTCCACGTCGGCGGCCCCGCTCCGGGAGACCGGAATCTGCTCACGGGGAACAGCCAGAGCTCGGTCTTCTCGCAGCAGGGGTCGAACCCGCTGGTCCAGGGCAACCTCGTGGGTACGGACATCTCCGGAGCGACGCTCCTCGACACCAGCCACACCAACACGGGGATCGACGTCCAGGGCCAGACGCCCGGCGCGCTCATCCGGGACAACGTCGTGGCTGGCGGGAACAGGGGGATGTTTCTCGGGGACTCCAACGACACGATGCTCGGGATGACCGTGCTGCACAACTGGGTCGGGACGGACGTCACGGGGACGGTCGATCTCGGCGCGGCCGAGGAGGCGATCTTCGTCCAGGGACGCAACGTCCAGATCGGGGGGATCGGCGCCGGAGAAGGCAACGTGATCGCGTTTAGCCATGGCCCCGGGTTGCTGATCAACTACAGCACGATCAACGTCGTCTCCGACTCGATCCGCGGCAACTCGATTTACGGCAACGGCAGCGCCCACGGCGCGGGCTCTCTCTCGACTCTGGGAGTCGACCTCGGCAACCCGGGCGGCTTCGGACAGGGCGGCCTGACGCTCAACGACCTCGACGACGCGGATCCCGGCCCGAACCTGAACCAGAACTTCCCGATCCTGAACTCCGCCGTCTCCGGCGGCGGGAGCACCACGATCCACGGCCACCTGAACAGCACGCCGAGCACCCAGTTCGCGATCGACTTCTACTCGAACGACGGCTGCGTCGGCCGTCCGCAGGACTTCCTCGAGGGGCGCACGTACCTCGGGACGGACACCGTGACGACCAACGCCGGCGGCGACGCCGTCATCGACACGACGCTCCCGGTGGTGCTGGCCTCGGGCGAGAAGGTCACGGCGACGGCGACGGACCCGGACGGCAACACGTCGGAGTTCTCGCAGCGCTTCGTGCTCACCGCGACGCCGTCCTCCGGCCCACCGGCGGGTATCGCGACGACGCTTTCGGGCTTCTACTTCCTCGCCGGCGCTACGGCGACGGTCGGCGGCGTCCCCGCGTCGAACGTCAACGTGTCGGACTACAACACGATCACGCTGACGACGCCCACCCTGCCGCCGGGCAGCCTCAACGACATCGTCGTCACGAACACGGACGGTAGCGAGAGCACTCTCCCGAACGGCTGGATCGCGGACTTCCTCGACGTGCCGGGCAGCGGGCAGTTCTACTCGTTCGTGACGACGCTCGTGCGCAACACGATCACCGTCGGCGTCGGCGGCGGCAACTACGGCGTCGACTCTCCGACTCTCCGCCGTCAGATGGCCGTCTTCCTGCTGAAGGCGCGCCACGGGCTCTGCTACGTCCCGCCGGCGTGCACGGGCACTTTCCCGGACGTCGCGTGCCCGTCGACGTTCGCCGACTGGATCGAGGCGCTCGCGGCGGAGGGGATCACCGGCGGGTGCGGCGGCGGCAACTACTGCCCGACGACGCCCGTGCGGCGCGACCAGATGGCGGTCTTCCTGATGAAGGCCGAGCACGGGTCGGGGTACGTCCCGCCGGACTGCGCCGGGATCTACGCCGACGTCCCGTGCCCGTCGACGTTCGCCAATTGGATCGAGCAGCTTGCCGCGGAGAACGTCACCGGCGGCTGCGGCGGCGGCAACTACTGTCCGCTCTCGAACAACACGCGCGGCCAGATGGCGGTGTTCATCACGAAGACCTTCGGTCTGCAGTAGGCTTTCTTCACCGCGTACTTGTCCCCCTCTCCCCCAGACGGGGGGAGAGGGTTGGGGTGAGGGAGGAATCTTGAGCATTCTTCACGTGTCGAAGGGACTGAACGAGCGGTCCTCATCCCGAACTCGTCCCGCCGGGAGACGGAGAGAGCGGGCCCGCGGCCTTGCCCTGTTCCTTTTCACGGCCACGACGTCGCTGTCCGCCGCGACGTTCACCGTCACGACCACCGCGGACACCGGCGCCGGGTCGCTCCGCCAGGCGATCGTCGACGCGAACGCGAGTCCCGGCGCCGACACCATCGCGTTCGCGATCCCGGGACCCGGCGTCCACAAGATCGTGCTCACCACGTGGCTTCCGAACACCACCGATCCCGTGACCGTCGACGGCTACACGCAGCCGGGCTCTTCGCCGAACACGCTGCCGCTGGCCCAGGGAACCAACGCCGTTCTGAACGTCGAGATCGACGGATCGGCCGTCATCCTGGCGGCCTGCTGGCAGTACGGCGCTGCGGGAGGACTCATCCGGGGGCTCGTCATCAACCACTGTTCGGACGGTGCGATCTACGCCATCAATTCCGTGGACGTCAAAGGCAACTTCCTCGGGACGTCGCCCGCGGGAACACCGATCAACGCCGGCGTGCCGCAGAGCTATGGCTTCTTCGCCCTCGGCTCGCTCGGCAACGAGCCGCCGATCACGGTCAACATCGGAGGCTCCGACCCGGCCGACCGCAACCTCATCTCGGGGAACATCGGACTCGGCGCCGTCTACCTGCAGTACAACGTCGCCGGCGCGGTGAAGGGCAACCTCATCGGCACCGACGCGACCGTTTCCTACGCGATCACGAATGGCGCTGGGATCATCTGCCCCTCGCCCAAGGGCGTCCAGATCGGCGGCACCGGACCGAACGAGGGCAACGTCATCGGCGGCAGCCTCGCCGAGGGCTTCGGCGGACGGTTCTCCGTCTTCCAGGGCAATTTCGTCGGGACCAATCCGACGGAGACCGCGAACCTCGGCAACCTCGGAACGGGAGTCGCGATCGACTCGAACGTGGTGGTCCCGCCGACCGGCGTATTCGGCGGCATGGGCCCCGGCGAGGGCAACGTCATCGCGCACAACGGCGGGGGCGGCGTCTACGGCGACCCGGGTGGATTCATGATGACGAGCTCGATCGGCCAGGTCTCGGCGCGAGGCAATCGCTTTTACGACAATCGGCCCGTGGCGATCTCGCTCGGGTTCGACGCGCCGCACCCGGCCGACCCCGGCGACGGCGACGTCGGACCGAACGGACGCCAAAACGCGCCCGTCATCACCGGCATCGACTACGGCCCACCCACGGTCGCGCACGCGATCCTGAGCAGCACGCCCTCGACGACCTTCGACGTCGATTTCTACGCCAACACGAGCTGTGTGTCGTTCCCGGTCGTGTCCCCCCAGGGCGAGGAGCTCGTCGGCTCGGTCCAGGCTACGACCGACGGCTCGGGCGTCGTGACGATCGACTTCCAGCTCCCCTCTCCGATCGCGCCGGGCGCGACCGTGTCGGCGATCGCGACGGACCCCGGCGGGAACACGTCGGAGTTCGCGCAGACGATCCTGCTCGGGACGATTCCGCGCTCGGGACCGGCCGCGGGCGGGGGGTCGGTGAGCCTCTACGGGCAGCTCCTCGAGGCGGGCGCCACCGTGGCCGTCGGCGGCGCCGCGCCGTCCAACGTCGTCGTGACCCCGCCTTACACGATCACGGCAAACATGCCCGCCTTCCCGCCCGGAACGGCGCACGACGTCGTCGTGACAAACCCCGGCGGCGTCTCGGGCACGCTCCGCAACGGCTACATCGCGGACTTCGTCGATGTCCCGCCGGACAACCTCTTCCACGACGACGTCGTGAAGCTCGTCGCCAGCCAGGTGACGGCCGGCGTCGGAGGCGGCCTCTACGGGATCAACGATCCCGTCAAGCGGCAGGCCATGGCCGTCTTCGTGCTCAAGGCGGAGCACGGGATCTGCTACACGCCGCCGCCGTGCACTGCCGGCGTCTTCGCGGACGTGCCGTGCCCGTCGCCGTTCGCCGACTGGATCGAGGCGATGTTCGCGGAGGGGGTCACCGGCGGCTGCGGCGGCGGTAACTTCTGCCCCCTCGACACGGTGCGGCGCGACCAGATGGCGCCCTTCCTCCTGAAGGCGGTGCACGGACCGAACTACTTTCCGCCCCGCTGCACGGGCCTGTTCACCGACGTCGCCTGCCCCTCTCTCTTCGCCGACTGGATCGAGCAGCTCTTCCGGGAGAACGTCACCTCCGGCTGCGGCACCGGGACGACCTACTGTCCCGGGAACCCGAACACCCGCGGCCAGATGGCGACGTTCCTGGTCAAGGCGCTCCGACTGCCCTGATACGAAAGGATCCGCGATGCGATGGCGATCACGGTCGGGTGCGGCGGCAACAACTAGTCCCTTTGCGAACAACACCCGGGGGCAGATGGCGGTCTTCATTTCGAGGACCTTCAGCCCCCAGTAGTCAGTAGTCAGGCTCCGGACGGAGGACGCATGAAGATCGCGGCCCGGTCTCTCCTCGGTCTCTCTCTGGCGGCAACGGCCCCGGCTGCGACCTTCAACGTGACGAACACCTTCGATTCGGGACCGGGCACCCTCCGCCAGGCGATCCTCGACGCCAACGCGAGCTTCGGCAACGATCAGATCGCATTCGCGATCCCGGCCCCGGGGGTCCAGACGATCTCGCTCGCGTCGGGCCTCCCGCCGATCACCGAGCCGGTGCTCATCGACGGCTTCACCCAGCCGGGGTCCTCTCCCAACACCAACCCGGTCGGGCAGGGCCTGAACGCGGTGTTGCTGGTCCAGATCGACGGCTCGGGCGCGGTCGCCGAGCCCTGCTTCCAGCTGTTCGCCGGGAACGACGATCTCCTCGTCATGGAGATTTCGGGGCTCGCCATCAACCGGTGCGGCGTCGGCGCCATCGACGTCGGTACCGGCGGGTCCGGCGCGGTCATCGCCGGCAACTACCTGGGCACCGACCCCTCGGGCACCTCCGTGCCGGGCCCCCAGGGCTTCGGCGTGCGGGTCGTGAACGCGTTGCACGTGGCGATCGGCGGCACGTCCCCGTTCGAGCGCAACCTGATCTCGGGGCACACGGACGCCGGCATCGTCACCGACGTCGGCGCATTTCTGTCGGTGCGCGGCAACCTCATCGGCACCAATGCTTCCGGCGACGCAGCGGCCACGACGACGCAGCTCGGCAACGGGCTGCGGCTCGACGTGGCGGCGTTCGCGGCGGTCGGCGGGTCGGACCCGGCCGCCCGCAACGTCATCTCGGGAGTCCCCGGCACGGCCGTAGTCGTCACGAACGCGGACGACTCGGGCGCCATCACGGGCAATCTCATCGGGACCGACGTCACGGGCACGCATCCGCTCGGCAACTTCGACGGGATCTCCGTGGTCTCCGCCTCGCCCGCGATCACGAACAACGTGATCGCAGCGTCCGGCGTCGGTATCGAGCTCGAGTTCTCGAGCTCGGTCATCCGGGGCAACTTCATCGGAACGGACGAGACCGCGTCGCTCGACCTAGGCAACCTCCGCGCCGGAATCTTCGCGCGCGAAGACAACGGGCACATCGTCGTCGGCGGAACGGAGCCCGGAGAGGCGAACGTCATCGCGAACAACGGAGAGAGCTCCGGCGTCGTCATCCTGGCGTACGGAGGAGTACACGTCCGGAGCCCGGAGGTCGAGATCCGAGGAAACCGCATCTGGAATAACTTCCCGCTCGGCATCGACCTGCTCGACGGACGTTCGTCCGGCCGCGTCACGCCGAACGACCCGGGAGACACCGATGGCGGCCCCAACGCCGGACAGAACTTTCCGATCATCACGAACGTCGTCTTCGGATCGGGACAGATTTCGATCTTCGGGTATCTCGACAGCGCGCCTTCCACCTCGTTCGCGGTCGACTTCTTCTCGGATCCGGCCTGCACGTTTCGTCCGCAGGGATTCCAGCAGGGCAAGCACTACCTCGGATCCGCCGTGGTGACGACCGACGGGTCCGGGAGCGCGACGTTCCTGGAAACGCTGCCCGTCACCGTCGAGTCCGGTGAGGGCATCACGGCCACGGCCACGGATCCCGTGGGGCGGACGTCGGAGTTCTCGCAGCGGCTCATCCTCGCGATGGACCCGCGGTCGGGGCCGGCGGAGGGCGGAACGCCCGTGACCATCTCGGGAATGGACTTCGGAGCGGGAACGGTCGTCACCGTCGCGGGCCTGCCGGTCGGTTCGCTGCAGGTCATCGACTACGGCACTCTCACCGGCGTCATGCCCGCGCTGTCCGCGGGTGCCGTCTACGACGTCGTCGTGAGCAATCCTCCCCAGGGCGGATACAGCCTGCAGAGCGGATGGCTGTCCGACTTCCTCGACGTCCCCACCGGACACGCGTTCCACGACTTCGTCGCGCGCGCCGCGACCAATGGAATCTCAGCCGGTGTGGGCGGTGGACTGTTCGGTGTCGACAACCCGACGACCCGCCAGCAGATGGCCGTCTTCATCATGAAGGCGAAGCGGGGATTCTGCTACGTCCCGCCACCGTGTGCCGGGCTGTTCCCCGACGTCCCGTGCTCCTCAGTCTTCGCGCCCTGGGTCGAGGCCCTGGCGGGCGAAGGCATCACGAGCGGCTGCGGCGGAGGTAACTTCTGTCCGCAGGCTCCGGTGCGGCGGGATCAGATGGCCGTATTCCTGCTGAAGGGACTGCTGGGTCCCGGTTACGTCCCCCCGGCGTGTGCCGGCATCTTCGCCGACGTGCCGTGCCCGTCGCCGTTCGCCGACTGGATCGAAACGCTGTACCAGGCGAACATCACCGGAGGCTGCGGATCGGCCCTCTATTGCCCGGGCGGCGCCGTCACGCGCGGGCAGATGGCGGTCTTCGTCGCGAAGACTTTCCACCTGCCCTGAGCTCGCGGTCGCCGAATCCGGCCGGCGAGAGGGGACCCGCGGGACCGCCGATTTCTCGAGTATCGTCTATAATTCACACACCTCACAAATGACGATTTCTCGTGGCGGCCGCGCGGCCGGTGGTGTGCGCCTTCTTCGCCTCGCGGCGCTCGTCATTGCCGCCGCGTGCGCCGCTGCGCTTGCGCGCGGCCAGCAGGTCAACGAGTTCCCGATCGGGAGCACGGGACTGGCGCTGGAGATCGCCCTGGGGTCGGACGGGAACCTCTGGTTCACGGAGATGGTGGGCAAGATCGGGCGCATCACGCCCGCGGGCGTGATCACGGAGTTTCCGATACCGACGGCGGGCTCGTTTCCGCAGAGCATCGCGGGGGGCCCGGACGGCGCGCTCTGGTTCACCGAGAACGGCAAGAACAAGATCGGCCGCGTCACCACCGACGGTGACTTCACCGAGTTCCCGATCCCGACCGCCAACAGCGGACCCTTCGGCATCGCCGCCGGCCCCGACGGGAACCTCTGGTTCACCGAGGATCAGGGGAACCAGCTCGGCCGCATCACCACGGCGGGCGTGATCACCGAGTTTCCCGTCGCCACGGCGGGGGCCGTGCCGCACGGCATCGCCGCGGGGCCCGACGGGAACCTCTGGTTCACGGAGCGCGGCAAGAACAAGGTCGGACGCATGAGCACGTCGGGCGTGTTCGACGACTTCCCGATTCCGACCTCCGA
>Ga0068864_100002951_pt1 | contig 14059 bp, 13 predicted proteins | sample KBSSwiS72_FD_66586 | JGI IMG/M metagenome (GOLD analysis project Ga0068864, IMG submission 66586) | Switchgrass rhizosphere microbial communities from Kellogg Biological Station, Michigan, USA - KBS Switchgrass S7-2 | ecosystem: Host-associated > Plants > Roots > Rhizosphere > Soil ... | reverse complement strand
CGCCGGTGGCCGAGGCGACCAGTACCGCCCGTACGGCTCGAAGATTTCACAGGTCCTGCGGCCGCGCACGAGCTCGCGGTCTTTGCCTTGGGTTGGCTGAACGGCGCTCGGTCTGAGGCGCCGTCGTCCTACGCGTCGTCGTCTCGACATCCCATTCCTGCTTGGGCGCCCATCGCCGACCATTGGTTCACTGCGACAGATCACGGCAGTCCGCCATGGGCAAGTTACTTCAGGAGTTCGAAATGACCAACGCTCCCACCACCTACAGCGTCATATCGTCAGACAAGGTCGAGGGGACGGCCGTGTACAACCGGGCCGGTGAAAAACTTGGTTCCGTTGACGACCTCATGATCGACAAGCTGTCCGGCCAGGTCCGCTATGCGGTCCTCGAATTCGGCGGCATCCTCGGGATCGGTACCGACAAATATCCGCTCCCATGGGACACGCTGCACTACGACGTCGGTCTGGACGGCTATGTCGTTGACGTCGACAAGGAACAGCTCAAGAACGCACCTCGCTACCCCGAGGACAGGTCACCCGAGTACACACCGGAGTTCGGGCGCACGGTCTACGACTACTACAGCATCCCCTGGTACCTGTGAATGGCGAGATTCGCATGGAGCATCCGTACATGGAACTCTACAAAGGGCATCTGCTGAGGTGCGAGCCGCGCCAGACGGACGATGGTCAGTACGCTGCGCACCTTTGCGTGAGCGTGGCCGCCCCGGACGATCGCGAAGACTACCTCTATGACCCGCCTACCCCGCGACGAGACAGCGCGGCAGAGGCGGCGGACGATGCGCTGGTCGCCGGTCGCGCCTACGTGGATCGCCGCCATGCCTAGGCGTTGAACGCAACGATCGATCTGCCAGAGGCGTTGGCCATCGTAGATCTGAGGGTGGGTCGTCCGACCTCTGTACGTCACTGACCCGTCATGCCTGCACGCAGCAGCACGCGACCCGCGCCGGATGTGCGCATCGGGATCTCCGGTTGGCGCTACGAGCCGTGGCGCGGGGTGTTCTATCCGAAGGGTCTCGTGCAGCGCCGCGAGCTGGAGTACGCGTCTCGCGCGGTATCGAGCATCGAGATCAACGGTTCGTTCTATTCGCTTCAGCGGCCAAGCTCGTTCCAGGCCTGGCACGACGCAACTCCCGACGACTTCGTCTTCGCCGTCAAGGGGCCGCGCTACATCACCCACATGCGCAAGCTGGTGGACGTGGGAACGCCAATGGCGAACTTCTTCGCCTCGGGTGTGCTGTCCCTGCGAGCCAAGCTCGGGCCCTTGCTTTGGCAACTGCCGCCGCAACTTTCATACGACGAGGCCCGCCTGGAGCCTTTCCTCGAACTCCTGCCGCGAACCACCGACGCCGCCGCGGCGCTCGCCCGCCGGCACGATCATCGACTGGACGGGCGCGCGTCGCACGAGGCCCTCAAGGGCCGGCCGCTGCGCCACGCGATCGAAGTGCGACACCGCAGTTTCGCCACCGCGGCGTTCGTCGCGCAGCTTCGCAGGCACGCCGTCGCGCTCGTGGTGGCCGACACCGCCGGGCGCTGGCCTCTGCTCGAGGATCTGACCACCGACTTCGTGTACGTCCGATTGCACGGCGACAAGGAACTCTACGCGAGCGGCTACAGCGACAGGGCACTCGCAGAGTGGGCGCGTCGCATGTCCGCCTGGCGCCGTGGCGAACAGGTCCACGATGCACGCGTTGCCTCGGCCGTCCGGCCCCGACACGTGCGCCGGGACCTCTATTGCTACTTCGACAACGACGTGAAGGTGCATGCACCCTACGACGCCGCCAAGCTCGCGGCACTTCTGGGGGTGGGCGCCGAGGCTCCTGCGAGGCGGCCGCTCATCGACGCCGATCTGCCGCCACCGCGTCTGCGTTCCCCCGGCTTCGACTCGCGCAGCGCTTCATCACGATCTCGCCACTGACGGCGCGCCTTTCGGCGTGCGACCCGCGGTTGAGACTACACGGCAGGTGGATCGGTCTCGCGCTCGAAGATGCGATGGCCGGCCAGCGCTTCCGCGAACCTGGCCAGCGAGTCCGGCGCGTTGCCGCTCACGATCCCTCTGTCCTTGCTGCCGTCGGGAAGCGCCGCCGGCAATCTGGCCGCCTCGGCCAGTGCACTTCCACGACCCATCAGCAGCATGGGTTTGCAATGACGGTACTGGTCGCGAATGAACTCGACGGCCCGGCCGAGTGCAGCCAGCGCATCATCTCCACTCGGCACGACCGCTGCGTCCCAGACGACCGACGGCGCCGTCTCGAACGTGATCTCGACGTCGACCTGCGATCCATCGCTTCCCGTGGCGCGGCCCAGCCGGGCGGCGATGAATCGCGGCAGCGCTCCCTGCGCCACCAACTGCGCGTGTATCCGCAGGAGCGGCCCCAGGTCCGCACCATCGGCTGTCAGAAGAGCGATCTTGCGGCCCTTGATGCCGAGTCGGCCGGGGCGGGCGAACAACGACAGCGCGGGAGATTCGGTGACTTCCGGTCGAAGCGGATCCGGCAGTGCGCGAGGCTGCGCATCCGGCACCGCAACGCCCAGCCCCTGCGCGATCCGGCCGGCGAGCTCGGCGTCGACGTTCGCGAGCATCGACATCACACGCTCGCGGATCGCCTGCACGCGGACCTTCGTCAGCTCGAAGCGGAACGCGCCGACGATGTGGTTCTTCTCGACCGGTGTCTGGCTGTTCCAGAACAGCGTGGCCTGCGTGTAGTGGTCGGCGAACTTGTCGGGCTTGCCACGTACCTTGTCCTCGAAGACCGGCGCGGGGAATGGCACGAATCCCTGCAGCCCCGCCTGGAACGGACAGCCGCCGCCGAGCGAGTTCGGCTCGTACGCGACACGCCCGCGCGCGATGGACTGACGGTGGATCCCGTCGCGCTGGTTGTTGTGGACCTGCGCGAGCGGCGTGTTGATCGGCAGCTCGTGGAAGTTCGGCCCACCGAGGCGACTGAGCTGCGTGTCGAGATAGGAGTGGTGGCGCCCCTGCAGCAGCGGATCGTTGCTCGTGTCGACGCCGGGAATGAGGTTGCCGGTTCCGAACGCGACCTGCTCGGTTTCGGCGAAGAAGTTGTCCGGATTCCGGTTCAGCACGAGTCGACCGACGGGCTTGATCGGCACGAGTTCCTCGGGGACGATCTTCGTCGCATCGAGGATGTCGAAGCTGAAGCTGTCCGCCTGCTGCTCCGTGAAGATCTGCAGGCCCAGCTCGTATTCGGGATAGAGCCCGGCCTCGATCGCCTCCCAGAGATCGCGCCGATGGAAGTCTGAGTCCGCGCCGTTGATCTTGACCGCTTCGTCCCACAGCACCGAGTGTGTTCCGGCCAGGGGCGTCCAGTGGAACTTGCAGAAGCGCGACTCGCCTCGATCGTTGACGAGCCGAAAGCTGTGAACGCCGAAGCCCTGCATCGTCCGGTAGCTGCGCGGAATGGCGCGGTCCGACATGAGCCACAACAGCATGTGCGTCGATTCGGGCATCAGCGAGACGAAGTCCCAGAACGTGTCGTGCGCGCTGGCCGCCTGCGGCAATGCGTTGTTCGGCTCGGGCTTGACGGCGTGAACGAGGTCGGGGAACTTCATCGCATCCTGGATGAAGAACACGGGGATGTTGTTGCCGACGATGTCCCAGTTGCCATCCTCGGTGTAGAACTTGACGGCGAAGCCGCGAACGTCGCGCGCCAGGTCGAACGAGCCGCGCTCGCCCGCCACCGTCGAGAACCGGACGAAGACGGGCGTACGCTTGCCCGCGGCAGAAAAGGGCGCCGCGCGCGTGAGATCCGTCAGCGCGTCGTATGCCTCGAAGTAGCCGTGCGCACCGGAGCCGCGCGCATGCACGACACGCTCCGGAATGCGCTCGTGGTCGAAATGGGTAATCTTCTCGCGGAGGATGAAGTCCTCCATCAGGGTCGGGCCTCGCAGTCCTGCTTTCAGCGAGTTCTGGTTGTCGGCGATCGGCACGCCCATGTCCGTCGTCAGCATCTGGCCCGCCGAGTCGACTCGCACGCGATCCAGCGTGTCGTTGGCCGGGTTCGTGCCGGGCACCGCGGCCGTGCCGACTTTCGGCGAGGAGGACAGCTCCTCGGTCACGGTGCTCGCGGTATCGATCGGGTGATGCGGCTCGACGCCGTGGCCTTGCGGCGGTTCGTGGCCGTTGTCGAGCCCATGCTCGGCGGCCTTGTTCGCATTGGCGGGCATCGCGGCTGCCGCACGCTCGGCGCCGACGGCCTGCGTGGCCAGAGCGCGTGCGGACGCGTCCGGGATCTTGTCAGCCGCAGCCTGATCCGGCGCAAGCGTCGACGGGCCGGACGCAGTGGAATGGATGGAGCCCCAGTTCGAGAGAGCGGAGCCGTCGCGCTCGACGCGCGGAGATTTCGGGGGATTTGCCATGATGAGCCTCGCAGACGCTGGGTTGCGATGCTGCGGCTTGCGTCTTCGAAGCGGTGTAGGCAAAGAGCGCGACTGCGCCGACATCGCCGTCCGACAACGCCCGAGTGGCCCGCATGAAAGGAGGAGCGACTTCCAAGAGGACAGCGTCCTACGAATCTGTTCGGCGGGACCCTACGGCAGCGGAAGTCCGATCTGCCCATCATCCGGTCTTCATCCACCACTTCAAGGAGATTGCGATGCCAACGACCGCGACCCGGCCCCCCAAGGACGCCGTGGCAATGTTGAGAGCCGACCACAAGAAGGTCAGCGAGTTGTTTGAAGAGTTCGAAGCCTCCCGGGCCCCGGCCAGGAAGAAGGCGCTGGTGGCGCAGATCTGCGACGAGTTGACGATACACGCCGAGCTGGAGGAGGAAATCTTCTACCCCGCGGTGAAGGCCGCGTTGCGTGACGACGAAGTCGTGCCCGAGGCGATCGTCGAGCACGCCTCGATCAAGGGGCTGATATCGCAAGTCCAAGGCTCCGACCCCGACGGCCCCGAATACGACGCGAAGATCAAGGTCATGTCCGAATACGTCAAGCACCACGTCAAGGAAGAGCAGAACGAGATGTTCCCCAAGGCGCAGAAGAGCAGCAAGCTCGACCTGGTTGCGTTGCGCGACGAGATGATGGCTCGCAAGGAGGAACTAACGAGCAGTCTCGCCTCCTAGCACGGTCATCGGCTACCAGCCGCTCCCACATTCCATGCAGCATCTTGACGACGCGCGGAGCGGGCGACGCGCTCCGCCACCGCGCGATCGGAGGCGTGATGGACAAATCTGGACACGTGCGCAGCCCTCGTACGAGCGCTGCCTCAAAGGCCCCGAGGCAACTGCCCCCGGGAACCGACGCATCGGACGAACGCTTGCTTGACGAGGCCATCAACGAGACTTCCCCTCCGAGCGACGACGCGCCGACACGCGAAGAACGCATACGCGTGGCGGCGTATCACCGCTTCATCGCAAGGGGCGGGAAGCACGGTGGCGATATCGACGATTGGATCGCGGCCGAAGCGGAGATTGACGAGGAGGCTGCTCGGTCGGGGTCGAAGCAGAGCGCCTGACCGAACTCGCCGACACGCGTCGGACCGGCTTGCGCTCCTTCGGCGTTGCCAGGCTGGCGCGCAACGCTGCGACCAGGTCGACCACCTGGGCGCTGCTTGCAGGCTCGTCCGCGACTCGATGCGACACCACCTGCTTGCCAGCGATCTTTCTTTCGACGGCGGCAAGGATTCGTCGCTTCTCTTCGTCCACGAACGCGTGCGGATCGTAAGAGGGCTCGGCGATCTGATCGATCAGCTGCTTGGCGAGCTTCAGCTCGGTGTCGCCCACTTCCGCCAGCTCGATGCCCAGCGCATCGATGGACCGCACCTCGTCAGCGTACAGGAGCTGCTGAAGGACGATCCCGCCTTCGACCGGCCGGATCTGGACGACATATTCCTTCGAGCGCCAGGCCCACTTGGCCAGCGCGCATCGACGCGTCTCCTTCATCGCTCGACGCAGCAGGCTGTACGGCTTTGCACCGCGCTTGTCCGGTGCCAGGAAGTACGCCTGGTCGAAAAATATCGGATCGACCGATTGCTCCGGAATGAACATGACGATGTCGATGGTCCGACGCGATTCGGCCTCGAGCGCTTTCAGCTCCGCGGGCGTGAACAGGACATACCGGCCCTTCTCGAATTCGTACCCCTTGACCATCTCGGCGCGCGGAACGACCGGAGGTGCATCCGCAGGGTCGGCATCGGCGGGTAACAGGCTCGGCCGGAAGCGCAGCGCTGGGCCTTCCGGTTTAACGTCGCCACGATCCGAGACTTCCCGACGACCAGCATCCCGGTCGCCTGAGGTCGCCGTTGGGCCGACCTCGACGACAGGTGCCGCGGCTTCGATGTACTGCTGTCGCAGCCGTGCGCCGCTGGCCGCCATCAACTTGAACTTGATCGCGGCCGAACTTTCCGTGGCCAGGTACACCTTGACCGGGATCGATACCAGCCCGAAGGTGAGCGAAAGCGATGCAATCGATCGTATCGCCATGCCGGGATCTCCGATCGTGCGTCAGCACGGCATGGCATGTTCGTCCGCGACCCGCGGCTACGCTGCCGGGCGATACCGCGCTTGCTTGCAGGTCTGGTCTGACAACGGCGCGAGCCGATTCGCCCTTGGACGACTGTGCCTGCGGCACGTACGCTGGAGACATGCCTACTGCCGCCTCCGCCAATCCGCTCGCGAAGTACTGGGCCAAGCGAGACTTCAACGTGACCGCAGAACCTCGCGGGGAGCGGGCCAAGCTTGGCAAGACGACGCGCTCCTTCGTGGTCCAGAAGCACGCTGCCTCGCGTCTCCACTACGACTTCCGGCTGGAACTCGACGGGGTACTCGTGTCATGGGCGATTCCAAAAGGTCCGAGCTTCGATCCGGCCGACAAGCGCATGGCCATACACGTCGAGGACCATCCCTTGTCCTATGGAACGTTCGAGGGCACCATTCCGCCCAAGCAGTATGGCGCGGGTACCGTCATCGTCTGGGACAACGGCACGTGGGAGCCGGTCGGCGATGCCCGCAAGGGTCTGGCCGAGGGAAAGCTCGAGTTCAGGCTGCATGGTCAAAAGCTCGCGGGGCTGTGGGAGCTGATCAGGATCGCCAAGGGCGGCGAGAAACAGGAGCCGTGGCTGCTGTTCAAGAAGCGCGACGAGTTTGCACGCGCCAAGTCTGAATACGACGTGCTCTCCGCCCTGCCCGACAGCGTCATCGCGAAGCCGTTGAAGAAGGCCGCTGCGACGAAGGCGTCACGCTCGCCGACTCGGCAGCACGCGGTGATCGCCGGCGCCGTGAAGGCGCGCCTGCCCGACAAGATGACGCCGCAGCTGGCAACCTTGTCCAGCGGCGTACCCACCACCGGCCTATGGATCTACGAGATCAAGTTCGACGGCTATCGGATCATGGTCCGCTTCGAAAGGGGCAAGCCGACCCTGATGACCCGGGGTGGGCACGACTGGTCCGACAAGATGCCGCAACTGGTGGCGGAGCTGAAACAGCTCGGCATCCAGTCCGGCTGGCTGGATGGCGAGATCGTCGCGCTCGGCGACAACGGCGCACCGAGCTTCAACGCCCTGCAACAGTCGTTCGACAGACGTACCAGCGCGGCCGGCGTCACCTATTTCGTGTTCGACGTGCCGTTCTTCGAGGGGTACGACTTGCGCGGCGCTGCGCAGATCGATCGTCGCAAACTCCTGAAAGCCCTGCTCGACGAGAAAGGCACGGAGCATGTCCGCTTCAGTGCAGACTTTGAAGGCAATCCCTCCGACGTCCTGCGCTCGGCTTGCCGCATGGGCCTCGAGGGCGTCATTGCGAAGCGGGCCGATGCGCCTTACGTGTCACGTCGCACCGATGCCTGGCTCAAGCTCAAATGCAAGCTGCGTCAGGAGTTCGTCGTCTGCGGCTACACCGACCGCACGGATGGGTCGGCGCAGATCGGCAGCCTGCTTCTGGGTGTCTATACGGACGACGGCGCCCTGGTCTCGACGGGCAGCGTCGGCACCGGATGGAGTTCGAGCGAGGCGGCCGACCTCAAGAAGAAGTTGGTGAAACTCGAGACGTCGAAGCCACCGTACACCGCCGGGCCGGGCAAGCCGGGCCGATGGTCCAAACGAGTGGCAGGGACCGAACGCTGGCTCGCCCCGAAAGTGGTGGCCGAGGTCGAGTTCGCCGAGTGGACCCCGGACGGCAACATCCGTCACGCGTCGTTTGTCGCGCTACGCACCGACAAGCCCGCGAAAGCGATCCGCCGCGAGCAAGCACAGACACCGCCGGATGCCATCCCCGCCGGCACAGCCGCCGCGGTCGCGTCCGGCTCGATCAAGGTGACTCACGGCGAACGGGTGATCGATGCGAGCACAGGCCTGACGAAGCTGCAACTGGTCCGCTATTACGAGTCCGTCGCGGACCGCATCCTCCCGCATCTCAAGGGTCGCCCGTGTGCGTTCGTGCGAGGGCCGAACGGTGTGTCGGGGCAACTCTTCTTCCAGAAGCACGGCGAGAAGATCGGCATCCCCGGCATCAAGGAGCTGGATCCTGCCCTGTGGCCGGGGCATGCAGCGTTGCTCGAAGTCGCCAGCGAGCAAGCACTCGTCGGATGCGCGCAGATGAACGTGATCGAGTTCCACACCTGGAACTCGACCACGAGGAACATCGACAAGCCGAACCGAATCATCTTCGACCTCGATCCCGGCGAAGGAACCCAATGGACGCACATCCAGGAAGCTGCGACGCTGGTGCGCGGTTTCCTGAGCGACCTGGGCCTCGAGTCATGGCTGAAGACGTCTGGCGGCAAGGGCCTGCATGTGGTGGTGCCATTGACGCCACGCTTGGACTACGACACGGTCAAGGATTTCGCGCAGGCTGTCGTGCAGCATCTGGCGAAGGTCGTTCCGTCGCGCTTCGTCGCGAAGAGCGGCGCTTCCAACCGGATTGGAAAGCTCTTTGTCGACTACCTCCGCAACGGCTACGGCGCGACGACGGTGACGGCATTTTCTGCACGCGCGCGACCGGGCCTTGGCGTCTCGATGCCGGTTGCCTGGGAGGACCTGGGCGCGCTCAAGAGCGGTTCGCAATGGACTGTTGCATCGGCCCGCGAATACCTGTCGTTTGAGAAGACCGATCCGTGGGCCGACTATTGGAAGGCCAAGCAGACGCTGGGCAAAGCGATGAAGGCGCTGGGCGAGGCGACCGCCTATCGTCACTGAACGTGCGTCAGTGCAGCCCGGCGCCACCCAGGCCCGGCTCCAATGGGGATTCATGCATCGCAAACAGCGAAGCAATGTCCATTGCAGTTCAGGCTCCTGTCTTCCCGGCAAGGGCCGCGCGTGTATCCGCCTTCAGAACGCGCGCCATCTGCGCCAGTGCCTGCTCCTTTGCTTCGGCGGACTCGGCCGCCACGCAATCGCTCGGCACCCAGACGGCGTAGCCGCGCAAGTACGCGTCCATCGCACTGAAGAGGACACAGTTGTCGGCGGAGAGGCCGGTGATGATCAACCGGCGACATTCGAGCTGCTTGAGCAACAGGTCCAAGGGCGTGGCGTAGAAGGCGGAGTGGCGAGGCTTGAGGATCGTCAGATCGCGGGCTCTCGGCTTGAGCGCACGGGCGATCGTGCCCGGTGCACCGCGCATGCGACTGCAGCGGCGCCAGACCGCCTGAAAGTCGGAGCGCCACGCGCCATAGTTGTCATTGGCGTAGATGCATTGAGTGCCCTGTCTCGTGGCACGGGCGCGCAGGCGCACGACGGCCCGCGCCGCGGCGACGGCCGGCAGCTGCAACGCCTCCGCGCCCTCGAAATCCAACGGGTTGATGACGTCGACCAGCAAGAGAACGCTGGGACTCTTGCCCAAATCGGAAAGAGCCGGCCGCGCCGCCGCGAGGTGGCCTTTGGGAGACCGTGTCGCAGTCGTTGGCATCGCAATCTCCTCCGGCGTATGGAGATTGAATGATCGGCAAATGCGGCTCTTGCTCCGGTAGGGTGCTGCCGACCCTGTACGTAGGACGCGATCTGCGCATGATGTCGAGCTCCGGGAAGCGAACCCGCACAGCGGACCGTGAATGCGCGAGGGCGGCTACTACAAGTAAGCTCCGAGATGCCCGCCGCGTCGCGGCCTGGAAGGACACAGAGCATGGCAAGAGAACTGGAAGGCAAGGTCGCGGTCGTGACCGGCGCCGCATCGGGCATCGGATTGGCCAGCGCCGAGGCGATGATGGCCGCCGGTGCGCGCGTGGTGCTGGTCGACCGCGACGACGCAGCCCTGACGGCACTTGGCAGCAAGCACGGTCATGCAGCGATTCCGCTGGTCGTCGATCTCCTCGACCCGAAGGCCTGCGCGTCGCTCGTGCCGCGCGTCTTGCAGGTCACCAAGCAGATCGACATCCTGCACGCGAATGCAGGCACCTACGTCGGCGGCGACCTGGTCGACGCCGATACCGCGGCGATCGACCGGATGCTGAACCTCAACGTCAACGTCGTGATGAAGAATGTCCACGACGTGCTGCCCCACATGATCGCGAGACGGACGGGCGACATCATCGTGACGAGTTCCCTGGCGGCCCACTTTCCGACGCCATGGGAACCGGTCTATGCGTCGTCCAAGTGGGCGGTCAACTGCTTTGTGCAGACGGTGAGGCGCCAGGTCTTCAAACACGGCATCCGCGTCGGCGCCATTTCGCCCGGTCCCGTCATCAGCGCCCTCCTCGCCGACTGGCCCGAGGAGAAGCTGAGAGAGGCCAAGGAATCGGGCAGCCTGATCGAGACCAGCGAGGTCGCCGAAGTGGTGATGTTCATGCTGACGCGGCAGCGCGGCATGACCATACGCGACGTGATCATGATGCCGACCAATTTCGACCTCTAGCAGCGGTGCAAGGGCGTGACGCCGAGCGAGTTACGCCGGTCGGCGGATCGACGCTTCGGGTCGCGCGGCCCTGGGTGTCGGGTCAGCGGGCCCGAGTCGCCGTCTCGGTCGGAACTACCCCGCAGGGGTTCATTTCGAGGCTGGCGCCGAGCTGCCTTTGGCCGGGGTCACGCCCTGGTGCGCCAATGCGAGCGCTGCCGCTTTCTTGCAGTCGATGTCGGCGCCAGGGCCCGTCTCGATCAGCGGAAGAAGCGCCGCGACCGGTGCGACCACGCCGAGCAGCACCGCGCCGCCGGCACGCAATGCCAGGTTGGCCTTGTCCAGCTGATAGTCGGGATGTCGGAAAGTGCCGAACAAGCGCACCGGCGTACGCAGGGAGAGGATTCCCGGGTGCTTGGGCTTCGGTGCGACGGTGGCGTCGAAGCGCTCGTGATCGAGGTCGAACGTCCCCGCCCCGTCGATGCGGGTCTGCTCGGTATCCACGACAAAGAGACTCGAGCGACCCCGACCCGCTTTCACCTCGAATGCGGCAGCGCCGCATCGAACAGGAATGTCCTTGTCGCCTCCGATCAGCAGTGTGATCACCTTGCCGCCATTGAGTCCCGAAGCAGCATCGAGCAGATTGGAGATCTGGGCACGATCCAGCGTCGCTCCGATGCGACCGTCTGCCTTGGCTGCGACGTCGGCGATCGAGTTGCCTGTCCCGTTGAGCGTCATCCTTGCATCGAGCACGCCCTGCGATTGAGCGAGTTTGGGCGATTGAGGTAGCAGCTTCGCAAGCTGCAAGCGTTCCAGTCGAACATCCGTGCGCGCAGCCAGGACCGACTGCCTCGCATCGAGGTCGATCACGGAAAGAATTCGCCCGCCGGCGAAGTCGACATCGAACGGATCGATCTTCAGGATCCCATCCTTCAGCCTCAAGCCGGCTTCGACGTTCTCGACCTCGAGCTTGTCCGGCGCCTTGACCCGCTTCGCGCTCAGCTGCGCCTCGGCGTCGATGGCCTTCAGCCTGCCACCTTCGAACTTGCCGGTCGGAAGAAGGCGCTCGCCGATCGCTGTTCCGGCCGGCAGGACGCGCTCCTTGTCGGTCGCCCGTTCCTTGGCCTGTGCGGCAGATCGGGTGCTCGTCTGCGCCTGGGTCGGCGGTGCGGCGCTGGGGGAGTTCTTTGTCGTAATGCCGATCAACGGTCCCAAGTCCGCCAGGTTCAAGAGCTCGCTCTTGAGGTTGGCCTGGAGCAGCGGTCGAGGCTTCTTGTCCACGTAGGCGGCGTTGCCGGAGATGTCGGTCGAGCCGATCTGGCCGCGAATCTCATCGAGCCCGTAGCGGGTGCCCTTCTGGGTCAAGTGTCCCTGGATGCGATAGGGCGGTGAAGCAGGCAGCGGCAGCAAGAGAAACGGGTAGATATTCGCAAGCGTCTCACCCGCCATCTGCAGGCGCACGTCGATGGCGCTGATGTCTGCGGCATCGGCGACCGTTCCTTCGACATCGAGACGCGTCGTTCCGGCCACGAGGCGGCCCTGCAAGGGGAAATTGATGCCGGACTCCTGGAAGCTCAGGACATCCCCGGTGAGCGCCGTGCCCGAGAAGGTGGCGTCGTGGTACTTCCCATCGAAGGAGTACTGCGTCGTGTAGTTCTTGTTCACAGGCGGCGCGCCAGCGTCACTCGCCTTGGCTCTGGCCGCGGAATCGAATGTGCTCACAGCGATGCGCAGCGACATCGGGATGCCGTGATCCACATACTCCAGGTGTCCGCGGGTGACCGACAGGCTGCTGATGCGGAAGCGACTGGGGGAGGTGTCACTGGGGTCGGAGATGATCCAGTTTCGTCGATGGTCGGCCAGTTGCTCGAAATGAAAATCGGCGTCGGTGAGCGCCACGCGAGGAACGAGTACCTTGCCATCGAACAGATCGCGCAACGACACCGAGAATTCCAGTTGGCCGATCTTGGCCATCAGCGCTCCACGTGCCCAGGGCGCGTTCGCGAATTGCACGTCCTTGAGCCGGATCGTGGGCGCCCAGCCGAGACGAACCTGGAGGTCCGATGAACTGAACGTGCGGTGCGTCTTCTGCGTGACGTATTGGTTCAGCGAGGGCCGCAACCAATTCCAATCGAAGACGAGAACGACGAGCAAGATCGCACAGGCAGCGATGCCGACGATCCACAATGCCTTGCGAGCAAGCATGGGCATGGCTGCCGGCGCTCGACGCTGAGTGGTTGTCCGTTTTCCTCAGCGCTTGTCGCTTCGGGCCTTGGGTGCCTTGCCGCCCTCTTTGCGCGCTTCGGACAGTCCGATGGCGATTGCCTGCTTGCGACTGGTGACCTTCTTGCCGGACTTGCCGCTCTTGAGCGTGCCGGCCTTGCGCTCATGCATTGCTGCACTGACCTTCTCTTTTGCCTTTTCACCGTATCGAGCCATGACATTTCTCCTGATCGAATGGGCTTGTCCCCATTGCAGAAGATCGTCGATCGGCGCTTCGGCGTGGACAGAAGAATGCTGTTCTCGATGTCAGACAGTGCCCGCTTCGATTGCCAAGGGCAGGCCCGATCCGGCTAGGGCGATCGCGTCGACCAAGCTGCCGCCGCGAGCAGGACGAGCCCCAGCACGGCCGCAACCGCATGCACGACAACCAGCCATTTCGGCAACGGCACGTTCTTCCAGTGATAGTTCAAATTCAGGATCACCCCGCCCGTGGCCGCCACCACGAAGAGCACCAGCGCAACCAGCGCATTGCCGGGGAGCCCGACCGTGGCCGCGGCATAGAGGAGCAGCGTCACCGCCGCCGCTGCGAGCAGGCCGTGCAGCATGGCGACGAGCGGAGGCGGCGATCGATCGCTGATGAATCGGATGCCGGCCATGACGATGCCGCCGGCTGCTGCGATCGCCAAGAGGATCGTGGAAGTCAAGAGGACTTGTGCAGCTTGCATGACGTTCTCCTTCGCGATGGCCAGCATCGGCAGGCACGTCGCTGGAATGGATGCCTGCTCAACCCGAGCCCGCATCGACCAACGTGTCGGCGTGGCGATGAATCAGCTTCCAGTGGTCGTCTTCGCGACGAAACACCTCGGTGACGCGAAGGCTCATGGGAGTCGCCTGCTCCTTCCCCTTGACGCGCACGTGGGCGTGCTGGATTCCGACCCAGTAGGCGAGTTCTTCGCCGGCGGCCATGTGAAATATCTCCAGACGACTCTCTCCACCGGGTTCGAACTGCCGGGCCCCTGCTTCGTTGACGGAGA
>Ga0068864_100002948_pt1 | contig 14063 bp, 18 predicted proteins | sample KBSSwiS72_FD_66586 | JGI IMG/M metagenome (GOLD analysis project Ga0068864, IMG submission 66586) | Switchgrass rhizosphere microbial communities from Kellogg Biological Station, Michigan, USA - KBS Switchgrass S7-2 | ecosystem: Host-associated > Plants > Roots > Rhizosphere > Soil ... | reverse complement strand
TGATCGACTGGTGCGACACGCTGCATGTCGAGCGACGTGACGATGGGCAGCTCGTGCGCCATGACCTCGGTGATCCGCTGCCTGCCGATGACCTGTGCCTGCGCGCGGCGCGGCTGCTGCAATCGGCAAGCGGCACGTCTTTCGGCGCGGACATCTCGATCGCGAAACAGCTCCCCACCGGCGCCGGCCTGGGCGGCGGCAGCTCGAACGCCGCATCGACACTGATCGCATTGAACCGCCTCTGGGGGCTCGACTGGTCGCGACCGAGACTGCTCGAACTCGGCTTGAAGCTGGGTGCCGACGTGCCGTTCTTCATCGGCGGCCGAAACGCCATCGTCGAGGGCATCGGCGAACGATTGACGCCGGCGCCGGTTCCGCGCCAGTGGCTGGCGGTCGTCAAGCCCGCCGCGAGCATCGCCACGGCGGCGCTCTTTGCCAGTCCGCGGCTGGTTCGGGATACCGAAGCTGCTATACTGGCGAGCTTCGCTGCAATTGACAGACTCGTCTCGTCGACGCTCCTGGGCTTCGGCAAAAACGACCTGCAAGCAGCAGCGGAAGCAGAATGCGCTCAAGTGGTGGAGGCGGCAACGCTCTTGCACCAGCGCTTCGGCAACAGCCGCATGACGGGCTCCGGCAGCGCGGTGTTTGCGAGAGCAGGCACCGGTCACGAACCTCAAGCGGCGATGCCAGGCGAACTCGAGCCGGGCTGGACGGGCCGCATGTGCCGCAGCTTGAGCGAGCACCCGCTGTTGGGGTGGTCGGCAGACTGATGAAGGTTTGGGGGTACGCAGCCCCGGGGCGACCCAGCTGCGAGTCCTGTGTAGGGGAGTCGCCAAGTTGGTTAAGGCATCGGATTTTGATTCCGACATGCGAAGGTTCGAATCCTTCCTCCCCTGCCAAATTCTTGTCGACCCCCGGTAGCCCTCGACGGAGCGATCGTGCTGTTCAACACCCTGCTGTTCACCGGTAACGCCAATCCTGCGCTGGCGCAGGAGATCGCGACCCACCTCGGTGTCGAGCTCGGCAAGGCGCGCTGCGGCCGCTTCTCCGACGGCGAGGTCGACATCGAGATCCAGCAGAACGTGCGCGCCCGCGACATCTTCGTCGTGCAGCCCACCTGCGCGCCGACGAACGAGAACCTGATGGAGCTGTGCATCATGGTCGACGCGCTGAAGCGGGCCTCGGCCCGGCGCGTCACCGCGGTGATTCCGTACTTCGGCTATGCACGCCAGGATCGCCGGCCGCGCTCCACCCGCGTGCCGATCAGCGCCAAGGTCGTGGCCAACATGCTGGAAGCGGTCGGCGTCGAGCGGCTGCTGACGATGGACCTGCACGCCGACCAGATCCAGGGCTTCTTCAACATCCCGGTCGACAACATCTACGCCTCGCCGGTGCTGCTGTCGGACCTGCAAAGCAAACGCTACGACGATCTGGTCGTCGTCTCGCCGGACGTCGGTGGCGTGGTGCGCGCCCGGGCGCTGGCCAAGCAACTCAACTGCGACCTGGCGATCATCGACAAGCGGCGCCCGAAGGCCAACGTCTCCGAAGTGATGCACGTGATCGGCGAGATCGAAGGCCGCACGTGCGTGATCATGGATGACATGACCGACACCGCCGGCACACTGGTCAAGGCCGCCGAGGTGCTGAAGGAGCGCGGCGCCAAGCGCGTGTTCGCCTACTGCACGCACGCGGTTTTCTCCGGCCCGGCGCTGGAGCGCATCAAGGCGTCGCAGCTCGACGAGGTGGTGATCACCAACACGATCCCGCAGCGCGACGAGGTCAAGGCATGCGCGAAGGTACGTCAGCTCTCCGTGGCGTTCCTCTTCGCGGAAACCATCCGGCGGATTTCCGATGGGGAATCGGTGACGTCGCTGTTTGCGGAGCAGAACAATAATTTTTGAAGACGAGAGCGGGGTTGCGCGCCGCGCAACCCCTTATCGGTGACGGACCTTCGGTCCGTCTTTTTGCAACGAGGGATCTGGTCGCGGACCCTCAACATTGGAGTGAACCATGAAATTCGTCGCTTACGAGCGCACGTTGCAGGGGACCGGAGCGAGCCGCCGCCTGCGCAATGCGGACAAGGTGCCCGGCATCGTCTACGGCGCTGGCACGCCGGCCATGATCGAGCTCGATCACAACGCCCTCTTCTTCGCGCTGAAGAAGGAAGCGTTCCACTCGTCGATCCTCGAAATGGATCTCGCCGGCAAGAGCCAGCAGGTGCTGCTGCGTGACTACCAGATGCACCCGTTCCGTCCGATCGTGCTGCACATCGACTTCCAGCGCGTCGACGCCACCACGAAGATCGTGAAGAAGGTGCCGCTGCACTTCATCAACGAAGAGAACTCGCCCGCGGTCAAGACCGACAAGTGCCTGGTGAATCACATCGTCACCGAGCTGCGCATCTCGTGCCTCGCGTCGCAACTGCCCGAGTTCCTGACGATCGATCTGGGCAACCTGGCGAAGGGGCAGACGCTGCACGCCAATGACATCAAGCTCGCCGAAGGCATCAAGATCATGACGCAAGGCAAGCCGAATCCCGTGATCGTCTCGGTCTCCGAACAGAAGGCCGAGGAAGAGGAAGCCGCGGCGGCACCCGTGGTGGTGGCACCGGCCGCGCCAGCAGCCAAGCCGAAGAAGAGCGAGAAGCAGAACAAGAAGTAAGGCCACCCCCAGGGGTGTTCGCGCAGGCCCCACCTCGGTGGGGCCTTTTCGTTGCCGGTGCTGATTCGATAATCCTCGTCATCATGATTCGACTGCTGGTCGGCCTCGGTAACCCGGGCCCTGAATACGAAGCCACCCGGCACAACGCCGGCTTCTGGTTCATCGACGAGGTCGCGCGCCATCTGCGTGTGAGCCTCGCGCCGGAGCGCGGCTATTTCGGCAAGGCCGCGCGCGCCAACCTGCCTGGCGGCCCGGTGTGGCTGCTCGAGCCGATGACGTACATGAATCTGTCGGGCAAGTCGGTGGCGGCGCTGGCGCGCTTCTTCAAGATCGCGCCCGACGAGATCCTCGTCGCACACGACGAGCTCGATCTGCTGCCGGGCCAGGTCAAGATGAAGCTCGGCGGTGGCGTCGCGGGGCACAACGGCCTGAAGGACATCCAGGCCCAGCTCGGCAGTGCCACGTTCTGGCGCCTTCGGCTGGGCATCGGCCATCCGGGCGTGAAGTCCGAAGTCGCCGACTACGTGCTGAGGAAGCCGATGGCCGAGCACCGCGAGGCGATCGAGAAATGCATCGAACAGGCCGTCGGCGCGTTGCCGCTGATGCTGGAAGGAAACATGGAGCGCGCGCTGATGCGCGTGCACGCCAAGCCGCCGCGGCCGAAGCCGCCGCGTCCTGCATCGACCACCGAACCGGAGGAGACGGAATGAGAACAACCGCCATCGTGCTGATGCTGAGCACGCTCGGGCTGTCCGCCCATGCGCAGATCGCCTACCGCTGCGGCAACGCGTATTCGCAGGACCCCTGTCCGCACGCGCGCGCCGTCGATGTGAGCGACCAGCGCACCGATGCCCAGCGCGCGGACGGCCTGCGCGTCGCCGCTGTCGATCGTCAGTTGGGGGACGAGATGAGCCGCGAGCGACTCGCGCGCGAGTCGGCCGCCAAGCCGGTCCACGCGAAACCCACGAAGGCCAAGCGCCCGCGCGTGTCGAAGATCAAGTGGTTCCGCCCTTGACCGCAGCCGCCGCTTGCAGGCGCCTGTATTTGGCCCAGAGCGTTTCCTTCGACTCCACATGCTCCGGGTTCACAGGAATGCAGTCGACCGGGCAAACCTGCACGCACTGCGGCTCGTCGAAGTGCCCGACGCACTCCGTGCACTTCGCTGGGTCGATCTGGTAGTAGTCCACGCCCATCGAGATTGCCTGGTTCGGGCACTCGGGTTCGCAGACATCACAGTTGATGCACTCGTCGGTGATCAGGAGTGCCATGGAGAAGTCTCGATCATTCCTCGGTCGTCTTGACGCGATCACGCAGCCGCGCCAGCACAGAGGGTGACACGAACTTGGAAACATCACCGCCCAGAGTGGCAATTTCGCGCACGAAGGTGCCTGAGACGAACTGGTAGCGGTCGCCGGGCGTCAGGAAGACCGTCTCGACCTCGGGCATCAATTGCCGGTTCATGCCCGCCATCTGGAATTCGTACTCGAAATCGCTGACCGCCCGCAGCCCGCGAACTACGACCTTGCCCCCGTTCGCGACGACGAAGTCGCGCAGCAGTCCTCGAAATGCCATCACTTCGACGTTGGGATACTTCGCCGCCAGCTCCTTCGCGATGTCCAGCCGCTCGGCGATCGTGAACATCGTCCGCTTGTGATGCCCGGCCGCGACGGCGACGATCAGCCGCTCGAACAGCCGGCTCGCGCGTCGCATCAGATCCTCGTGGCCCAGCGTCATCGGATCGAACGTGCCGGGGTAGACAGCGGTGAGTCGAGTCGTCGAGGTCAAGGCGAACTCCGGACGTGAATTCGGCCGCAGTGTAGCCGTGCGCGGTCAGGTGGTGTTCAACCGCTGCAACAGCGCGTAGTGAACCGCGCCGGCGCGGCCCTGCCGATATGCCGTCAGATCCGCTCTGGCCGGCAGCGCCTCGCCGGACTCGACGTAGACATACCCCTGCGGCACGACGATGCGCGCAGCGGCAGCCACGGCCGGCTCCAGCAGTGCACCTTCGAACGGCGGGTCGAGGAACACGAGCTCGAACGAGCCCGGCGCGCAGCGCGCCATCCAGGCCAGCGCGTCGACGGTCTCGACACGCAACTGCTCCGCTTTCAAGCGTACCTTGGCCTCGCCGAGCATCGTCGCCAGACGCCGATCGCGCTCCAGCAGCACGACCTCGGCCGCGCCGCGCGACGCGGCCTCGAAGCCCAGCGCACCGGAGCCGGCGAACGCATCGAGGCAACGCCAGCCGGAAAGGTCCTGCCCGAGCCAGTTGAACAGGGTCTCGCGCACCCGATCCGGCGTGGGCCGCAGGCCGGGCGAATCGGCCACGCGCAGCTTGCTGCGCTTCCACGATCCGCCGATGATCCGGACCTCGCCGCCCGGCGCGCCGCCCTTGCTCACTGCCGGACCGGTATGCCGTCGCGCGCGAGCAGGGCCTTGGCCTGGGCGACCGTGAATTCGCCGTAGTGGAAGATGCTCGCCGCCAGCACCGCATCGGCGCCACCGATCTTGATGCCGTCGGATAGATGCTCGAGCGCGCCGACGCCGCCGGAGGCGATCACCGGCACGCTGACCGCATCGCTCACGGCGCGGGTCAATGGCAGGTCGAAGCCGCTCTTGGTGCCGTCCCGGTCCATGCTCGTGAGCAGGATCTCGCCCGCGCCGTGCTCGGCCATCCTGCGCGCCCAGGTGACGGCATCGAGGCCGGTGTTCTTGCGCCCGCCGTGCGAATACACGTCCCAACCGCTGCCATCGGCCCGCGCCTTCGCATCGATCGCCACGACGATCGCCTGCGAGCCGTACTTGCGCGACGCGTCCGCGATCACCTGCGGGTTGGCGATCGCCGCCGAGTTGAAGCTGACCTTGTCGGCGCCGGCATTGAGCAGCCGGCGCACGTCTTCGACGGTGCGCACGCCGCCGCCCACCGTGAGCGGAATGAACACCTGCGATGCGACCGCTTCGATGATGTGCAGGATCAGGTCGCGCCCATCGCTCGTCGCGGTGATGTCGAGGAAGGTGAGTTCGTCCGCGCCCTGGTCGTTGTAGCGCGCGGCGATCTCGACCGGATCGCCCGCGTCGCGCAGTTCGACGAAGTTGACGCCCTTGACGACGCGCCCGCCTGTCACGTCCAGGCAGGGAATGATGCGTTTGGCGAGCACGGCGGCGCAGTGCCTCAGGCAGCAGCGTCGAGTTCGTCGGCGCGCGCCTGCGCGGCGGCGAAATCGAGTGCGCCGGTGTAGATCGCGCGGCCGCAGATCACGCCCTCGATGCCCTGATCCTGGACCGCGCACAAACGCTCGATGTCGGCGAGGTCCGACAGCCCGCCCGAGGCGATCACCGGAATGGTCAACGCCTGCGCGAGCTTGACGGTCGCATCGACGTTGACGCCGCTGAGCATGCCGTCGCGCCCGATGTCGGTGTAGATCACGCCTTCGACGCCGTAGTCCTGGAACTTCTTCGCCAGATCGATCACTTCGTGGCCGGTGAGCTTGCTCCAGCCGTCGGTCGCGACCTTGCCGTCCTTCGCGTCGAGCCCGACGATGATGTGGCCGCCGAACGCCGAGCACGCATCGCGCAGGAAGCCGGGGTTCTTGACGGCCGCGGTGCCGATGATGATGTAGCTCAGGCCATCGTCGAGATAGCGCTCGATCGTGTCCAGGTCGCGGATGCCGCCGCCGAGCTGGACCGGGATCTCTTCGCCGACCTCGGCCAGGATCGCCTTGATCGCGCTCTCGTTGACCGGTTTGCCCGCGAACGCGCCGTTCAAGTCGACCAGATGCAGGCGCCGCGCGCCCGCATCGACCCATCGCCGAGCCATTTCGGCGGGATCCTCGCCAAAGGTGGTGGAAGCCTTCATGTCGCCTTGCTGGAGGCGGACGCAGTGACCGTCTTTCAGGTCGATCGCAGGAATCAACAACATGGCCGTGAAGGCGAGAGAGGGGCTCAGGGGCTCCAGTGCAGGAAATTCTTGTACAGCGCCAAACCATGCTCGGCGCTCTTCTCGGGGTGGAACTGGGTCGCGAAAATATTATCGCGCGCCAGGACGCAGGTAAAGCGCGCGCCGTAGTCGGATTCTCCCGCGCTGTGGCGCGAGTCCGACGGCCGCGCATAGTAGCTGTGCACGAAATAGAAGTACGCTGCATCCGGCACGCCGCGCCAGATCGGGTGGTCCCGGGTCTGGAAAACCTGATTCCAACCCATCTGCGGCACCTTGTAGCGGCTGCCGTCGGGCTGATTCCGGCCTTCGAGCCGAAAACGCAGCACGTCGCCGCCAATCAGGTCGAGTCCGTCGGTCGGGCCTTCCTCGCTGCGACTCAGCAGCATCTGCATGCCGATACACACGCCCATGAGGGGCTTCTTCGCCGCCGCATCCAGCACCGCGTCCTGAAGCCCGGAGTCGCGCAGCTCGCGCATGCAATCGGGCATCGCGCCCTGGCCCGGGAGCACGACGCGCTCGGCGGCGTAGACCTCGTCGGGCTTGCTCGTCACGATCACGTCGAAGGCGGTGTCGCGTGCCACGTGGAGCACGGCCTGCGACACGGAGCGCAGGTTGCCCATGCCGTAGTCGACGACAGCGACGGTGCGTCTGCTCATCGTGCTTCCTCTACAACGAGCCCTTGGTCGACGGGATCACGCCCGCCGCACGCGGGTCGATCTCAAGCGCCATGCGCAACGCGCGCGCGAAGGCCTTGAAGATCGTCTCGCACTGATGGTGTGCGTTGTCGCCGTGCAGATTGTCGATGTGCAGGGTCACGCCGGCGTGATTGGCAAAGCCCTGGAAGAACTCGTAGACGAGCTGCGTGTCCAGCGCGCCGATCATGCCGCTCTTGAAGTTCACGCGCATGTGCAGCCCGGGGCGGCCGGAGAAGTCGATCACCACGCGCGAGAGCGCTTCGTCCAGCGGCACGTAGGCGTGGCCGTAGCGGCGCAGCCCCTTCTTGTCGCCGACCGCCTGCGCCATCGCCTGGCCGAACGTGATGCCGACATCCTCGACCGTGTGGTGACCATCGATGTGCAGGTCGCCCTTGGCATCGATCGTCAGGTCGATCAGGCCGTGGCGGGCGATCTGGTCCAGCATGTGGTCGAAAAAGCCGATACCGGTCGCGAGTTGCGCGGCGCCGGTGCCATCCAGATTGACCGCGACCCGGATCTGCGTCTCGGCGGTCTTGCGGGTCACGTCCGCGATGCGGGGGGCGGTGCTGCTCATGTCACAGGCTCGCTTTCAGCGCCTCGATCATCAACGTGTTTTCCTCCGGCGTGCCGACCGTCAGGCGCAGGCAGTTGACCAGCAGCGGGTGCAGCCCGGCGATGTTCTTGACGAGCACGCCGCGGGCGCGCATGCCTTCGAAAGCCCGCTTCGAATCGGGGACGCGCACGAGGATCATGTTCGCCTCGCTCGGGAACGGCGTGACACCGGGCAATGTCGCCAGCGTCTTCAGCAGCTTGGCACGCTCGGCGCGCAGCACCTCGGCCTGCGCGGCGAACTCGTCGGCGTGCTCGAGCGCGAACAGCGTTGCCTCGCAATTGAGCGCGCTGATGTTGAATGGCGGCCGGACCTTGTCGATCTCGTCGATCAGCGCCGACGCGCCCGCCATGTAGCCGAGCCGCACGCCCGCCAGGCCGAACTTGCTCAGCGTGCGCATCACCAGCACGTGTTCGTGTTGCGCGATCTTGTTCATCCAGCTTCTCGACGAGAACGGCTGATACGCCTCGTCGAACACGACGAAACCGCGCTGGCGGCCGACCGCCGCCACGATGCGCTCGACGATCGCCTCATCGAACAAATTTGCGGTCGGGTTGTTCGGATACGCGATGTAGGTGATAGCCGGGCGATGGGTCTCGATCGCAGCCAGCATGGCTGCCTCGTCGAGCTCGAAGTTCGCGGTCGTGGGCATGCCGACGAACTTCAGGCCCTGCAGCCGCGCCGACATCTCGTACATGACGAAGCCCGGCAGCGGCGCGAGAATCGTGGCCCCCGGCACGTCGCAGGCGAGTGCGAGCAGCGAGATCAGCTCGTCCGAGCCGTTGCCGAGCATCAGCTTGCAGCCGGCCGGCAGCTTCACGTACGCCGACAACGCCGCGATCACGTCGGCCACGCACCCGACCGGATAGCGATTGAGCGCGACGCGCCCGAGCCGCTCGCCGAGCGCGCGCTGCAAGTGCTCGGGCAGGCGGAACGGGTTCTCCATCATGTCGAGCTTCACGAGCCCGGCGCTGTCCTGGATCGCGTAGGCGTGCATCGACTTCACGTCCTGACGGATCACGCGATTGATTCGGTCTTGAAGCGTAGTGACAGTCATGATGCGGCCTGGTCGAGCACGTCCGGCTCGGTCAAGAAAGGATTGAGGATGCGAACACCATCGATCAGTTGGTCGTGCTGCAGATCTTCGGTGAGCAGCGCGCCGCAGCCTTGCTGCTGCGCCGCGGCGAGCATCAGCGCGTCCCAGTAGCTCAGATTCGCTCGATCTTGCAATTGCCACGCCAAGTCGACGGTGGCATCGTCGACCAGCCAAGGCGCCCAGCTCCGATAACGGCAAACAAGGTTGCGGGCCGCCTGCACGTCGAACGTCGGCGCCACTCTGCGAAGGTTGACGTAGAACTCGTTCAACACCTGAGTGCTGATTCGTCCGCACTGTTTGCGCCAGCATCGCTCCAGCCAACGGACGCAAGCATCTCGCTTGGCAGGCACGCGCGGATCCTGCGCGTACAGCAGCACGTTGGTATCAACGAAAACGATCGAGCCGCTCGGCATAGATCTCGTCTCGCGTCAGATAGCGTCCCTCGAACGGAATGGCCTCGAACCGCAGCGCCTCGCGCATCGCACGTTCGTAGACGTCGTCATGCCGCATCTTCTCGGCCAGCAGCTCGCCGACCAGCCGTGAGACGCTGGTGTTGCGTCGTGCCGCCTCCATGCGCGCCCAGTCGGCCACGCTGTCTTCCATCGTCACGGTGACGTTCTTCATTAGCTCCGCTCACTCTTCATCAGCACGAATTTCGTGTATCACTATTTTCGTGTTACACGGACTTCGTGTCAAGTTTTCAGGCGCATTTCCGCCGCACGCGCATGGGCCTGGAGCCCCTCGCCGTAAGCCAGCTCCGCCGCGATCGGCCCAAGTTGCTGCGCCCCGCTCTCGCTGACCTCGATCAGGCTGCTGCGCTTCTGGAAGTCGTAGACGCCGAGCGGCGACGAGAAGCGCGCCGTGCCCGAGGTCGGCAGCACGTGGTTGGGGCCGGCGCAGTAGTCGCCCAGGCTCTCGCTCGTGTAAGCGCCGAGGAAGATCGCACCGGCGTGCCTCAGCAGCGGTTCCCAGCGGGCGGGCTCGAGCGAGCTGACTTCGAGGTGTTCCGGCGCGATGCGGTTGCTGATCTCGCAGGCTTCTTCCATGCTGCGCGTGCGGATCAGCGCGCCGCGCCCTTCGAGCGACGCGCGAATCACGTCGCGCCGCGGCATGTCGGGCAGCAGCCGGTCGATCGCCGCCTTCACTGCGGCGATGTAAGCCGCATCGGGACACAGCAGGATGCTCTGCGCCAGTTCATCGTGCTCGGCCTGGCTGAACAGGTCCATCGCGACCCAGTCGGCCGGCGTCGTGCCGTCGGCCAGCACCAGGATCTCGCTCGGCCCGGCAATCATGTCGATGCCGACCTGGCCGAACACGCGCCGCTTCGCGCTCGCGACGTAAGCGTTGCCCGGCCCGGTGATCTTGTGCACCGCCGGGACGACATCCGTGCCGTACGCGAGCGCGCCGACCGCCTGCGCCCCGCCGATCGCGAACGCGCGGTCGACACCGGCCAGCGCGGCCGCCGCCAGCACCATGGGGTTGCGCACGCCCTGCGGCGTCGGCACGACCATGACGATCTCGCCGACGCCGGCCACCTTGGCCGGCAGCGCGTTCATCAGCACGCTCGATGGATACGTCGCCTTGCCGCCGGGCACATAGATGCCGACGCGGTCCAGCGGCGTCACCTTCTGCCCGAGCAGCGTGCCGTCTGCGTCGCGATAGCTCCATGAGCGTCCGCACGCCTCGAGCTGGCGCTCGTGATAGTGGCGCACACGCTCGGCGGCCGCTTCGAGGGCCAGGCGCTGGCTGCTCGGAATCGCATCGAGTGCCGCCAACAGATCGCGGCGCGGGATCTCCAGCTCGGCGACCGACGATGCGCTCACGCCGTCGAAGCGCTGCGTGTATTCGAGCACCGCGGCGTCACCCCGCGCTCGCACATCGGCGAGGATCGCCGCGACGCGCTCCTCGATCGCCTGATCGGTTTCGGCCGACCAATGCAGCACGCTCGCGAACGCCGCATCGAAGTCGCTGCTGCCCGTGTCGAGTTGTCGAATGTTCACGCTCATGCTGGTGGTCTCACGACAAGGGACCGACGGCCGCTTCGAACGCATCGATGATTCCGCGGATCGGCTCGCGCTGCAGCTTCAACGCCGCCTGATTGACGATCAGCCTGGACGAGATCTTCATGATCTCCTCGACCTCGACGAGCTGGTTCGCGCGCAGCGTGCTGCCGGTCGAGACGAGATCGACGATCGCGTCGGCCAGGCCGGTCAGCGGGGCGAGCTCCATCGAGCCGTAGAGCTTGATCAGGTCGACGTGCACACCCTTGTCCGCGAAGTGATCGCGCGCCGTCCGTATGTACTTGGTCGCGACGCGGATGCGCGAGCCCTGCTTCACCGCGTCCGCGTAGTCGAAATCACGCCGCACCGCCACGCTCATGCGGCATTTCGCGATGTTCAGATCGAGCGGTTCGTAGAGCCCGTCGCCGCCGTGCTCGAGCAGCGTGTCCTTGCCGACCACGCCGAGATCCGCGCCGCCGTGCTGCACGTAGGTCGGCACGTCGGACGCGCGCACGATCACGAGGCGCACGTCCGGCCGGCTCGTCCCGATGATGAGCTTGCGCGTCTTCTCCGGATCCTCGGAGACGCGGATGCCCGCCGCGTCGAGCAGCGGCATGATCTCGTCGAAGATGCGGCCTTTTGGCAAAGCGAACGTGATCACGGTCGCACTCCTGGTGACTCGAACGTGATCACGGTCGCGCTGCTTGGTGACTCGAACGCGATCATCACTTGACGCGCCCGATGTCGGCCCCGAGCTTGCGCAGCTTGACCTCCATCTGGTCGTAGCCGCGATCGAGGTGGTAGATGCGGTCGACGATCGTCTCGCCCTCGGCGACGAGGCCGGCGATCACGAGGCTGGCCGACGCACGCAGGTCGGTGGCCATCACCGTCGCGCCCGAGAGTTTCTCGACGCCATGGATGACCGCGGTGTGGCCCTCGACCTCGATCCTCGCGCCCAGCCGCACGAGCTCGTTGACGTGCATGAAGCGGTTCTCGAAGATCGTCTCGGTGACCGTGGAGCCGCCTTCGGCGATGCAGTTCAGCGTCATGAATTGCGCCTGCATGTCGGTCGGAAACGCCGGGTACTCGCTGGTGCGAAAGCTCACCGGATGCGGCCGGCCGTGGCTCTGGATGCGGATCCAGTCCGCGCCCGCCGTGATCTGCGCACCGGCTTCGCGCAGCTTTTCGATCACCGTCTCCAGATGGCTCGCGTTCGCGCGCTGCAGCGTCACTTCGCCGCCGGTCGCCGCTACGGCGCACAGGAAGGTCCCGGTCTCGATGCGATCCGGAATCACCGTGTGCGTGACGCCGCGCAGCCGCTCGACGCCCTCGATGCGGATCCGGCTCGTGCCATGGCCCTCGATCCTGGCGCCCATCGCGATCAGCATCTCGGCCAGATCGGGAATCTCGGGCTCCTGCGCGGCGTTCTCGAGGATGGTCTCGCCTTCGGCGAGCGTGGCGGCCATCAACAGGTTCTCGGTGCCGGTGACGGTCACCATGTCGGTGGCGATGCGCGCGCCCTTGAGGCGTGCCGCCTTCGCGACGATGTAGCCGTGCTCGACGACGATCTCCGCGCCCATCGCCTGCAGGCCCTTGATGTGCTGATCGACCGGGCGCGAGCCGATCGCGCAGCCGCCGGGCAGCGAGACCCGCGCCTGGCCGAGCCTGGCCAGCAGCGGCCCGAGCACGAGGATGGACGCGCGCATCGTCTTCACGAGTTCGTACGGTGCCTCGGGCTTGCGCAGATGGGCGGCGTTCAACGCGATGACGCCGGATTCGGCATCGTCATCGCCACGCTCGATCGCCACGCCCATGTTGTGCAGCAGCTTGCAGGCGGTGGCCACGTCCTGCAGGCGCGGCACGTTGCGCAGCACCACGGGCTCGGTGGTCAGCAGCGCCGCGCAGAGTTCGGGCAAGGCCGCGTTCTTCGCGCCGGAGATCGCAACCGAGCCGCCGAGTTGGCGACCGCCGCGGATGAGAAGTTTGTCCATGAGCGTGTTGATGAGCCCATGTGCCCGCCCCGACCTGTGAACCCCGCTGACGGCGCGAGCTCACACGCCGCAGTGGACACTGCGGCGGTGTTCAGTGGTGGTGGGTGGAGGCCGGTTGGCTCGCAGCCCACTCGGCCGGTGTCAGCGTCTTCATCGACAGGGCGTGGATTTGCTCGCGCATTCTATCGCCCAGGGCCTGGAACACCCGCCGTTGGCGCGCGACGCGGTTCGTGCCTTCGAATTCCGCCGAGACGACGGTGGCGAAGAAATGCCGCCCATCGCCCTCGACCTCCACGTGCGTGCAAGCCAGACCCTTCTCGATGAAGGATTTGACGTCGGCGGGCGTTGGGTCGGACATGGACGCTGATTCTAGGCTGGCCGCGTCAATGGCGGATCTTGTAGCCGATCCGCAGGAGATGCAGGCACAGTGCGCAGACCAGCGCCAGGCTCGTGCCGACGACCAGCAGCCCGATCCAGGGCGACACGTCGCTGACGCCGAAGAAGCCGTGCCGGAACCCGTCGATCATGTAGAAGAACGGGTTCAGGTGGCTCACCGCCTTCCAGAAGCGGGGGAGCGATTCGACCGAATAGAACACGCCGGACAGGAACGTCATCGGCATGACGATGAAGTTCTGGAACGCCGCGATCTGGTCGAACTTCTCCGCCCACAGGCCCGCGACCAGCCCGAGCGCACCCATCATCGCCGCCCCCATCAGCGCGAAGATGATCACCCACAGCGGCTGCGCCAGATGGAACGGCGCGAACCACACGGTGACGATGAAGACGCCGAAGCCGACCGCGACCCCGCGCACCACCGCCGCCCCCACGTACGCGACGAACCACGCCCAGTGCGACAGCGGCGCGACCAGCACGAACACCAGGTTGCCGGTGATCTTGCTCTGGATCAGCGACGAGCTGCTGTTCGCGAACGCGTTCTGCAGCACGCTCATCATCACGAGCCCGGGAATCAGGAAGCTCGTGTAGCCGATCGAGCCGAACACCTTGACGCGGTCTTCGAGCACGTGGCCGAAGATCAGCAGGTACAGGATCGCAGTCAGCACCGGCGCCGCAACGGT
>Ga0068864_100002945_pt1 | contig 14071 bp, 11 predicted proteins | sample KBSSwiS72_FD_66586 | JGI IMG/M metagenome (GOLD analysis project Ga0068864, IMG submission 66586) | Switchgrass rhizosphere microbial communities from Kellogg Biological Station, Michigan, USA - KBS Switchgrass S7-2 | ecosystem: Host-associated > Plants > Roots > Rhizosphere > Soil ... | reverse complement strand
TCAACACATCTTTTGTGTTCCTGGTGTGATCGTTGGTAATGAAATTGACAATTATCAGATTTTATTACTGGAATGGATTGAAAGCGGTTTAAGAACTGAACGATTCCGGAAGAAATTTGGTGAACACTTAGCTCGTTTGCACCGTATTACTAACCCACAGTTTGGCTTTGAAGAAGACAATTATATGGGAGCCCTGCCGCAGCTAAATGATCATTATGGCAGCTGGGTCGAATTTTTTGTTCAATGCCGGCTTCGACCCCAAATCAGAATCGCAATGGAAAACCATTTGCTCCATTCAAAGCATATTCATGCATTTGAAAACCTTTACCTGCGGTTGGAAGAGATATTCCACAGTGAGCAATCTTCCTTGCTTCATGGAGATCTTTGGAGCGGAAATTTTATGTGCGATCACGACTCGGAACCTGTTTTGATCGATCCTGCTGTATATTTTGGCCATCGAAGTATGGATCTTGCAATGACCACTCTCTTCGGTGGATTTGAAAAATCTTTTTATGAATCCTATGACTATCATTTTCCTTTCCCAAAGAATTACAGCGACCAGTGGGATATCTGTAATCTTTATCCGTTACTCATTCATCTAAATCTTTTTGGAGCAGGTTATCTCGGAGAAATAGAAAGGACACTTAAATCATTTACATAATCCCTGGCTACTAAAATTAAAGTCGGGATACAAATTCCAATCCCGATAGCTATCGGGACCAAAATCATAAATTCGCTCATGCTCGCCGTAACTATCCTTGGAAATAACTCTGCCGTTCCGGCATTTGACCGTCACCCGACCAGCCAGGTAGTAACAATGGATGGAGAGCTTTTTTTAGTTGATTGCGGAGAGGGAACACAAATTCAAATGATGAAATACAAGATCAGGCGAAGCAAGATCTCTCACATCTTCATTTCTCATCTCCACGGAGATCATTATTTCGGTTTAATTGGATTGATCAACACTTTTGGCTTGTTGAATCATTTGCAGGATCTCCATATATATGCTCCTTCGCCTCTGCAGGAAATTATAGAATGGCAATTGAAGGTAGCCAGGACCACCCTTCCTTATAAACTATACTTTCATTCGATTACCAAAGAAGAAACTTTAGCAGATGAGGGAAAAATCATCGTAAAATGTTTCCCAACCATTCATCGCATTGAGTGTTACGGGTTCTCTTTTCATCAAAAAAAGGGGAAAAGAAGACTGATCGTAGAAAAAGCAAGGGAATATGAGATCCCCGTTGCCTTTTATGACAAACTAAAAGATGGAGCAGACTATGCTAAAAAAAATGGCGAGCTTGTAAAAAATGAATGGGTAACCGAAGACGGTCCGCCGGGCAAGACCTATGTTTATTGTGCTGATACAAAGTATGATGAGTCGATCATTCCTCATATCAGCGACGCTGATTTGGTTTATCACGAGACAACTTATCTCGACGCTTTGCAGCAAAGGGCCGCGGATCGGTTTCATAGCACTTCAAAACAGGCGGCTTTGATCGCAAAAAAAGCGAACGTGAAAAAATTACTGATCGGCCACTTTAGCAGCAAATATGATACATTGGAAGAATTTGAAACAGAAGCAAGAGAGGTTTTTTTAAATTCCGAGTTGGCGCTTGAGGGAGTAACTTACAGAGTTTAAAAGTTTTAGAGTTTACCAGATCCAAAGTTCACCAGTTTATTATTCGGACTCAATGAAACTTTTGAACTCCGGAACTATTTTTCCGTCAACCACAAATAGAACAACGGGAATTCTTCTTTCCAAACCGATTCAGAATGTTTTCCATCCTGTCGGATAACACAAACCATTTTTGATTTTGAGACCTTTCGCATTTCAGAAAATGCTCTTTCCGTATCGGGCACCATTGTTTCCCCCTCCTCTGCTCCACAGTAAAAGTAAATTTTTGAATTGACCCTCGCGCCTTTCGCTTCTATGTCATCATATATTTTCGGCCCAACCGAAAATGCCGGAGAGAAAATCCCTGCGCCACCAAATACCCTGGGATATTTCAATATTGCATACATCGAAATAAGCCCACCCATTGAACTGCCTGCTATAAAGGTGTTTTGTTTGTTTTTAAGCGTTCGATAGTTTTTATCAATAAAAGGTTTCAATGTCTTTACTAAAAAGTCAACATATTTATCCCCTTCTCCTTCCCCGAATTTTTCCATATCATAGGGACAATATTCGTTGATCCTCTTTGAACCGCCATGATCAATTGCTATTACGATCATTTCTTCGCTATGCTTGCCTAAAGAGTCCAATGTTTCGTCTACATTCCATTCACCTGCAAAAGAAGTTAAGTCATCAAACACATTTTGTCCGTCATGCATGTATAAAACTGGATAATTTTTTTTTGAGCCCGAGTAATCAGACGGCAAATAGATCCAAACACGTCTTGTTCTATTCAATTGTGGAATAGAAAAAGCAGTATCCACAATATGCACATTCTTACCCGCCGTGCTAACTCGTGGTTTTTTTTCAATATTATCAGCCCACTCTTCAACCATTGACTCAATTATTGTATCTGAAGAAAGTTTCAAAAAGCGATTTTGAATATCTGCTCCGTCCTTTTTACATGCTACTGTATCCCAGCCTCCTCTTGTGATCTTAAATTCATACATACCATTCTCAAGTTTGGTTCCTAAAAAGTAATTTCCCTTGTCAGTTTTTTGAAAATGGTAATTTTTATCGTTAGGATTCCAGGCATTAAACGATCCCGCCAAAAATAAATTACCGTAGGACAGATTTTTCATCGGAGTGAAGAAATAACAAAACTTACCGAATGTTGTGAATAAGATAATAAAACTGTTACAAGAAATAACAGCAGAGAAATTGAGCGTTTGATCATCAGAACTCCGAGATTAAGCTCCCTGCATTAGTCCTTTGATCTTACCCAAGTGTTTTTCACTCACTGGCCACACCGGCAAACGACCCGCGTTAGTGCACAAACCCATTTCAGATAAATAAGCTTTTACACCGCCAGGGCTGCCTTCGGTAAACATGGAATTAATGATGTCGGTATATTTATAATGGAGAGGTAATGCTTCACTGAATTTTCCACACAAACAACGACGAACCATTTCAGAAAAATCTTTCGGATAGGCATTCGCAACAACAGAGATCACTCCATCGGCGCCAAGTGCCAGCATGGGTAAGGTAATAAGGTCGTCACCACTGATAACTAAAAAGTCTTTCGGCCTGTTTTTTATGATCTGCATGATCTGGTTAAAATCACCACTTGCTTCTTTTGTTCCGAAAATATTGCTGCATTCGTTTGCAATGCGTAGTTGTGTCTCAGCGGTTACATTTTGTCCGGTACGGCTCGGAACATTGTAAAGGAGCATTGGTAAGGGGGTGTGTGAATTCAGCATTTTGTAGTGCTGAAAAATTCCTTCCTGGTTGGGTTTATTGTATGATGGAGAAACAGAGAGGATCGCATCATATCCTTTTAAATCAAAACTCTTAAAATCATGAAGCACCTGTGCGGTATCATTTCCGCCAATGCCTGCGACCAGTGGTATGCGCCCAGCGGTAATTTCATGAACAAAAGAAAAAACCTGTTGCTTTTCTTCACCGTGAATCGTTGGACTCTCACCAGTAGTGCCCAATGCTACTAAGTATTCAATCTTGCCATCAATCCAAAAATTAATCAGATTTCGAAAACTATCCCAATCGATGGTCCCATCAGCGTTAAATGGAGTAACGATTGCAATACCTGTTCCCCTGAACTTTTCTTTTAGAGACATCTCTTATAGTGAAATAATTAAGAATTACTAATAATATTCAGACCCACACCACCAATGCTAGATCACCTCTTCCCAGAAGCCCATTGTACCAAACTTTTCAATCCTACGCTTAACTCTTTCCTCCGGTGAAAGTTTCTTCAGTTCCTCGAGAACCGGGAGCAAAAATGATTTCAGAATTTGAGCTGCCTGGTTGTAATCCCAATGAGTGCCGCCGTCGGGTTCCTCAATGATTCCATCAATCAGTCGAAAGCCCAACATTTTTTCAGCCGTTAATCTCAATTGCTCAGCGGCCACTTCTTTCATTTCCCAGCTCCGCCATAAAATGGAAGAACAGCTTTCAGGACTAATGACGGTGTACCATGTATTTTCCATCATATATACACGATCACCCACACCAATTCCCAGAGCACCGCCGCTTGCTCCTTCCCCGATAATGACACAGATCACAGGAACTTTCAGCCTGATCATTTCATAAATATTCCTGGCGATCGCTTCGCCCTGTCCGCGTTCCTCTGCTTCTAACCCCGGGTACGCTCCCGGTGTATCTATCAACGTTATGATGGGTTTATTGAACTTCTCGGCCAACTTCATCAATCGTAATGCCTTCCTGTACCCTTCCGGATTAGCCATTCCAAAATTGCGCATCTGTCTTGTCTTTGTATTGATGCCCTTTTGCTGCCCAATGATCATTACTGTTTGCCCGTCAAGCGACGCAAAGCCTCCAACCATTGCTTTGTCATCTCGCACATTACGGTCTCCATAGAGTTCCACAAAATTGGTCGTCATCTTTTCAATATACTTAAGGGTATACGGCCTGTCGGGGTGTCGACTTAATTGAACTTTCTGCCAACTTGTAAGCTTCTTGGTAATCTCTTTTCGTTTATCGACGATATTGTCTTCCAATTTTTGGATCGCATCACTCATATCCACCTTTGTTTTTTCAGCGGTATGCTTTAGCTTTTCCACTTCATCGATCAGGTCCTTGATTGGCTTTTCAAAATCAAGGAATTGTCTGTTTGCATTTGAAGGCATGATTATTCTTAGAGATGAGCAGTAAAATTAGGGATATTGAAATAAATAGGCTCGAGGTGACCTACGCGACAAGTACTTTTCCGGGAGCATACACTCGGTGAGAATGTGTCAAAAAATTATGAATAGTCGAAATAAAATGTATATTTGAATAGCAAATTTCTCCCTCACGATGGTAATTGGCAGCAAGACATACTTAGTTGTCAACTTGCTCCTTTTGATCCATCTCATAATAATTCCATACATCTTAGTGAAAATTAAGGAGCCCGTCAAGGGTTCGACTTAAAAACATTTATAAAAATTCAAAAATGGTTTTATGAGAAAAATCTTTACTCTCTTTATTATTCTGTTTTTTCTTTGTTTAAAAGGATTTTCACAGGCTTGCAAGGTATTGGGTTGTGCTTCCAATGCGGCCACTTTTGGAATACAAACTGGTAATTCGGCGCAACCTGATTATCCGACCCCAGGCTTCCTGGGTGGATGTTATGGTGGTGCCTTGACATTCAAGCAGGTTTTTTGGGAATACTTTTATTCGCCGGGGGGCGGCAATCTGGTTCAGTCTATTGATCCTTCTGGTGTCACTAATAACCTCGATTTGGATTTCGCGCTTTGGGATATGGGAACGACTGCCCCGAATCCCAGTACGCTGAACTGCTCAGCAGATCCAAATGCCAGCATCGATCCCACCGGTAACGGCTGGATCCAAGTTTTCTGCAATAGTGAGTCAACAGGTGACCTACCTACGGGGCCAGGCATACCACCCGGAGATGTGGGGAACCCTTTGAATATCGTTCCAACAACGGCCGGGCATTATTATGCACTGGGGATCATTTTCACCGCTTCCACTGGGGGCCCATTTACTTTCACGGTAGGCACTGCAAGTTTGGGCGGCACCCCCATGGATGCCAGCAGTTGTTTCGACATAACGCTGCCGTTGAAATTATCTTCATTTGGAGCCAGGGTTAATAACTGTGCGGTCAATTTGAATTGGGTATCGGAAAGCGAAACTGACTTCAAAAATTATGAAGTTGAATCCAGCCCTAACGGTTTTAATTTTAAAACCGTAGCAACAATTACTCCTTCGCAGGCCAACGCAGGTTCAACGCAAAAATATTCGTACGTGGATAAAAACCCGACTCAAGGCAAAGTGTATTATCGCCTCAAGATGATAGACATCGACGGTAGTTTTTCATATAGTAACACAATTGCACTGAGATTGGATTGCAATAAGAATTTGGTCTTTGTATATCCCAATCCTGTAAGTGATGTTCTGAATGTTAATGTTACCAATTCGAACGAAAATTCAACCACAGCCAACTTATTTGATTCAGATGGAAGATTGGTGTTTGCTAAAAAATTAATAAGCGGGACCAATTTGATCGACATGAAGAAATTTCCGAGTGGATTATATTTATTGGAGCTTAATAACAACGGGGAAAAACAACATTTTAAGATTATCAAATAGTAGATAACTATTAAATAGCAAAAGGCTGTCGCGATCGTGACAGCCTTTTAAATTAAATGCAGAAAATGATGATAGCGTGAAGAAGCGCTATTTACAGCACGTGAATTATTTTGTCACAAGTTTCAGCGCTTTGTAAATCGCAAATTCACTCTTACAGTTCGTTGGACGATAAAAGTAATCCAAAACAATAATATAGGTACTGCCACGGTAAACATCCGGGTTTCGGCGCTGCCCAGCACACTTCCTCCTAAATAAAGGAAAATAAAAATCACCATGAACCGAATCGGGAAGATTGTTTCTTTCCAATTAATAATTGTAGGGACCAAAGAAAATAATATAAGAACAGCAATAATTCCATTGGGAGGCAACCGCAGGAGGTTGGATGGTTTTTGAAAGGTATAAGAATAGGGATAATTAAAAAGAATTCTTCCAACATTACTAATGCAGTTTTGTAAAAATTTACCCGGGTTCGACCTGATGTTGTTGACCGCTATTTTTTTTAGAATACTATCCTGGGTCATCAGATCATGTTTCCTGATCGCGTCATAATCTTGTTGATGATGGGATTTTATAGAATCTTTACCAAAGGCAGAAGTCACGTGAGGATCCAGCCTTTCAATTTCAAAGTTTGAAAACGCGAACGTACTGCCATATTCATCCTTGTAGGGCGAGCTCATCCAATATAAATTATCTCCACTATTTGCTGCCCAGTATAACATTTTATGGGTTAAACAATAAGTATAAACCAAATAAGGTAACGTAGTGGCAAACGCTATTGATAAGACAAGCAGGCTTTTGCGGTAATTAAAATTGCGCCTTTTTATGAACCAGAACAAGATACTTCCGGGCAACATAAACAAAATGACATACCCAAATATTACTTTGGTAAGAGCCAAATATCCCATTGTAATTCCCGATAGGTATAAATATCTGTTCACGCTTGAGTCATTCTGCTGAAAGGTTTTTACTAAAAAGAATAATAATAATGAAACCAGCAAAATGCTCAGGCTCTCAGAATATAGGAGTGTTATAAAATCAAGAACGTTATAATAGCAGGCCCAGCATAAACTAATCATATAGGCCTTTTTAAATGAAACTATTTCTTTCAAAGATTTAAATAAAAAGATAATGGATAAATACTGGAGAAAGGCGTTCAACAACTTCATATATATCAGAGGCACATGCAATGCTACAAATGGCATCAACAAAATTGGATAACCCGGACCATTGCCTAAACCGATCCGATCGCCCGGATTCCAGTAATAACCATGAGTCAGGTTTTTTGCAAAGAACACATACCTAATCTCGTCTTCAATCAAAACATTTTTAGAGTTTAAATAAATGAAAATCGCATAAAGGAAAAAAAAAGGAAAGAATAAAAAATAAGGATTTTGGGTTAGACTGCTGCGATTTTTCTCAATAAACATTTTTATTATAGGCCCCATTTAAATAGCGATGAAATTAAGTGCTTTTCCCAATAGTATTTGCTAAACTTATCCGTTTTTGCGTTTTTTGAGTGAAGTTCCCATGTGAAACAGCTCTTCAAAATAGCGTTTGCTTTGAAGTGAAAGGAATCCAAGGCTCAAAAACTGGATCCCAACGATAAAAGCAATACCTCCAATAAGAAATGTTTGTGGGTTTTTTTGGAATTGCAAGGAGAGACAGTACGAAAAAACATCCGTAGAATTTGGATCAGCAGATCTGATTTTTGACATCGCAGACAATGTGTTGTGCAGTGCCCAAAACATTTCATAAATTGAAAGCAACATCAACACTGCTCCAATTCCCAAAAAGAATATATAAGGCCTGAAGATAAACCCGGACATAATACCCGAAAAAAATCCACGGATTATCCTCATACTTGACGTTCTCTTTCCTGAATATTTGTTCTGTTCCGTCCAGTCAAGATGGGCAGGAATTTCAACAATTCTCGCTCGCAAGATCATGGCTTTATACATGATCTCCGGGTTGACCTCATAGTCCTTCGTTTTTAAATTCATAGACTGAATAAACCCGCTGCGATAAGCTCTTACCATACCTGTGTAAGTATAATACTTGTCCTGGGAAGCTATTCGCATAAATCTATTTACCCAAAGACTCATAACCCTTCTTAAAAAAGGAACCGCAGTCACTTTCCCCCCTTTCATATAAGGTGAAGCGACAACCATATCTGCGAACGTTTCAACAAGCTTATTTATCATTCGTTCAATGTGGTCTACTGAGTAGCTCAGGTCCACATCCAACACAACAATGACGTCACCGTTGGAGTTTCGGAATCCGGTTTGCAAAGCCCGTCCTAAATTTAGGTTGGCCGGATGATGGATGACCTTAATATTTTCTCTGGACCGGGCAAACTCCCCGGCAATATCCCCGGTTTTATCGGAACTACCATCATTTATAATTATGATTTCCCACCTGTACTTTTGATTCCTTTCTTCTAAATAGTCGATAACTGTATTCAGGTGCGGTCTCAATATTGTTTCTTCATTATAACAAGGAATAACGATGCTTATAAAAATTTTATCTGTGAAGGTTTGAATGTCTGAATTGGTTGTCATGTGAGGGCTGCCTTGTAAAGAGAGCATAGGGCTAAATTAAGGTGGTCGAGAATATAAATCTGAAGTAAAGATTTATAATTTATCGGACATATGCAAACAGGTTGCAGCCAATGTTTAAGGAAATTTCACTTAGTTCAAAAAAGATTTAAATTGAATACCAACGTGTTCTATGGTTCCAGCTTTTTAAACATCCTGTTCTCGATCTCGTATTGTAAGTGATCTGTCATATTCATAAGCTGGTAGGTTTTTGATAGTCTCCGGATAACAATTTTAAACACTTCGACCTTCCTTTTACTGTTTGTCTGCATACCAGGAAAAAAAGAGAGCTGGTTTATTTGATCACCGCCGATCACATCCAAAGGATGCAGCAGAAAGCTTACAGGCGTACGGGTCAGCTTGCATAAGAGCAAAGAGCATTCAAGATAGACGTGCATGAGGTTCATCGAAATATTGCTTAAATAGATCAGATAACTTAAATGAAATGGAACCTTGAACACCGGCATAGTAGTGACCGGAATTTCGGCGATTTTCTTGCCTCCTCCGAGGTTCCAATAATAAGGTTTTAGGCTTCTAAATCCCTCACTGAATTTTCCGAAAAGCTCTTTTCTCGTTCTTTTCTCCTCTTTTGATAGATCAGATTTTCTAAAATAGTATAGTCTCGCCAGGGGACCCAGGTATGTAGGTAAAGTAGATGCATCGTACAAATAGCCCCTGCTTTCCAAAATCCTTAATAAATCTTTACTCCAACTAAACCCTGGTCCTCTAAACCCCAAAGGCTTCTTTCCGGTTGCTTGTTCGATAGCTTTTTCTGCAGAAATGATTTCATTTTGAATTTCCTCGTAACTGTATGTTTGAAGCCACGATTCATGATAATATGAATGATTCCCCACTTCATGACCATGCTCAGTGATCATTTTAAGAAACTTCCTGTTTTCTTCTGATTCAGTGTCCTTTCCTACAATAAAAAAGGTGATCTTCAGATTGAGTTCATCAAGTATGTTTAATATATGAGGAATAAAGATGTCAAAGTAAGACGGATATTCTTCCCAACCCTCGTCTCCGTGAATTTTCATGTAGGACCATTGATTGTCCAGATCAAGGGAAACAGATGCTATCCTCTTTTTTCTAGCCATTTAATACTTGCTCAAGTTTATTTTCTGCAACCTGGATTGTTTCGTTAACATTCAATGTGCCGTTAATGATCTGCGCAGAATTAATAATATAATAGTTATTGAGGGAAGTCGATATATCAGGAAGTTTTTTTGAATAATTTATTGTCGGTAAAGCGAACACGATCCTCGCTTTTGACACTCCCCAGAACAAAAGGTCGCTTCTTGAGAGTTCCGGATACATTTTAAACAAGGGTTCGAGAAAAATATTTTGAAGCTCTCTGTCTGCTACTTCAAACAACGGGTCATCAGGATCGACATACTTGGGAAGATAAATAAGATGATTCCCTTTTACTTCTTCCTTATCAATTAAGGCTGTCATTTCAATGATACCGGTAAAAGGCTGCCAATTGTCGGTGATGTTAGTAACATAAAATGGAGAGATCTTTCTTTTTAAAAGAATCGATGGGCAAATCACTCCAAGATATTTAATACTTGCATGCTGCATCTTTTCATGCTCCCCCAGTCCCTGAGCAATCATCACGGAGGTCTTTGAAGGAAGGGTCGATATTACATTGTCAAAAACATGGGATTCATTTCTCTCAGTAAGAATTTCCAGCTTACCATCTGGTCTTTTTTTTACTGAGTTTACTTTTGAGTTATATTCAATGGTCACTCCTGATTGTAACAAGTGCTCCGTGAAACGGGTATTAATTTTTTCATACCCCCCGGTTACGTAACCAAACATCTCTTTCTTGAGACCCGTTTTCCTTGCAGCATACATCCGCTGTATGGTTGTCCAAATAAAAGCAGCCGAAGTGTTTTTGTAATTATCTCCCAGTTTTGATTTTAACAAAGGGAGCCATATTTTTTCGAATACTTTTTTACCTGACCAACGTTTTAGCCAATCTTCTACAGGAATATTTTCAAGCCGCTGCCAGTTTTTAATCTTGGATGCAATAAAAATTGTGAAACCAAGTCTCACCTTATCGAGCAGATTCAAAGGCGGAAATTTAAAAAACTCGATGAGGTTTGACATGGAGTGTAATTTCCCTTCTGAATAAAAACCGGTTTTTGTGGTAACCCAATGGAGCTCCTTTTCCAGTCCGATCTCGCGAAGGATTTTTCTCGTATTCAGGTCTGACATCAGAATCACATGATAAAATCTGTCCCAGACAACCCCATTCATTTCCCACGAACTTGCAAGACCACCGGTTTTTTCTGCCGATTCATATATGGTCACTTTGCAACCCTTTTGTGATAGACGTAACGCAAGAGTCATCCCCATAATTCCTCCACCAATGATGCCCCATGTTTTCATTTCAGGCATAAGTCTTATTGGATAGAGTTAATAATTTTCAACATTTTTTCTGCCACATTTTGTCCAAAAATCTCTTTTTGTTCCTTGGGTTCTTTGAAAGAACAAATTTGTGCAGCAACTGAATCCTCAGCGGGATTTATCAGCAGATTCCATCGCTCTTCCACTGTTTCTACCCATTCTGTCTCTGTGCGTAAAGTAATGCATGGTTTTCGCAGGATATAAGCCTCTTTTTGAACGCCCCCTGAATCTGTGATAACCTTCTCCGCAAAATTGATAAGAACGATAAAATCCAGATACCCCAAAGGTTCTGTCATAATTATATTCGATGGAACAAGGGAAATTTTAGAAAGGGTTTTTCTGGTCCTGGGGTGAACAGGGAAAATAATTTTCTTCTTCAACTGCCCAAGTTGAATTAACAAGTTGGAAAGTATGTCTGATTTATCGACATTGTAATCCCGGTGAAGGGTCAATAAATAAAATTGCTGACCCTCGAGGTTCAAATCATTAATTATGGTAGATTTTTTAAGTGCAATCTCAATATTGTTTTTCATTGTATCTACCATGATATCACCGGTCAGGAAAGTGTTTTTTCCCAGCCCTTCGGACTTAAGAATATTCACCGCATTCGCAGTTGGAGCAAACAAATATTCAGAGACATGATCAGCTACAATGCGGTTAATTTCTTCCTGCATATTTTTATTGAAACTTCGCAACCCGGCTTCAATATGAATAATGGGTATATTCAGCTTTGCCGCGGTAATGGCCCCGGCCAATGTTGAATTGGTATCTCCAAAAACTATCGCCATCTCCGGTTTTTTTTCGATCATGGCTTTTTCCAGTTTCATCATCATCGTAGCTGTTTGAAAAGCCTTGCTGCTGGAGTCAACTTCAAGATGAACATCGGGTTTTCGGATGCCGAGGTCTGTAAAAATCTTTTCTGACATGGCGTAGTCATAGTGCTGCCCGGTATGCACAATAATTTCCTCGTGATAATCCTTCAAAAGAGAAGATAAAGCCGCCAGTTTTATGAACTGCGGGCGAGCACCTACAATGGAAAAAATTTTCATGCGTAAGATCTGGCCGTCATTAATGCTTTTTGGGCAAGCAAGCTTGAAAAGCCATAATAAGTTGGTACATTTTCAATCACATCAGGGTCGGCAATTTCGCATCCCGTCGAACAGGTTCTTGCTAATCGCTGTACATCAGCAAACTTTACCATGTTATAAGTATCATGGGCGAAGTTTCGATTATAAAAATTAATAAGATCGAGCAATTCGTTAGCCAAAGTTTTTTCCACCGTACGAAAGCTATTATAGACGAATTCCAGGAATTCAGCTGTCGGGTCGTTTGTTCCCCTTCCTATTCCGGAATACTTCATGGATTTGTTCATGAATTGCTGATGACTGTAAATGTTACACGCGTCCATAATACCCAGAATGTTGCTGTGAGAAGTTACCTTATTAAATTGATTGATGTACTCCTGGTGGGCGGTGCATAGGAAAACATAATCAGCAAATTCCACGGCCTCATCTATATCCTTCGTAAGGTGATCCTGCTGATTAAACTTTAAGATATTTTGGTCATCATGCTTCACGAACGGATCATGCATGACATACTTTACATTGTTGTGCCTGAGGTAATTGGCTAATGCAAGCGTAGGAGAATTTCGGGTATCTTCTGAATTGAAACGATAAGCGACACCCAGGAGCGCTATTTTTTTATTTCTTAGATTTCCAAAAGTCTTTTCAGCCTGAACAAAAGTATGAGAGGGTGACTCATCATTAATCAATCTTGATCCAAGTATTACGCTCGCCGCGGTGTCATTCTCCCTTTGAATGCCTCTCCACCACAAAAGGATTCCGTCTTTTGGCAGACAATGTCCCCCTACTCCAAGCATAGGAATGAGCAGCCCTCCGCTCGGTACATGATTGGGGTTGTAAGTTGCCGAGTCTGTTTGACCTAACCTTTTATTGACTTCTTCCCTTACCTTGTAAAAATTAATGTTGTGGTCATCACAGTATCTTACAACCTCGGTGGAAAAAGCGATTCTTACATCTCGATAAGCGTTTTCAAGTGTTTTGACAATTTCAGCAGTCAAACTATTCGTTTGAAAGACCTCACCATTCGTGACGATGTGTTTGTAAAGCTTTGCGATGAGCTTCGGGGTTTCCGGGTGCAATCCTCCGGCGAGCTTATCAGATTCCCTGATTCTTTCGACGAGACGTCCTGGCATTACGCGATTTGGACTGTTTCCTAAAAGAATATCTTTTCCTTCTTCTAATCCGTATTTCTTAAAATGCTCGCGAATCAACGTGTCCATGGTTGTGGGAGCAAGAGTTGATTCAAATACTATGAGGGGGATTTTTGAGGCAGGTTTGTTCTTCAAAGCCAGAGCAAGATTTTCAAGGGCTCCAAACAAAGGTTCATAATCAGGCTCAAAATTCTTTTTGTCGGTTTGAACCGATATGAGTATTACATCAGCATCTGACAGCACTGAAAAATCGGAGCTCGCTGAAAGGAGCCCGGCTTCAACCGCTGCACCCGTAATAGTATCAAGTTCTGGCTCGATTCCACCAATTACCGATTGGCCGTTGTTGATAGCATCAACTTTCCAGCCCGAATTCTTGGAGTCCCTTTGGACAACTATCACCCTTGCGGGTTCATCAGATCCTATTTTGATCTTAGCATTGGCAAGGAGACTAGCCATCGGCATACCGACAATACCCGGCCCGATGACGCCGATTTTCTGAATTTTCCAGGTTTCTTGTTTAATGGCGACGGATTGTTTCATAAAAAAGTATAGTTACGATTTCATTTAATTCGGATTATCAATGAATTG
>Ga0068864_100002943_pt1 | contig 14083 bp, 8 predicted proteins | sample KBSSwiS72_FD_66586 | JGI IMG/M metagenome (GOLD analysis project Ga0068864, IMG submission 66586) | Switchgrass rhizosphere microbial communities from Kellogg Biological Station, Michigan, USA - KBS Switchgrass S7-2 | ecosystem: Host-associated > Plants > Roots > Rhizosphere > Soil ... | reverse complement strand
AGGAACACGTCAGGGCTGCCAACGTGCGCGGATGCGCCCGCCTGCAGGGCGACGGCGATCACGATCACGATCAAGAAAAAACCGCGGAGACCGCGGAGATCGCAAAGAAATATTTTTCTCGGCGATCTCTGCGTACTCTGCGGTTTGTTCTGTTCGTCTCTCACCGGCGGATCTTGCGCATCGCGCGCCCCGCGTGCAATCCCATCCACATCATCAGGCACGAGACGAACGCCGCGAGCAGCATGCCACGCCAGAACTGCGCCGCACCCGGCTCGCGATAGAAAAACTCGTAGCGCGCGAGCGCCGAGCGCGCCGGCGTGCTGAAGTCGAGATACGCCGCGCCGAAGAACCAGTTGCGCGCCAACGGCGTCATCAGGAAATTCGCGAACGGCCATTGCACGGCGACGAACACGGCGAAGAACGCGAGGCCGCCGGCGGCGGCGCGGGCCAGCGGCCGCCACCCGCCGGTCCGCTGCAGGATCACATCGGTCACCAACGCGGGAACGATGAGGAGCAGCGGAAACTCCCACGGGATGAAGTGGGTCACCTGGCGCATCACCGGCCCGAGCTTCGGCTCCGCGGGAAACAGCGGCAGGATCCAGAGAAAACCGAGCGCGAATGCGGTGTACACGCCCGCCATGATCGTGCAGGCCCAGCGGCGCCCCGATGCGGTGGCCAGCGCTGCGAGGATCGCAGGCGTGCCGAGCAGCACGACCGTGTAGAACAGCGCGTTGTGTTGATCGGATCGGCTGCTGTATTCGAGCTTGATCAGCAGCGACTCGCACAGCACCGTGCCGCCGACGTAGAGGAACAGCCGCTCGAGCGACGGACGCAGCTGCGGCTGGGCGCGGTTCATGAACGCCAGCAGCAGCATCACCGTGCCGATCTCGATGCCGAAGAACCCGGCGGCGAGGATCATGTGCGGCGGGCTGATGATCTTCACGTCGAGGCCGTAGGCGTTGTGCCACCAGTCGTCGAAGGGCGCAGACGCCAGCATCGCGACGCCGCCCCAGGCGGAGATGAACGCGCCGAGCGGCCCTCTCAGCCCCCAAATCCTGACGCTGGCGTCCTTCAGCGCTCCGCCCTGCCCGAAGGTGGCCGTCAGGATCAGGTAGCCCGAGGCGATGCCGGCGAGCACGCCGCAGGCGTAGATCGCCATGTGCGGCGCCGACCAGAAGGTGTCGCGCCCGATCGAGCGGTGCCAGGAAATGTCCCAGTACCCGCCGACGTAGGCCGAGGTGACCGCGAGCGCGGAGCACCACAAGTACCACGGAACCCTTGCCCGGTTCATGGGCACAGCCTACCATTTGGCCCATGAGAACACTCTCTACCGTTGCCCTTGGCGTGATACTCGCCGTCGCGGCGCCTGCCGCCGGTCCCGGCACACTTTCCCCCGAGCGTGTCGCGCGGATCGACAAGGTGCTGCAGCAATACGTGGACGAAAACCGCATCGCCGGCGCCGTCGGCTACGTGCTGCAGGACGGTAAGCCGATCTACGAGCGCGCCGTCGGCTGGGCCGACAAGGAAGCCGGCACGCGCATGGCGCCGAACACCATCTTCCGCATCGCCTCGCAGACGAAGGCGATCACCAGCGCCGCGATCCTGTCGCTGATGGAGGAAGGCAAACTGAACCTGACCGACCCGGTCAGCCGCTACATTCCGTCGTTCGCTTCGTCGAAGGTCGCCGTCCGTAAAGAGAGCGGCGTCGAGATCGTGCCGGCGAAGCGGCCGATCCTGATTCGCGATCTGCTGACGCACACCGCCGGGATCTCGTACGGCACCGATCCGTCTGTCGCCGCCGAGTACCAGGCCAAGGGGCTCGGCCCCGCGGCCGGTTACGGCTGGTTCACCGCCGACAAGGACGAGCCGATTTGCGTGACGATGGAGCGGCTGGGGACGCTGCCGTTCGTGGCGCAGCCGGGTGAGGCGTGGGTGTACGGCTACAACACCGACATCCTCGGCTGCATCGTCGAGAAGGCGAGCGGGACGCCGCTCGACGAGTTCATCCGGACGCGGATCACCGGACCGCTGGGGATGAAGGACACCGTCTTCTTTCTGACACCCGCGCAGCGCGGCCGGCTCGCAGCCGTGTACACGGGTGCGCCCGACGGCACGGTCGTCCGCGCGCCCGACGGCCCGCGCGGCCAGGGCACGTACGTCGACGGTCCGCGCAAGAGCTTCGCGGGCGGCGCCGGGTTGCTCTCGACCGCGCAGGACTACGCGCGCTTTCTCGAAATGATCCGCCGCGGCGGCGCCATTGACGGGGTCCGCATCCTGTCGCCGCGCACCGTCGCGCTGATGACGACCAATCAGATCGGCACGCTGCACTCGCCGGCCGGCCTGGGGTTCGGTTTCGGGTTCGAGACCACCGATCGTTTCGGCGCGAACGGCCTGGACTCGGCGGGCGCGTACGGATGGTCCGGCGCCTACAGCTCCACCTATCGCGTCGATCCTGAATCCCACCTGGTGATCTGTTTCATGGTGCAGGTGCTGCCCACGACCACCGACATCGGGCGCAAGTTCCCAACGCTCGTGTATCAGGCGCTGGAACCGTAACCATGAGAACACTGTGCGCCGTGGCCACCGCGATCGCGCTGGCCTCCCCTCTCACGTTCGCGCAGGCGCGGACGCACGATCTGAAGCTGCTGCCGCAGAACGTCCACTGGGGCTACTACGACGCATCGGTGAAGCCGGTGCTGCGTGTGGCCTCGGGCGACACGGTCCGCGTCGAGACGATGATCGCGCGCGGGCTGCCGCGGCTGCGCGCGGCCGGTGTGAAGGAAGAGGAGATCCCGGAATCGCTGAAGCTGGTCGAGCGCACGGTCACGGAGCGCGGCCCCGGCGCCCATCCGATGACCGGGCCGATCTTCGTCGAAGGGGCCGAGCCGGGCGATGTCCTCGAAGTGAAAATTGTCGGCTTCGAGTTCCTGCATCCGTATGGCGTCAGCGGCTTCATCCCCGGCAACGGCACGCTGCCCGACGAGTTCCCGTACGTGAAGTTCCATCTCGTGCGGTTCGACGAGCGCGCGGGGACGGCGGTATTCGCGCCAGGTGTCACGCTGAAGCTCGCGCCGTTTTTCGGATCGATCGGCGTGGCGCCGAACCCGCTCGTCGGGCGCATCTCGAGCGGGCCGCCCGGACCGCACGCCGGCAATCTCGACAACAAGGAGCTCGTCGCCGGATCGACGCTCTACATTCCGGTCGCCGTCCCGGGCGCCTTGTTGTCGCTCGGCGACGGCCACGCGATGCAGGGCGACGGGGAAGCGACCCTCACCGCACTCGAGACGTCGCTGCGCGGCACGGTGCAGATCACCGTCCGCAAGGGAATGCACCTGAGGTGGCCGCGCGGCGAGACGCCGACGCATTTCATCGCGATGGGGCTGCACACCGATCTCGACGAGGCGGCGAAGCTCGCGGTGAAGGAGATGATCGATTTCCTGGTGACCGAAAAGAAGATGAACCGCGACGAGGCCTACATCCTCTGCTCGATCGCCGTTGACCTCCACGTCACGCAGCTGGTGGATGGCACCAAGGGCGTGCATGCGATGCTCGCCAAGTCGATGTTCACTCCTTAGATGAGCGGTTTCGATATGGCGGAGTGGCGCAGCCCTTCAGGGCTGCGAGGAACGCAGGGCTGAAGCCCTGCGCCACATCGACAATGGGCGAGCCGCACCGGGCGCGTCCGTCACCGCGCTCGCGGCGCGAGCCGTTTCAGCTCCTCCGACCAATTGAGGATCACATCGATCTGCGGTTTCACCGCGTTCCCCGATTTGATCACGCTGGACAGGGCGATGCCGATGACCGTCGTGTCGTCTCGCGTCGAGTCGATGCTGCGCGAGGTGATGGGGCTTTCGAACAAACCGCCTCGCGGTCGCGATTGCACGGTACCGAACGAAAAAGTCGGACGGGGAGTCACGGTCACCCGCGCAAGCCCGTCGGGCCCCGGCACGTAGAACAACGCCCGGCCGTCATGCGACCACCACGGATGATGGCCGTCGTCGTCCTTCGAAATCTGGTAGACGGCGCCGTTGGCCGGGAATGGCTGGACATAGACGACGGATGGTTCCACCCCAACGCTGTAGGCGATCCAGGCCCCGTCGGGCGAAAACTCACCGTTCGCCGCGCGGTCGGTCGACTGTCCGTTCGGGAAAGACGCCGTCGTGCGGTCCTTCATTTTGAGCAGCATCAACGTGCTTTTCTGGCCCGGGTTCCGCGCGCCGGTCCACGCGTCCAGTAGCCCACCCGTGTCGCTCGAGAACAGCAGCCAGTCGCCGGTGGGCGACCACGATTGCGGCACGTGGCTCGTGCCGGTCATGGCCGTGGTCAGCCGCTCCGCCGCGCCGGTGCCGTCGGCGCGCTGCCGGAAGATGCCCCGATCGCCGTCGCGATCGGATTGAAACGCGATCCAGTGCCCGTCACGCGACCAGATCGGGTGGCGGTTCCGTCCACCGAACGTGAGCCGCCGCATGGCGCTCGCTCCCGAGATGTCGTAGACCCACACGTCGGCATCTTTGCCGTCGTCGACGTCGAACGTCAGCCGCGCCGAATCAGGTGAGACGCGCGGGAATTCGTACCCGCCCTCGGGTGGCGGCAGCACGGACACGGCGCCGGTCTCGTTGACGGTGACGAGCCGAAAGCGGCGGCCGCTCACGGAATTACTGGCCCCCGCGATATAGATCAGCGAGCCGTTGTCGGAGACCTGGAAGTGCGGGAAGTTTGTCGTGGTCGACGTGCCGATGCCTTCCAGCATCGCGACGGCCGGGCCGAGCAGCTGCTGCCGTGCCGCGTCGAAGGGCGCCGCCATGAGGCTGCCGCCCGCGGCGTAGACGATGTGTCCGGACGGCACGTATTGAGCGTCGGTGGCGTTCGGTATGAGGGTGCGACGCGGGCCCGACGGAGTCGCTTGCACGACGATCTCGCCTTCGTCCCAGCGCGCGACGATGTCATCGCGCCGTTTTCTCACGGCGAACATCATGGTACGGCCGTCGGGCAGCATCTGCGCTCCGCTGACCCATTCGCGCGCGTCGATCGCGACGATGCGCTGGGGCGTGCCGCCATCGGGGGAGACCCGCATGATGCCACCGGCGGTCACGAACGAAATACCGGTCGGGTCCCACGCGAGCGAGCCCGGGGCCACATCGGCGCACGCGCAAATCGTCGTCGAGGCGCCGCCCTTGACGGGAAGCTTCTTGAGCAGGTCGTCGGTGGCGAGCACGATGAACTCGCCGTCGGGAGACAGGGCAAACGTCACCGCACCACGAGGCCGTTGTGATGCGGTTCCGGGAATCGGCTGCATCGCGGCGTCCGACATCGCCCTGCTGAAGATCTGGTTGTTCGCCACGTATGCGATGCGGTTGCCGTCTCGTGAAATCGCCAGGACACGCCCGAGGGTACCGCTGAACAGCTGGTCCTGGGGCAGCGCCACAGCGAAGTGCGAGACAGGCATGGCGGGCGACGGCTTGATCCGCCACGCGACGACGGCCGCGACCGCGGATGCCGCCGCGATCGCGGCGAAGATGGCAGCCGCTCCAAGCCACCGCCGGCGGCCGCTCGTCGGCGCGCCGGCCGACGTCACGCGCTCGCCGGCGCGGTCGGGCGACAGGGCGTCGCGAAGTTCGTGCAGCGCATCGCCGATGTCGCGAAGCCGCCGCCGCGGATCTTTCTCGAGACACCGGCGCAGAAGTCTGCCGACTGGCGCCGGCGTGTCCGCGGGCAACGCGGTCCAGTCCGGGTCCTTCGTGAGGACGAACGCCAGCGTTTCGGCGATCGTCTCGCCGTCGAATGGACGGCGTCCGGCGAGCATTTCGTAGAGCACGCAGCCGAACGCCCACACGTCGCACCGTTTGTCGGCCGCTCGCCCTTTCGCCTGCTCGGGGCTCATGTACGCGGCCGTGCCCAGGATCATGCCGGCCGCGGTCACCCCGACGGGACTCGTCAGCGTCGGCGATTGCGTCACGTTGAGCGAGGACGGCGCGCCGGGCGCTTCCGTCAGCTTCGCGAGGCCGAAGTCCAGCACCTTCACGGTGCCGTCCGTGCGGACCTTGATGTTGGCGGGCTTGAGATCGCGATGCACGATCCCCTGGTCGTGCGCGGCCTCGAGCGCCTCCGCGAATTGCATCGCGATCGCGAGCGTCTCGTCGAGCGGGATCGGCCCGCGCGCCAGCCGCTGTGCGAGATCGTCTCCTTCGACGAGCTCCATCGCGAGCGCAGTGACGCCGCTCGCGTCCTCGAGCCCGTAGATGGCCGCAATGTGCGGATGATTCAGCGACGCGAGGACCTGCGCCTCGCGCTGGAATCGCGCGCGCCGCTCGGGATCGGCGGCGAAGATCTCCGGCAGTACCTTGATCGCGACGTCGCGACCGAGCTTCGTATCGCGCGCGCGATAGACCTCGCCCATGCCGCCGGCGCCGATGGCGGAGAGGATCTCGTAGGGGCCGAGGCGTGTACCGGACTGCAAGGGGTCTGGGCCGAAAGTTCGTCGATTATACCTGTCCGGTTTTGAACCGCGTCCGTGGGTTCCAAACCTACTGCTGGCCCACCAACGACATCCTGACGTCCGTGAAGACCGTGCCGCACGCGAACACGATCTGCGGCGCGCCGATCGACAGCTGCGTCCAGTTGACGGTGCCGGTGAAGTCCGCGGTGCCGGCGCAGGTGCTCGGCGGGCGCCCGCTCAGGTCGAGGATCACCGTCATCGTGCCGGTGATCGCGGTGGTCGATCCGATCGACGACGGGTCGCGGAGCGTGCCGGCGAAGCTGCCCTGGTAGGGGCCGGACGTGAGGAACGTCGACGACACGGCGTCACCGACGTGCATGATCGTCAGCTGCGGCATGGCGACATCCTGCCGCGCGCCGTTCGCGGTCGTGAACGACAGCGTGCCGGTCCACGTTCCGGCGAGCGTCTGCTTCGCCGCCTTCATCCGTACCTCGATGGACATATCGGCGACGAACGTGATCCCCTGGAAGAAGGAGTCGTAACCCTCGTCCCGCACGCGGACGGTGAAACCGCCGGCGGTGAGTCCGGTCAGGCGGAAGGAGCCGCCGGCGTCGGTGACGGCCGCCCGTGCGGCATCCTTCCCGTCGAGGATGGTGACGGCGGCGCCGGCCAGCAGCGCGCCGGTGTCGGCGTCGGTGACCCGTCCGCTCAGCGTAAGCGTGGTCGGCTGGGGCGCCGGTGACATCGGCGCCGGTCCGCCGCAGGCGGACGCCGTCAGGCATAGCGCGACGATCGCACTCTTTGCCAGCATGAGCTGACCCTCGAGATGTCACGTGAAGAAGATGCAAATGAAAGACCGAATGACCGCTCGAGGTGTCTAACGAGGGAACAGGTCAGGAGGTGCAGATGAGACAGGCTATCGTGCTGGTCGGCGTCGTCGTCGTGCTTGGTCTTGCGCCGGGAGCTGGTGCGCAGCCGCAGCCATCCATCCAGCATATCGTCGGCAACCAGATCTCCGCGAAGATGAACATCGACATGAAGGCCGGCGTGATGGCGGAGACCGCCACGCTCCGGTTTCAGAGCCGCACCGGTGATGCGGAGTACACCATCGATTTCATCGCGCACCATCCGGTGAACGAGCCCGTCGCGTCACCAGGCGTCGTCGACATCGTGGTGACACAGCATCCTGTCGAAGACGATGCGCCGGACATGCTGTTGCGGGTGGACGGCGAAACCGTCCCGATCGTCACGCGCCTTCACAGCAAGCGGTCGGTGGTGGCGACGGTCTCGCTCGCCGAGTTCGATCGCATCGCAGCCGCCGGCGTTGTCGTCGATCGGACGTTCAACACGGAGCTGGAGCTGGGCGCCGGTCAGCTGAAGATGCTGCGCGCGACGGCGGATCGCTGGCTCGGTCGCGTCCGCTAGATCGAAACAGGAGCCTGACATGCGCGCTGTGCGACTCGTGCTCGCCGCTCTTCCGGTCCTCGGACTTTCGCCGCTCGCGCAAGGAACGGCCGGTTCTCCGGCCACCTACATGAGCGCGGCGGATATTGCCAAAGGTCTGTCGACCGCGATCGCGACCGACGCCGCGGCCGGCGCTGCCGTGACCGTTGCGCCCGGCGTCGTCGTGCGGCGACGGAGCGGAGGAGGCGAGCCGCAATACGCGGTGGTCCATCCGTTCAGCACAGAGACGTACTACATCGTCGAGGGCACAGGCTCGCTGGTGACCGGCGGCACGCTCGAGATGCCGCTGTCGCCGTCGGCGGATCCCGACGTCGTGCGCAGCAAGGCGATCAAGGCGGGGGTCACGACCAAGGTCGCGAAAGGGGACGTGATCGTCGTTCCGCCAGGGATACCGCATTGGTTCAAGGCGATCGACGGAACGATCACGTATCTCGAGAGCCGCGTGCGGGTGAAGTGAGACTGCCCTGACCACGAAGACGCGAAGGCCGGCCGGTGCTAGGATTCGTGCCATGGGTTCTGCGGGAAAGCCGCCGCCGAGGGAAAGTCGCGTCGCGGCCCTCCTCATCGTCTTCTTCTTCGTCACCTTCGCGTTCGCACACACGACATTCGCGCAGATCACGGCAGCAACCGTTTCCGGCACGATCAGGGATCAAACCGGCGCGGTGCTGCCGGGCGTCGACATCGTCGTCGACAACCCCGACACCGGCGTCAAGCGGGCGGGCGTGACCGACGGGAACGGCTACTTCACGATGACCGGCTTACCGCCCGGCACGTACGAGACGCGGGCAAGCCTCGAGGGCTTCGGCCCAGCCATGGCGCGCATCACGCTGGCGGTCGCCGAGGAGGCCGGCCTCAATCTGACGCTGCATCTCACCGGCACCCAGGAGTTCGTGACGGTCGCCGGGGTGTCCTCGATCGTCGACACGCGCAGCGCTGCGATGTCCGGCGTCGTGACCGAAAAGACGATGTCGGAGCTGCCGTTGAACGGCCGCAACTACATGGACCTCGCACTGCTCCAGCCGGGTGTGGCGAGCTTTTACGAAAAGGACGGCGGCGCGGGGTCGTCCAATCGCGGCATCAAGCTCAATATCAACGGCATGACCTTCCGCTCGAACAGTTATCTGCTCGACGGGGCGAACATGCGCGGCTACCCGGGTACGGTGACAGGGTCGGCGGCAGGATCGACGCTCGGCGTGGAAACGATTCAGGAATTCCGCGTCGTGACCAACGCGTATTCGGCCGACTACGGCCGCGCGATGGGTGGCGTGATCAGCCTCGTCACCAAGAGTGGCTCGAATACCGTTCGTGGATCGGGCTTCGAGTTCTTCCGCGACAGCGCGTTGGACGCGCGCGACTTCTTCGATCGCGGCGCGGCTCCCACGCCGTTCCGCAGGAATCAGTTCGGCGCCAGCGTCGGCGGCCCGCTCCGGAAGAACCGGCTGTTCTTCTTCGGCGGCGTCGAACGGCTGCAGGAGGATCTCGGAACCACGACGACGTCGTTCGTGCCAAGTGACGCCGCGCGCGCCGGCGCCTTCGGCGCCATCAAGTCAACCGTCCGTCCCTACCTCGATCTGTATCCCCGGGCCAACGGCGGTGACGTGGGCGTGAATACCGGCGTCGGCGTGTTCTCGTTCGAACACAACCAGCCCACGCGAGAGCTCTTCTATCAGGGCCGGGTCGACTACACCCTCGGCCCGAGCGATACCGTGTTCGCGCGCTATACGGCCGACCGCGCCGATCAGACGAACACGACGGGGTTTCCGGACTACGCGGTCAATTCGGTGTCGCGGAATCAATTCTTCACGGCGGAGTACAAGCGCGTCGTCACGCCCGCCTTTCTGAACACGATCCGTTTCTCGCACAGCCGGCTGCGGTTCGAAGGGCTGCCCGCGTTCCCCTCGGTTCCCGAGCTCGCGTTCATCGCCGGCCAGAACGAGATGGGCGTGATCGCCATCGGCGGCGGCGTGACGGCCATTGGCGGCACTGCCCAGAACCCGAACACCGCCAACAGCTTCTACTGGACCGCCTCGAACGACCTGTCGTTCGCGAAGGGCCGGCACCTGCTCAAGAGCGGCGCGCTCGTCGAGCATCTCCGCACGAACAAACTGACCGCGACGAACATCCGCGGCACCTACACGTTCGGCAACGTGCAGACGTTCCTGGCCGGCACGCCCTCGCGGTTCGTCGGCGTGCCGCCTGGGGCACAGCTCGAGCGCGTGCGGCCGAACACGCTCTTCGGGTTCTACGTGCAGGACGACTATCGGGCCACCGATCGCCTGACGTTGAATCTGGGGTTGCGCTACGAGTTCTACACGGTGCCGTCGGAAATGTACGGGCTCGACACGACGCTGCGGAACATCTTCACCGATTCCACGTTCACCGTCGGTCCGCCGTTCGGCAGGAACCCGTCGCTCGAGAACTGGGCGCCGCGCGTCGGCTTCGCATGGGACGCGAACGGCGACGGCCGGACCGCGATCCGCGGCGGCGTCGGGATTTATCACGATACCGACGGCCCGTTCAACAGCGCGACCGGCCAGGCCGCCTTCTCCCCGCCCTTCGCGGCGACCGCGACCATCAGCAACCCCACGTTTCCACGGCCGGCGTCGCTCACGGCCGACGCCGCCAGCGCCAAGACGCTCGACTACAACATCAAGCAGCCCTACGGAATCGTGTTCAACGCGAGCGCCCAGCGCGAGCTTGCCGGACACCTGACAGCCACCGCCGGGTACGCCGGATCGCTCGCGTACAACCTGATGAGCGAGATCGAGGGCAATCCGATCGTGCCGCAAATTCAGGCGGACGGCGCCAGGTTCTTCCCGGCCGGCGCGCCGCGGCGCAATCCGGCGTTCGGACCGATCGACTACGGCACCAACGGCGGCCGCTCCGAGTACCACTCGCTGCAGCTCAGCCTGCAGAAGCGCTTCAGTCGCCGGTACCAGCTGCAGACGACCTACACATTGAGCAAGGCGATGGACAACCTGCAGTCGCAGCTGGTCATGGACGCCAACAACTCGTCGGTGTACCCGCAGGATCCGTACGACCGCGACCTCGACTGGGCGCGATCCGATTTCGACGTCCGTCACGTGTTCACGTCGAACTTCGTCTGGGATCTGCCTGGCCGGGACGGGTATGCGCTCCTGGGAGGATGGCAATTCAACGGGATCGTGACGCTGCGCAGTGGTGTGCCGTTCACGCCGGCACTTGGCCCGTCGAACTGGTCGCGCTCCGGAAATACGTCAGGCCAGGATCGGCCGAATCTCAAACCGGGCGTCAACCTCGATGATGTCGTGCTCGGCGGGCCCGATCACTACTTCGACACGTCCGCCTTTGTGCTGGGGCCGCCTGGTTTCCTCGGCAACGCAGGACGCAACATTCTCACCGGGCCTGGCTATGCGATGACGAGTGTCTCGCTGGTGAAGAACACCAGCATCGGCGCGCTCGGCGCAGGAGGACACGTGCAGCTCCGCCTCGAGGCGTTCAATCTGCTGAACCGTCCGAACTTCGCGACACCTGACCGTATTGTGTTCGCCGCCGTCACGGCAAATGAAGCGCCCTTGGCCACGGCCGGGCGGGTCACGCGCACGATTACCTCGTCGCGACAAATGCAACTGGGAATCAAGGTGCTTTTCTAGCCCGCGCCTTCAGCTCCTCGAACCAGTTGAGGACCACCTGGATCTGATCGGCCGAGCCGCGCACGTACTCGGTTTGTCCCGCCGTGATCAGCCCCACGACTTTCGCATCCGGAGTGATGTCGTACGGCGTTCTCGCCTGGGGCGTTCCCAGCTGCACGCGCCTCGGCACGGGCACGGCATGCCCGAACGCAAATGCCGGTTGTGTCTGGATGCCGACGGCCTCGAACGCGTTGAGATTCGGATCGTAGAACAGTTCCTTTCCATCCGGTGACCAGCGTGGATGTTTCGGAGAGTCCCCGCCTTTCGCGACGAGGGAGTACTTGGCTCCAGTCGCTGGGAAGGGCTCGACGTAGATCGTCGTTTTGTCGTGTTCCGTGCTGGAGTACGCCACCCATCGTCCGTCAGGGGAGAACGCGGCGCTCGGCGGGTTCGAGGAGTGCACGTCGCCGAAGCGTACGGACTTCCTGTCTGGAAGCGAGAAGGTCCACAGCGACACGTCGGAGCCCTTGGTCACGCTGAAGAGCAGCGTCCTGCCGTTCGGAGACCACGATTCGGGCGCATGCGACGTGCCTGGCTCAGGCGTCGTCAGCCGTTCGGCCACGCCGGCTCCGACCGGCTGCCACCACACGGCGCGGTCGCCTCCGCGATCGGACTGGAAGGCCACGCGCCGGCTGTCCGACGTCCAGATCGGAAAACGATTGTTGCCGCCAATCGTCAACCGTTGCATCTCGCTCGTCCCGGACAGATCGTATGTCCAGACGATGGCCTCTTTGTCGTCGTCGTTGCCAAACGCGATACGCCTGCCGTCTGGCGACACTCGAGGCATGACATACGCGCCCGGCGGGAGGTGCAGCGGCTGCATGTTGCCTTTGCGGTCCATCAGCGCGAGGTCCATCAGAGCCGAACTGATGCCCGAGACCGGACCCGGGACGTAAATCAGCGACCCGCTGTTGGAGAAGCTGTAATTGGCTGCGCCGGAAAAAGTCCAGAAGCCTCGCCGGACGCCCTGGACAATGGGCACCGGTTCGCCCTTGACCTCCAGTTCCTGCGCGTCGAACGGGACCGCATACAGGCTCCCGCTCAGCGCGTACACCAGGTGGCCCGTGGTGATGTACCTGGCGTCGCTGCCTCCGTCGACGAGCGTCTTCCGTTCTCCGGACTTCAGCGACTGAACGACGATGCGGGCCTTGTCCCATCGGTTGCGGGCGGTGCCCGTCGCCAACGTGAACAACACGTGTTGGCCGTCCGGCAGGATTTGCGGGCCGTGCGCCACCTCGCCGTCCGCGACACGCACGAGCACTTCCGGTGCGCCGCCCTTGGACGACACCCGCGATACGCCTTTGCGCCCCTGGCCGAAGACGATGCCGTCCGGTCCCCAACTGATGCCGGTCGGGGAATCGGCTGCACACAGCGTCGCGGCGGCGCCGCCGCTGACCGCCATTTTCTTGAGCGTCTGATCGGCGAACGCGTAGAACGCGATTGAGCCGCCGTCGGGTGAAAAGACCGGCTCTCTCACGCCGACGTAGGCTTCCGTGCCCGGCACCGCCTTCACGTCCGCTTCCGACATCGAACGCAGATAGAGCCGGAGCGGTGTGGCTACATACGCCATCTGAGCGCCGTCGGGCGAGAGGGCGACCATGTGCGACCCGCCGACGCCGTCGAGCTGCTGACCGCCAGGAAGCGTCAGGAGGAAGCGAGTGACGGCCGGTGGCGCCACGGGCCGGAGATTCCAGGCGGCCATGCCTGACAGTCCCAACGCGAGCGCGCCGGCCACGGCCCACGGCAGCCACGACGCGGGCCGCGTCGCGGGAGCGGAAGACGCCGCGATGATGTCGGACGCCCCGGGCAGCACTTCGTCGATCGCGTCGATTTCGATCCGGGCCTGGCCGACGTCTCTCAGGCGCTGCTTCGGGTCCTTCGCGAAGCAGCGGACCAGGAGCCGTCGAATCGGCGCGGGCGTCGTCGCCGGCAGCGCCGCCCAGTCGGGCTCGCGCTCGAGAATCTTGCCGATGGTGTCGGACACGGTCTCGCCGTCAAACGGCACACGTCCCGTCAGCATTTCGTAGACGACGCAGCCGAACGCCCAGATGTCCGTGCGCTTGTCGATCGGCTTGCCGCGCGCCTGCTCCGGGCTCATGTACGCGGCAGTGCCCAGAATCACGCCTTCGCGGGTATCGCCGATCGTGAGCGGCTGCGTGAGATCGGCGGTCGATCCGCCGTCGGCCGTCGGCTTCGCCAACCCGAAGTCGAGGACTTTGACGACGCCCTCAGGCGTGATCTTGATATTCGCCGGCTTGAGATCGCGGTGGATGATTCCTTTGTCGTGCGCCGCTTCGAGTGCCTCGGCGATCTGCCGCGCGATCGCCAGGGCATCGACGATCGGGATCGCTGACGCCTCGATCCGTTCCGCCAACGTCGTGCCCTCGACGCGTTCGAGGATCAGGAATCGGATGCCATCGGCCTCTTCCAGCCCGTAGATGGCGCAGATATTCGGATGGTTGAGCGCGGCCAGCATCCGCGCCTCGCGCTCGAAGCGGGCCAGGCGATCCGG
>Ga0068864_100002939_pt1 | contig 14090 bp, 13 predicted proteins | sample KBSSwiS72_FD_66586 | JGI IMG/M metagenome (GOLD analysis project Ga0068864, IMG submission 66586) | Switchgrass rhizosphere microbial communities from Kellogg Biological Station, Michigan, USA - KBS Switchgrass S7-2 | ecosystem: Host-associated > Plants > Roots > Rhizosphere > Soil ... | reverse complement strand
CCGGTCGAGCGGCTCGACCTCGTGCAGAAATACACCGGCGCGTCGAAGCCGCCGATCGATCGGCTCGGGGGCGCCTCGTGGGAGAAGGCCAAAAGCAAGGTCAAGAAGGCCATGCGCGATATGGCGGAGGAGCTGCTCAAGCTCTACGCCGCGCGCAAGGCGGTGCCGGGGCATGCCTTCGCCCCGGACTCCCACTGGCAGCAGGAATTCGAGGACGCCTTCGAGTACGACCTGACGATCGATCAGACGTCGGCGATCACCGACATCAAGAAGGACATGGAGGCGCCCACGCCGATGGACCGCCTGCTGTGCGGCGACGTCGGCTACGGCAAGACCGAGGTCGCCATGCGCGCCGCGTTCAAGGCGGTGATGGACGGCAAACAGGTCGCCGTCCTCGCGCCGACGACGGTGCTCGCTTTCCAGCACCAGAAGACCCTGAAGGAGCGCTTCGCCGGCTTTCCCGTCCGCATCGACATGGTGAGCCGCTTCCGCTCGAAAGCCGAGCAGACCGAGACGCTCACGGATCTCGCCGCGGGAAAGGTGGACCTGATCGTCGGCACGCACCGTCTGCTGTCCAGGGACGTCGAGTTCCGGGATCTCGGGCTCCTCGTCGTCGACGAGGAGCAGCGCTTCGGGGTGGCGCACAAAGAGAAGATCAAGCAGATGAAGAAGAAGGTGGACGTGCTCACGATGAGCGCGACGCCGATCCCGCGCACGCTGAACATGTCGCTGATCGGCATCCGCGACATGTCGATCATCGAAACGCCGCCGAAAGACCGGCTCTCGATCCAGACCAACGTCGTCAAGTTCGACCAGCACGTGATCGCGACCGCCATCCGAACCGAGCTCGCGCGCGGTGGCCAGATCTTTTTTGTGCATAACCGCGTGGAATCCATCTTCTCCATCGGCGATCTCGTGCAGCGCCTCGTGCCGGAAGCCCGCGTCGTGGTCGCGCACGGACAGATGGACGAGGAAGCGCTCGAGCGCGCGATGTTCGATTTCGTCGCCCGGAAATTCGACGTGCTGCTCGCCACGACGATCGTCGAGAACGGCCTCGACATCCCCAACGCGAACACGATCATCATCAATCGGGCCGATCGCTACGGCCTGTCGCAGCTGTACCAGCTGCGGGGCCGCGTCGGGCGATCCGACCGCGCCGCCTACGCCTACCTGCTGATTCCGCCCGAAGACAACCTGTCGCCGGTGGCGAAGAAGCGGCTGGCGGCGATCAAGGAGTTCAGTGACCTGGGCAGCGGGTTCCGCGTGGCCGCGCTCGATCTCGAGATTCGCGGCGCCGGCAACCTGCTCGGCGGCGAGCAGAGCGGTCAAATCGATACCGTGGGATTCGAGCTCTACATGAAGCTCCTCGAGCAAACGGTGCGCGAGCTCAAGGGCGAGGACATCGAAGACGACCTCCGTTCGACGGTGAACCTTCGTGTGGACCTGAAGATCGACGCCTCGTACGTGCCCGACATGAACCAGCGGCTGATGCTCTATCGGAAAGTGGCGGCGGCCAGGCACGACGCCGAGATCGATACAGTGCTCGAGGAAGCGGTTGATCGATATGGGCCGCTGCCAGACTCGGTGCTGAACCTGGCCGACTACGGCCGCATTCGCGTGATGGCCGACAGGCTCGGCATCGAGACTATCGACCGCGAAGGGCGCATCGTCGTCTTAAAGTTCAGGCCGCAGGCGAAGATCGATCCGGTGAGGCTCGTGGCCATGGTGCGGCAGCGGCCCGAGCTCACGCTCGTTCCGCCTGGAGCTCTCAAACTTGATCTCGGAAGGGCTGAGGTCTCAGGGCTGGGGGCTGCAGAGCCGGCACCGAAGACGAAAATCGCGGTTAGCCCTCAGCCCTCGGCCCCGAGCCCTAAGAAAAGCGGTAAGTACGCCAACACCGCGCCCAGCTGGTGGGTGGCTCGCGCCAGGGAAGGCGATGTGAAGCCGGGGTTCACGAAAGCCGACATTTTGAGGCCGGCAAAAGAGGATCCGCGGGCACCAGGTGGTGTCTTCGATCGCGTCGGGGCGCTATTGAGCGACCTCCTCGATCAAAGGTAAAATGTTGGATTCAGGTAATTTATGAAATTCAAAGCACTGCTGTCCGTCGCGTTGGTCCTCGCTGCGGCCGCGGCTCCGCGCGGCGAGATCCTCGAGCAGATTCTCGTCAAAGTGAACGGCGACATCTTCACGAAGACCGATCTGGAGCAGCGCCAGATTGCCGCGTTGCGTCAGAAAGGCCAGCCCATCGACCTCAAGAGCGACCCGAACAACGTCCAGCTGCGCAAGGCGCTCGACGAGGTCACGCCGCAGATCATGGTCGACGCGGTCGACGAAATGGTCATCGTCCAGCGCGGGAAGGAGCTCGGCTACACGCTCAGCGACGCCCAGTTCAAGAGTGTCGTCGACAACATCCGCAAGGAAAACAAGATCGAGAATGACGAGCAGTTCCAGGCCGCGCTCAAGGCCGAGAACATGACGCTGGCGGATCTGCGTCGCAACCTCGAGCGGCAGATGATCTATCAGCGCGTCCAGCAGAACGAGGTGCTCGCCAAAATCGGCGTCACCGACGACGAGGCACGAAAGTATTACGAATCGCACATGAAGGACTTCACGACGCCGCCGACCGTCACGCTGCGAGAGATTCTCGCCGCCGTTCCAGGCGATCCCAAAGTGATGAACGTGGCCGCCGACGAAGCGGCCAGGGCGCGGGCCGACGAGATCCGCAAACGCGTGACGACGGGCGGTGAGAGCTTTGAGAAGCTGGCCGGCGAAGTATCGGATTCGCCGTCGAAGGCGAACGCCGGTCTGATCGGGCCGTTGAGCGTGAATGATCTGTCACCCGACTTGCGGAAGCTTGTCGAGTCCATGAAGGCCGGCGACGTCAGCGAACCGGTGCGCACCGCGCGCGGATATCAACTGTTGAAGCTCGAGGCCATCACGCCGACCAATACGATGACGCTCGAACAAGCGCGCGAACAAATCAGCGAGCACGTGTTCACCGACAAGCGCAAGGCCGAGTTCCAGAAGTACCTGCAGAAGCTGCGCGCCCAGGCGATCATCGAGTGGAAGAACGAGGATGTGAAGAAGGCCTTCGAGGAAGGCATGAAGGCGCAGGGGACGGCGCCGGCGCCCTAATGGAAACGACCGGCGCTCACTGGTTTGCCATCTGGACCAGATCGCGGCACGAACAGGTCGTCCGCGAGCAACTCGAGCGCAAGAAGATCGACGCGTTTCTGCCGACCATGCCCCGCTGGAGCCGGTGGAAGGATCGGAAGAAGAAGATCGACTGGCCGCTCTTTCCCGGCTACTGCTTCGCCCGCTTTGATGTCGATGATGCCCTGCCAATCCTGAAGTGCACCGGCGTCGTGAACATCGTCTCGTTCGATGGGAAGCCCGCGCCCATTCCCGAGAGCGAGCTCGACAGCATTCGCGTGCTGGTCGGCAGCGACCTGCAGTACGATCCGTGCCCGATGATCCACGAGGGTATGATGGTCGAAGTTACCCATGGAGCCTTGCGTGGCGTCATCGGGCGCCTGATGCGAAAGGACGCGCTGAAGTCGCGGCTTGTGCTCTCCGTCAACCTGATCGGCCAGGCCGTCAGCGTCGAGGTCGACGCGGCGGATGTAAAAGCGTACTGACGACGAACAACGCAGAACTCGCTGAACACGCAGAAGACGTGTTCTCTCTGCGGTTCTGCGGTTTCCGCGTTGATCGTTGTGATCTTATGAAAATCGGCTCCGTCAACCTCGCGTCCCCGTATGCCATCGCGCCGATGGCCGGCATGACCGACACGGCGTTCCGCCGCCTGGTGAAGCGCCACGGCGGCTGCGGCCTCGTCGTCACCGAGATGGTCAGCGCCGAAGGGCTGATCCGAGGCATCGATCGGACACTCGAATACGCTGAGTACACCGAGGAGGAGCGGCCGATCTCGATCCAGATCTTCGGGGGCGATCCGGACAAGATGGCGGCGGCCGCGCAGATCGTCGAGGGCATGGGCGCCGACATTGTCGACGTCAACATGGGCTGTCCCGTGCCGAAGATCGCGAAGCACAATGCCGGGTGCAGCCTGATGCGCGAGCCGGGTCATGCCGCAGCGGTGATTGCGGCGATGACGAAGGCCGTCAGAATTCCCGTGACGGTCAAGATGCGAGCGGGATGGGACGACGACGAGCGGAATGCGCCGATCCTCGCGAAGATGGTCGAGAACGCCGGCGCGTCGGCCGTCGCCGTGCACGGCCGCACGGCGGCGCAGAGCTACAGCGGATCGGCCGACTGGGATCTGATCGCGCGCATCGCCGACGATCTCACCATTCCGGTGTTCGGCAGCGGTGATTGCGTCGAGCCGGAGCAGGTCGTCGATCGCATCCAATCGGGCGTCGAAGGGGTACTGGTGGGACGCGGCGTGCTGCGCAATCCCTGGATTCTGGCGCAGGCCATGGATCTCGCCGCAGGGCGGCCGGCCCGGGTTGTCACGCTCGAGGATCGCGGAAATTTTCTGCTCGAGTACATCGATTTGTTGATGGAAGAGCGAGTGGACGAGGCGCGGGCACTGACCCATGATCGCTGGGTCGTCAACAAGGTGCGGGCGCTCGGCTCCTGGTATACGAAAGGCCTGGAGAACGGATCGCATCTGCGCACGAGCATCAACTCCGCGTCATCGCTCGACGCCCTGCGGCAGTTCATCGGCGAGTTTTTCTGCGCCACTCATCTCGCTCACTCGTCGTAGCCGCCGCCTCACGGCGCCGTGTCGGCTTCTCTCCTACGGTTGTTCCCCACAGCCTGCTTGCTCGCACTTTCACGGTCTGATACGCGAAACTTGACACGCCTGATGAGCTCAGTCCATGATCCTATGACTCTAACGGACTGAAATTGACTCAGTGACTTCGATGACTCCACCGCTTGACGACAAGTTTTCGTTCCGCGGTGTCGAAGGTGCTGCCAGCAGCGATCCGGGTATGGGCGCCAACGGCGGCGTGCCGCCCGCGGCGGAGAGAGGCGGTTACATCCTCATCGCAATTCCGAGCCCGGCCCGCGCGGATGCGATCCGCCAGCTCGCCCTGGATCTCTCCAGCAATGTCGTCGTGCTCCGCGATGGGGCCGAAGTGATCCGCCACATCGATTCCCATGGAACGCCGGCCCTGCTGATCACGGATATTTCCCTGCCGCAGGTCGACGGGTTCGAAGTGTTGCGCCACGTGCGCAGACGCGCGGCGACGAATGCGTGCAGCGCCGTCGTGGTGTCCGCGCATGAAGCGATGCGCACCGCGGCGCGCACGTTGGCTCCTTCTCTGGGCATCGCGAACATCCTGCCGTTCGACGCCGATCGTCCCGCGCTGCGAGAAGCGCTGTCAGGCGCGTGGCTCGGCGTGCAACAGTCCGCCGCCACGCCTCCTCCGGCGTGTGGCGCTGCGCCGATGGACGATGTCGCGCCAGATGTGCTCATCAACAATGTGCTCAAGGAGCTGACGCGGCAATTCAACGTTCCGATGGCCATCGCCTACTTGCGTCTGCCCGATCGCGAGTGGTTCACCAGTTTTGCAGCGTCGCATGACGCGCCTTCGCTCTTCGGCAGCCCGCAACTGGGACAGCTGCTCAGGGAAGTGGCGGAGAGCGGTGAAATGCTGATCGTCCCTGATGTCGAGGGCCATCCCACCTTCGCCTCTGCGTCCGATCCGTCGATCAAAGGGTTCGCGAGCGTTCCACTGTTGGCCGCCGCCGGCTCGCATTGGGGCGCTCTCGGCCTCGTGCACGCGAAGCCACTGAAGCTCAGCGCCGCGGACCTCGATGCGTTGATGAGCCGTGCCGCCGACGTAGGCAACCGTCTCGATCGTGCGTGCGCGCCTGCGCCGCCCGTCGCCGTGTCGCCGATTGACGGGGACATTCAGCGACTGGAGAAGCTCGCGGCCACCGATCCGTTGACCGGATTGGCGAACCGCCGCGGCGCCGAACAGAGTCTGGCGGCGGAGTTGTCGCGGGCGCGCCGGGAAAACCAACCCCTCAGTTGTGTCCTGCTCGATGTCGATCGGTTCAAGCGAATCAACGATACGATCGGCCATCAAACGGGCGACAACCTGCTTTGTCAGATCAGCGCGATCCTGCGCCGTTCGATCCGGGCCTACGACATCGTCGCGCGCTGGGGCGGCGAGGAGTTTCTTCTCGTGCTCCCCGGCGCGGCGGTCGGGGCCGCTGGTGCGCTCGCCGAGCGCATCCGTCGGGAAATCGAGCGAATGCCGACGCAGATCGGTGAAGCGATTACGGTATCGGGCGGTGTGGCGGAGTTCGATCGCGACTACAACTTCGAACGCACGCTGGGCCTCGCCGATCAGCGGCTGTACCAGGCCAAAGCCGCGGGACGGAACTGCGTCATCTGACGCTTAGTTGATCGGCGATGCGATCCGCGCACGAAGAACCGTGCGGATCGCTTCGAGCATCGAGGCGAGCGCGAACGGCTTGACCAGGACCGCGGCAGGGGCGAGCGCGGCGTTGGTCCGGATCGACGCATCCTCCACGGAATCCACGAGCAGAATGACCGGCACCCGCGGCGGCGTCTCCAACAGCCGGAGCTGCACGGCGGAATCGGCTAATTCGCAGTCCATGAGCACGACCGCCGGAGGTTCGCCCTCCGCCAGGACGGCATCCATCAAGCTGCTTCCTCGCTCCGCCTCTTCGACCTGAAAGTTGAAGTGCGTGAGGTAGGCCACACATGGGCGCCGCACGCCGCTGTAGCTGTCGGCGATGATCACGCGCGGATGACGCCCAGGACGATCGCCGGGGCGTTGGCCACCCCGGGGAAACCGCCGGCGGTCCGGGACAGAGGTCTGGCGACGCTCGTGGAGTATCATTTCAAGACTCAACAGCAGTCTACACTGATTTGCCACTATTGACCATTAAGTTCTTTAAACAAACATGCGCTACAATGCCCGCGGAGAGTATTCATGAGACGAATCGTCCTCGCCCTCACCGCGATCGGTGTCGGTGCAGCCGTCACACTTGGCGCCCAGGGGCAGTCTGCGGAGCATGCGCCGATTCTGGTTCCCGGCAGCAGCGTTGAACAACCAGGGGACCACGGTGTGTCTGCCCATACGAATCATTTGATTCGCGTTGGCCGCGACGCGGTCGGCACTTCACCTTCCGGCGAAACGCCCGCCTCAATCGCCGGCGCCTACCAGCTCGGGAACTTGACGGCTACGGGCGGCGGCACCATCGTGATCGTGGACGCGTACGACTATCCGACTGCGCTGCGGGACTTCAACGTGTTCTCGACGCAGTTCGGTTTGCCGACCGAGACCTCCACAAACGCGACCGCTGGCACGAACGCGCATTTTCAGGTCGTGTACGCGGGCGGACCGAGGGCACCGCGTGCCAATTGCGGCTGGGCCCAGGAAGCGGCGCTCGACATCGAATGGGCGCACGCGATGGCGCCGAATGCGAAGATCGTCCTCGTGGAGGCGAAGAGCAACTCTTTCGCGGACCTGTTCGCGGCCGTCGACGTCGCCAACGCCATCCCCGACGCGCAGCAGATGTCGATGAGCTGGGGCGGCAGCGAGTTCTCGTCCGAAGCCAGCAACGACACTCATTTCACGCATAACGGGATCGTGTATTTCGCGTCGAGCGGCGACACCGGCGGCAAGACGATCTACCCGGGCGTCTCGCCGAACGTGGTGTCAGCGGGCGGCACCAGGCTCAATCGCAACTCGTCGGGCGTGCTGGTGAGCGAAACCGGCTGGAGCGGCAGCGGTGGCGGCTCCAGCGCCTACGAGCCGCGGCCTGCCTTTCAAAACGCCGTTGCCGCGGTCGGCAGCAAACGCGGCGTCCCCGACTATTCGTTCGACGCGGATCCCAGCACCGGCGTGTCGGTCTACGACAGCACGTCGTGCCAGGGCGTCAGCGGGTGGATGGTCTTTGGCGGCACCAGCGTCTCCTCTCCCTCGCTCGCCGGCATCGTGCACAGCGCCGGCAACCAGCGCCTGAACAGCGGTGACGAACTGACCCTGCTCTATTCCGGGCTCGGCAGCGCGAACTTCCGCGACATCGTCAGCGGCACCGCGGGAACCTTCACCGCGAAGACCGGCTGGGACTTCGTCACCGGTATCGGCAGCACGCTCGGCCTCGCCGGCAAGTAGCGGAAAGAAAAAACCGCAAAGGACGCGGAGATCGCAAAAGAGAATTTCTCTCTGCGTTCTTCGCGGTTTTTTCTGATCGTGTTCCCGGCTGTGAAATAATCCTGCGAGAGTCATGACTACGCCGACCATCCAGGTGGGAGCGCGGCTCGTCGGGCCGGTTCACATCCCGCTGGTGATCGCGGAGATCGGCATCAATCACGAGGGAAGCCTCGACACCGCCCGCCAGATGGTCGACGCCGCGCAGCGCGCAGGCGTCGAAGTCGTCAAGCATCAGACGCACATCGTCGACGACGAGATGAGCGCCGCGGCCAGGCGCGTGATCCCGGGAAACGCGCGCGAGTCGATCTACGACATCATGGCCCGCTGCGCGCTGTCGGAGGACGACGAACTTGCGCTCAAGGAGTACATCGAGTCGAAGGGGATGATCTTCATCAGCACGCCCTTCTCGCGTGCGGCGGCCGATCGTCTGCAGCGCATGGACGTGCCCGCCTTCAAGATTGGATCGGGCGAGTGCAACAACTATCCCCTCCTGAAGCACGTCGCGTCGTTTGGCAAGCCGATCATCCTGAGCACCGGGATGAACACCATCGAGAGCGTTCGCAAGGCGGTCGCGATCTTCGAGATCGCCGGCGCGCCCTACGCGTTGATGCACACGACGAACCTCTATCCGACGCCGCCGCACCTGGTGAGGCTCGGCGCGATGACGGAGTTGATGGACGCCTTTCCTGGCGCCATCGTCGGGTTGTCGGATCACACCACGAGCAATCTCGCCTGTCTGGGCGCCGTCGCGCTTGGCGCCTCCATTCTCGAGCGACATTTCACCGATTCGTTGAGCCGGCCAGGACCCGACATCGTCTGTTCGATGGATCCGGCGCAGTGCCGAGACTTGATCGAAGGCGCGCGCCTTCTCCATGCCATGCGCGGCGGCACGAAGGGTCCGGCGGCCGAAGAACAGGTGACGATGGACTTTGCGTTCGCGACCGTGGTCACGATCGCGCCCGTTCAGGCAGGCGAACTGTTCACGGAGAAAAATCTCTGGACGAAGCGGCCCGGGACCGGGGCGATTCCGGCGGAACGCTTCGAGCAGATTCTGGGAAAACGTGCGCGCCGTAACCTCGATGCCGATACGCAGCTGACGCCGGACGACATCGCTGACGCGATCTAGACCAGTCCGCTCTGCAGGACTTCGGCTCCGCCGACCTCGAAGTCATACACCAGCGACCCACTCAGCGATTCGCCGAACAGGCGGCCCAGCTCTTGGTGCGCGGGATGCCGGAGGTACATCTGCAGGCCCGCGAGATCGTCGAAGTCGATGATGGCGATGTAGTCCATCGTGGGGGCCGACGGCTCGTACCCGGCACCGTGCGTGATGCGTCGTCCGATCCGGACGCCGCGGACGGTCGGGATCTCGCGCATCGCGCGATCGAATGCGTCGACGAACGCCTGCCTGTTGCCGAGCGTGAGATCCGCGCGGGGTTTCATCAGCACGAGATGGCTGACCGTCATGCGTCACTCCTCGTCGTCGCGCCGCTTCCGCGGCGGCGCGCCGGGCCCGCGCGGCGCGAACGGCTTGCGATTCGGATCGCGCGGCTTCCCGCTCCAGGGACGCTGGCCGCCGGCCGGCGGCTTGGTGCTCCCGGGACGATCGCCCTGAGGCGCATTCGGATTTCTGTTCCAGGGCCGATCGCCGCGCGGAGGAGCATCCGCGGGTTTGTTCCGCCAGGGGCGATCGCCGCGGGGAGGACCACCGGCCGGCTTGCCGCTCCAGGGCCGATCACCGCGCGGAGGACCACCGGCTGGTTTGTTCGTCCAGGGTCGATCGCCGCGTGGAGGATTACCGGCCGCCTTGTCGCGCCAGGGCCGATCGCCGCGCGGAGGGCCACCGGCCGGTTTGTTGGTCCAGGGTCGATCGCCGCGCGGAGGGCCACCCGCCGGCTTGTCGCGCCACGACCGATCGCCAGGCGGTTTCCCGGGTGTGTAGCCCGGCGTCGCGTCTGGCTTGCCGACCCACGGCTTCCGCTGCGCACGCGGCCCCGTCGGTTTCGTCTGCCAGGGCCGATCGTTTGGCGGTGAAGGTGCGTCGTGCCACGGACGATTGCCGCGTGGTTTTCCCGCCCATGGTCGATCGCCTCCGGGCGGACCCGATGTGTCGCGCGGCTTCCCTGTCCACGGGCGCTTGCCGCCGGGTCCGCCAGGCGCGGGCTTGTGGTCGCCCCTCGGCGGACCTGCGGGTTTGTCGCGCCACTCAGGGCGCGGCTTCCCACCGTCGCTTCCGCGAGAATCGAACGAGCTCCGGTGGGCAGGCGGCTTGTAGCCCGGCTTGTCGCGGTCGCGCTGTGTCGCTGGATCCTTTTCGGACCACGCACGCTCCGGACGATTTTTCTTCTTGAACCGATCGCGTGGATCCTTGTGCGTGCCGCCGGGACGCCAGTCGCTGCCCCGCCGCTCCGCACCAGCCGGACGATCGCGGCGATCGCGTGGTTCGAGCGCCGCGCGCCGCTGCTGCTGGAAATCCGCCTGCTCCGCCTCGCGCGACTCCCACAGCTTCCCGCGCGCGAACCATCGCAGCGTCACGTTCGTGTTCTTGCGCTGCAGCTGCGCCAGCGTCGGCTGCAGCTCCTCGCGCTCACGCGCGCGGAACGCCGTCGGCTTGTCGTCGATCAGAATTGTCCAGTACGCGTAGCGCGGCGGCATCGCTCCATTCTATCGGGTTCGGGAGACATTTCGGGGGCGGCTCGGGCGCGGGCTCGGCCGCGCCAATCACGGACGCGGCCGATCGAGACGCTTCAGTTTTTCCACGAGCGTCGTCCGCTTCAGATGCAGCAGTCGCGCGGCCTGCCCTTTGTTTCCGCCGGTACGCTCCAGCGAACGCTGAATCAGATCCCGTTCGATGCCGGCGACGAACGCGTCGAGATCGATGCCGTCCTCCGGGAGATTGATGGTGGACGGCGTCGGCGTTTCCCGCGCCTGCTGCACTTCCGCCGGCAGATCCGCTTCGTCGATTTGCGATCGTCCCGCCGTGAAGGCGACGGCCCGCTCGAGCGCGTTCTCGAGCTGACGGACATTGCCGGGCCAGTGATACGCCATCAGCCGCCGCATCGCCTCCTGAGAGACGGTCAGCCCCGGCAGCCGTTCGCCCGCCGCCTTTGCGTTCCGGCCGGGGGCGTCGCTGCCGTCTCGTTCCGCGTCGAACCTCGCGAGGAAATGGTGGACGAGCAGCGGGATGTCTTCCTTCCGATCGCGCAGCGGCGGCAGCTGCACGGGGATGACGTTGAGCCGGTAGAACAGATCCTCGCGGAACTGTCCGTCGGCGACCAGCGTGGCGAGATCGCTGTTGGTCGCCGCAATCACGCGCACGTCGACCTTGATCGTGTGCGAGTCGCCGACGCGCTCGAACTCGCGCTCCTGCAGCACGCGCAGCAGTTTCATTTGCAGCGCCGCGCTCATCGTGCCGACTTCGTCGAGAAAGAGCGTCCCCTTGTGCGCCTGCTCGAGCCGTCCCTGGCGGTTCCCGACCGCGCCGGTGAACGCGCCGCGCACGTGGCCGAACATCTCCGCTTCGAGCAGCGTCTCGGGAATCGCGCTGCAGTTCAGCGCGACGAAGCGGTGCACGCGGCGCGCGCTGTTGTGATGAATGGCGCGCGCCACGACTTCCTTGCCGGTTCCCGTTTCGCCGCTGATCAGGATGGTGCTGTTGGTCGGCGCGACCGTTTCGAGCAGCTGGAACAGCCGCTCCATCGGCCGGCTCTTGCCGACAATCCCTTCGAAGCGGTAGCGCTCCTCCAGCTGCGATCGCAGGTACGCGTTCTCCGATTTCAGCCGCCGCTGTTCGATCGCCGAGTCGAGCACGTGCAACAGTTCGTCGATCTGAAACGGCTTGCTGACAAAGTCCCACGCGCCGCGCTTGATCGCATCCACGGCGTCCTTGACGGTCCCGAAGCCGGTGACGACGATGGCGATGATGTGCGGGTAGCGGGCGACCGCCGCCTCGATCACGGCGGAACCGTCGATCCCGGGCAGTCGCAAGTCGGTGACGATGATGTCGAAGGCGAATTCGGCGAGGCGCGCAAGGGCGGCCTCGCCCGAGTCGGCCTGCCGGACCCGGTAGCCGCGATCGGCGAGCTGCTCCGCGATCGCCTCCCGGAGCGGGGCCTCGTCCTCGACGAGCAGCAGATGTTTCAGCGAATCAGGCATTTAGCGCAGCGCCAATATTCTGACACGTAACCCGACAGACACGAAAACCAAGTACGAACGACACGAAGACGACGTTTATCCGCGGCTGGCCGCGATGGTTCGCCTTACGCGAGCTTTCGTGATGAGATACGCACGCCTCCATGCGGATCGATCCCACGGCCGTTGCCGTCGCTTCGCGGTCGTTTTCGCGCAACCCACTCCTCCGCCAGGAACTCCTCGATCGGTACCCGGGATCGTGGTTCAACGACGAGGGCACAGCGGTCTTGTCCGGCGATGCGCTGATTCATTTCCTGCGGGGCGCCGGGAAGGCGATCACGGGGCTCGACGTACTCGACGAGGCCGTGTTTCGCGCGGTGCCGGAGCTGCGTCTCGTCAGCAAGTACGGCGTCGGCCTCGACATGATCGATCTCGAGGCCGCGCGGCGGCACGGCATCTCCGTGCGATGGACGCCAGGCGTGAACCGTCAGGCCGTGGCGGAGCTCGCCATCTGTTTCATGATCGCGCTCTGCCGCGGCGTTGTGACACTCGCCCACGATCTTGCGGCTGGCCGCTGGCATCATCCCGGCGGCCGCCAGATCTCGTCGTCAACCGTCGGTGTCGTCGGCTGCGGCCACGTCGGCCAGCAGGTGGCGCGTATCTGCCGCGCGCTGGGCGCGCAGGTGATGGCGCACGACATCCGCGCGTATGACGAGTTCTATCGAGAGACCGGGGTCACCCCGACAACCCTCGACGCGCTGCTGCAGCAGTCAGACATCGTCACGATTCACCTGCCGCTCGACGCGTCTACGCGGGGATCGATCGACGCACGCGCGCTCGCGCTGATGAAGCCCGACGCGTTTCTCGTCAACACGGCGCGCGGCGGGATCGTCGACGAGCAGGCGCTGAAGCAGGCACTGCTCGAACAGCGCCTGGGAGGCGCGGCGTTCGACGTGTTCGCGGTCGAACCGCCGTTGGACCGCGAGCTCCTCCTCCTGCCGAACTTCATCGGGACGCCGCACATCGGCGGTGGGACCCGCGAGGCGGTTCTGGCGATGGGCCGGGCCGCGATTGCCGGTCTCGACGGCGGTTTGGCCTCACGGGACCTCACGTCAAATCCTTGACGCGACAGATCTGCAAGCCGCACTTCGTCTCCCTAATCCTGGAAGCCTCAGACTCCGATAGAAACCACGGAGGGACAGACGCAGTGGAACGAAAAACGATTTCGATCATGAAGGCCTGCGAGCTCGTCGGAGTCAGCCGCCGGACAATTTACAATTGGCTTTCGAGCGGCAAGATCGAGTACGTGCGGACGGCGGGCGGATCCGTACGCATCTTCGTCGACACGCTCTGGCGCGACGCGAACAACACCGACCGTCCCGCCGTCCAGGCGATGTGGCAGGCAGAAGGTCGGAACCAGGCGTGATGCAGCGTGCGTTCAGTGTGGAGGAATTGCTGGCCAAGGGACCGATGGACGAACTACCCGAACTGCGGCTCCTCTTTCACCGCCTCAATAACCAGTTGGGGATCATTCTCGCGCACGCCGAGCTGCTCGAGTCGAAAGCGACCGACGACATGAACCGCGCGCGCGCCGCGCAGGTCGTCTCGAGCACGCTCGACGCCATGGGCACCGCGAACGAAATTCGCAGGGTGTCGGCCTCGCCCCTCCCGCCTTCCTGACATTCCAAAATGTAATTCAACCGTCAAACGGTTGACCTCACAGCGATAGAAGTCGTCAAATAATTGACGACTTGCACGTCTTTTCCACGAATTATCCCACCTGTGTTTCAAAACTCG
>Ga0068864_100002929_pt1 | contig 14113 bp, 11 predicted proteins | sample KBSSwiS72_FD_66586 | JGI IMG/M metagenome (GOLD analysis project Ga0068864, IMG submission 66586) | Switchgrass rhizosphere microbial communities from Kellogg Biological Station, Michigan, USA - KBS Switchgrass S7-2 | ecosystem: Host-associated > Plants > Roots > Rhizosphere > Soil ... | reverse complement strand
GGCGGAGAGCTTTCATTTGAGAAAATGTTTGTGTTGATGGACCCGGACAATATACACCAGAACATGTGCCGATCTCTTCCAAGGTCGCCGAATTGCGCGAAAGGATAGCCGGCATAAACCGCAGTGGCGCGGTAGGCGCCGGGCTCGCCGTGATGTCGGCGTCTCAGATACCGCCTTCCGTTGGGAATGACTCATTCCGGCCTTTATAGGCCGCGCCCCGCACGGGAACACATCGCATGACTAACGTGCCGGGAGAACTCTTAGATCGATGGTTTGTGTGATCCCGGCACTGACGTGGACTGGCTTTCCGAGGCCATCATATTTTTGCAGAAAGGCAGGATCCCACCAGATGCCTTCCTCGGTATTCGCCCATGCATACACCGTGTAGTCTCCTGAAGGTACGTCCCCGAAGGCGACGACACCACCTTCTTCTGTGGTTTCCGACTGATAAAGTTCGAAGTGTTGGCGGCGAGGGGAATCGGGAATTAACACTACACTCACCCCGACTGCCGGTGACTGTTTTTCATCGGTTACCTTTGCGGTAACTGTTCCCACCGCTGTTCCGAGAACGATTTCCAGAAGTGTGCGGGGCTCGTTACGGATGACAAGGCGAGGATTGATAGCATCCATATTGTCCAGTTGAACGGACTTGACGTAAGTTCCGAAGGGAACGTTTTCCGCATCCATGATCGCGATTTGATACTGCCCGGGAACCAGGCCATTGATGGTGAACACTCCGCCGGCTCCGACTTTCGCCGGGAGGGGAGCCGATTCAAATGTCTCTGGATCGGGCATCAGTTGGATTTTCATTCCCGAAATCATGGCGTCCGCCTCCGGACCCGAGTTTCCTTCAATGCTGATTCTGCCGTCGAGCTTGTAGCCCGTTCCCAGAATTAATTCGATATTCGAAACGTCCTTTTCACCGATCTGTACCGACGTTTTTGCCAGAAGTCGCGGCGGAAGGGGCCTGTTATCCGGCGGAATAGGAAAACGTTCGGTTTCCAGGATCGCGCCTCCCGGGTATCCAGCACCCGGAAACGAGATGTCCGATGGCAATTCCCCCAGAGTGGCGACGAGAACATAGGTGCCCGGCGGAATACCGCGAAACTCAAATGCCCCGGAGTCCGATATTGTGGTTTCCTGCTCATGGAGCCCGAACCGCGATCCAGTTACTTCGGACATCAAAATCACAGAAGCGTCAGCGGCACTCTGACCCGACGGAATATTCGTAACTCTGCCCTTCACGCGAACGGCGCGCACCTCATTAACGGTAAAGTCCACATTGTTTGCAGTGGCGCCGGGACGAACCTCGATCGGACTTGCCTGTGCGGCGTCCGTGGTCCCCGGATAAAAAATCGGCAGATAGGTTTCGCCCGTGTCTGCCGGTCCCACGACGCCAGCGGCCGCCAGCCTGCCCGCCGTCATGGTTCTTTCCGGTTGGTTTTTGCCGGAGAGAAGGCTGCCGGGGATCGTTGCGAAGTCTCCGACAAACATTTCTCCCTTGCGGCTGGCGGTTGGCGGCGCCGAAGGAATCGCAGTGACGATGTACTGTCCGGGCTCGAGATAGTACAGACGGTACTCGCCAAGATCGTCGGTCAAAACCGTGAGGACGGCAATCAGTGTGCGTTGGCCTCCTGCGAAGACGTAACGATGAGCCTGTACATGCACGTTGCCCATCGGTTCGCCAAACTTGTTTTTGATACGCCCGGATATCGTTCCCGTCGGTGTCATGGAAATCACGGCGTTCTTCAGTTCCTGTTTCGGAGTCAGCCGAAACCCTTTGCCACTCTCGTTTCGCGCCCGGTCGCCGAATGCAGCGCGAACAAATCCGTCATGCGTTGCAATCAACTGATAGTTCCCGGGAGGAACGTTTGAAAATGCAAACCGGCCATTCTCATCACTCATCACAGTCAGGGTGATGCTTACGCCTTTAACGCCGTTCGGAAGCGGAGACAGGATTCGTCCATCCTGCGAATTCAACACCACGCGCGCACGGGAGAGGGGTGTGGAAGTTCCAGCCTGCACTACCGTTCCTTCGACTGACGCCGGATCCAGCTTTTGCGACCACAGGATTTTCGGTGAGGTCATACCAAGGGAAGCCATCAGAACCAGAATGGTGAATCTCACTTTCATGGTTGTCATGATTTGCCTCATGGGGCGGGAGTCCATTTCATGTCGAGCCGTTGCTTGCTCCCATCGGTCAACTGAAAGGGTTTCCCGCTTCCAATCGTTTTGACGAAATCCGGATCCCACCACATGCCGTTGGCGGCATCTTCTGTGAGGTAAGCCGTGTAATCGCCGGGTGGCAGTCCTTCGATCTGAGTGTGACCCTCGTCATCGGTGACTGCGAATCGGTATAGATCAAAATGTCTTGCGCGGCTCGCATCGGGAACCAGAACCACCACAACTGCCGGAGCCGGCCGTTGCTTATCGTCCGTAACTACTGCTTCCAGTGTGGCCGGATTCGTTCCGATGACGATTTCCAGGTTGTTGCGCGGAAGTTCGGTAATTACCAGCCGCGGATTCAGGACATCCTTTTCGTTGAAGCGGGCGGATTTGACGTACGCGTTCATCGGCAATTTGGCCGCATTGAATATTCCGATCTGATACGTCCCGCTAAACACCGCGGCGATGAAAAATGTTCCGTCCGGCGATACCGTTGCCGGTGTCGAGGCGGTCTGAACCCGCTGGCTGGGATGGTTTTCCGGAACGATGTCCGGCGGATCGGACTGCAGATGAATGATCAGTCCCGCTGTCATCGCGGCGCTTTCGGCCGCGGAGAGACCCTCTACTGAAATCTTTCCGCTGAGTGCGAATCCCTGTTGCAGCGGCAGTGTCATGTTGTCGATATCGGAATTGCCGACCTCCAGCGGCAGTCGTGCTGCCAGCCGTGGAGTGGCCGCGGCGTTGGGATTTCCACCACGACCGCCTTGCCGTTGGATTGCCGCCCCACCGGGAAATCCTTCCTCTATAGAAGGTAGTCCGCGAGGCAGGGACCCCGTCGATGCGACGAGAACGTAAGACCCCGGCGCGATCCCCTCGAAATCGAATGCGCCGGTATCGGAAACCTTTCCGTAATGATCAATGGGAATTCCCGGTGCAGCGGCACCTTCCGACAGCAAGACCATCGAAACTCCTCGCAATGGCTGGCCTGTCGTTCCGTTCACCGCCTGTCCCCGAATTCTTACAGCGCGAACTTCGGAAACCGTGAAGTCCACAGCGCCAAATGTTTCCCCGGCTTTCACTGTTATCGGCTTAGCTGCGGAAGAATTAGTGACACCCGGGAAAAACACCGGAAGAAACGTTTCCCCCGTATTCGCGGAAGATACAAAGCCCATTGCCGAGAGACCTTCGACCGCTGTAAATATTCCGCTTCTGGATAAGGTCGACGCGCCGGCTCCTCCTCCCGGCATCTGACTGCCCGGAAGAAGCTGGACGCTGCCGGTCTGAAAATCCATTCCATCTGAACTTTCACCTGCCAGCACACGGATACCTGTGGGCGGCAGCGCGCTGACCACATACTGTCCGGGATCCAGGTAATAGAGTCGATACTCTCCCAGGTCATTCGCCCTTACGGTTTGTACCAATGTGAGTACCTGACGTCCGGATTCGTATTCATATCGCTGCGCATGGACGGCAACGTTGGCCACCGGTTCTCCCAACCGATTGCGGATTCTTCCGGAAATGGCGCCGGTTGGCGTCATGGTGAGGACCACGTTATTCAGCATTTGCCGGGGTACGAGATTTACCGTCACACCCACACCGCCGGCGACGCGCTGGCCATATGCGGTGCGCACAAATCCTTCTCGTGTAGCCATGAGCTGATATCGCCCCGGGGGAACATTCGAAATCACGAAACGGCCGGAATCGTCGGATGGAACAGTCAGCGGGTTTCCATCGCCTGATACCGAATTCAGGATGACTCGAGCTCGAGGCAATGGTTCGTTTGTTCCAATTCTCATTACCGTTCCCGTCACCGAGGCCGCATCGAGGACCGGTTCCTGCGGCGGATGCGCTACCGGCCGGCCCAGCCAGGCCGGTGCGCGCAGCGGAGTCTCAAAATTGGGAAGCGGTATTGCCGCTAGGGCAGTGACCTGAACCGCAGCGATCGATGCGGTCATCACTCCGATAATGGACAGCAGGGAAATCAACGCCAGCCGTGAAAGCCGGCGCCGCCGTGTGCGTGAATCCAGAATCGATATCAATCTTGTTTCAAGTTGAGAAGGTTCGGCCATCGACACCGTTGCAAACGATGGTCCCGAATCGATTCCCCGCGCGATCTGCAAAAGATGTTCGGCATACGTGTCGGCCTTCGTTCCCAGAGCCAACACCTGATCGTCACACGCTCGCTCGCGCTCAATGCGAAGCCGATGCGAGGCATACCAGACCATTGGACTGAACCAGTAGATGCTGCTGATCACCTGAACCAGAATCTGCAGAACTCCATCGTTTCGTTTGACGTGGGCGAGTTCGTGAGCGAGGACCACGCGGCGCCGTTCTTCCGTCCAGTTCCCGGCAGAGTGTGGAAGAAGAATGGTGTGCCGGCGAATTCCCCAGGTCATTGGTGGCATCTGACCCGCAGTTTGGATTTGTACGGTTCTGGAGATGCTAAGTTCGCGTTGCAACTGGTTCTTCAAAGCGTTCCAATTTTCATCTCCAATTATCGTCGACTGGCGTGCCAGCCTGCGCACCGACCACGTGGCTCGAACCAGCCGGAGAAGCATCAGCAGAAAACCTGCAGCCCAAACGGCCCTTACGATCCGCTGGAGTGTGAACGTCGCGGAAGGAACCTGGACTTTGGTTTTCGCAACGGAATGAGGAATGTGGACTCCTCGTGCGTACGGTGTTGCCGCGGATGTTTCAAAGTTGGGTGTCGCAGTAGTCACGACTTCCTGCTCACGAAGTATCGGAACCGTCAATGATGGCAATACCAGAGTTCCCAATGGAAGCAGCAGCGCGTTAAACAGCGCAATGACCCAAATCGCGTGGCGCGTTGAAGACGATGCCCGTCGCAGAAGAGTGGCTGCGATCCAGCCGAACGCCAGAACGACGGTCGTCTTGATCATGATGCTGAGTTCGAAGTTCATCGCTCCCTGCCCTCTCGGCTCTTTTCAATCAGCCGCGTCATTCGTTCCACTTCCTCATCGGATAGCCCGCCCGAAGACAAGTCCAGTAGCGCCGCGACGGCCTGCACCGGAGAACCTTCGAAAAATGTTTGAACCAGATGACGGATTGCCGAATGCTTTGCTTTATCTCGATGCACGGAAGGTATGAAGACATACTTCGATCCGTCCATTTCGTGACGAACGTGTCGCTTTTCTTCGAGGATCCGAAGCAGTGCCCGCACGGAGGAATAGCTTGGCGGATCCGGAAGCAGCTCCATCACCTCCGCCGCCGTGGCACGGCCCTTTTGATAAAGAACATCCATGATCTGCCGCTCGCGGCGGCTCAACGTGACATGGGATGCCGGCATGATGCGAAATATTTAGCACCTGATTTCGACCTTGTCCATAAAAATTGTAGTGAGACTGATGGGCGGCGGAGGTTTGCCCCCATAAACGCTCTGATCAATGTCGTGGCGATGTTATTTCTGGTTCAATCGCAAACTCGGCTGGGTGCCGGGAACCGTCCTTTGTCCCACAACTAAAGAATCGTCATGAGTGGGATCGTCAATCCATTGGAGAAAGGATTGCTTTTGCGCCGCGGTACCATTTGGTGAAGTTAGAAAAACATCAGAAGCCCAATCCAAAGTAGTAGCCTACGAAGGCGTAAGTCCCAATTGATAACCAATCAGTCCGAATAGCCCGACCATCTCGTTCAAATGCAACGATACTCTTACGGCACTGCGTTGGCATTTGAGGCTAATTCGATGAGGATAATCGCCACGGTTACATTAGAAGACACGTGCCAGACGTGTGTATTTACGTCGGGTTCGGAGCCGTATGCATGCCTGATGTTTTGTCGTCAAGATTCCGGGCGGTACGTTGCTCATAAATCGCAGCTGACAGCGACCAGGCCTCAGATGATTTTTATTGCTTACGTGAAATACTCGATGTGTCGGCGTTCCATGCTTGCCTCGACGTACCTCGCATTTGTCTTATCCAAAGTCCAGGTGACACGCTCCGTCCAGTTACCCTGAGGATCGTAGGCGTATTCGAAGCGCTGATGATGTTCGCCGGATTTCAATTCGATCATGTTGTCGCTATCGTCATAAAGAAAGGTTGAGTCAAAGGTGTGGCCTTCCCCAAAGTCCGTTCGCATTGCGGTGCATCGACCGCGTGAATCATATTCGTAACGCAACTCCGTTGAGGGCAAAATGAAGTCCGCCTGAGGGAAGCAAGGCTGATTGGTTTCACTAATGAGACGTCCGTTCGCATCCCAATTTCGGTTCATGCGGCATTGAAGGTCTCCGTCGCGCACATAAGAGAGCGTTATCGGTTTTCCATCGATGTTGTACTCGATGTTGACGCCGGCAGCGCTATTGACCCGAAATCCCCTGAAAGTACTCACGCTTTCGACGACCGATGTCGAAAAACTACTCCAATTCCCTGCCGCCGAGAACGGGTCGGTTGACTCTTTGCGTTCGTCCTCTTGACTTTTTTCCACTCGGACAAGGTTTGAGTTGTCGTCATAGCTGCAAAGGAAACGTCGAGACTCGTCCTCTCCGGAGGCTTCAATCGAGAGAAGCCGGGCATTTTCGTCGTAATGACATGTCAGATCCAACAATGTGCCGCGAGATTTTTCGAGTTGCCCATCATGCCGGAACAATGAGATCTCCCGGCACAGCGGTAATCCCCACTGCGAGCGATCGCCATCCCATGCCGCGAATTCGATCTGAACTTCCCGTGCAAGCCCATTACCCTCCCAGCGAATCGGCAGTGCCGCGAGATTCAACGTTGTGAATGCCTGCGACGCCTTTGCGATCTGCATCGCGGGCGAATCTTCGATCGGTCTCGGGGCTCTGGAACTTCCTCCCAGTTGTGGGAGGCCCACTATTCCAGCGATAAGTTCGATTTTTGCCAGGAGCCGAACATCGGGGTGCGGGATGCGGTCGATGCGTGCTGCGGCGTCACGGCCTTCGTATCGTCCGGCCTTGTACATCAACACGCGAAACTCCTGCGTTGACGGCCACACTTCGTGTGGATGCCTATTCGGATTGCGCGGCTTTGTGTCGACATCGAGCAATACCATCGCCTGACTAAATGCATTTTCCCAGTTCGTTTTCATCCATTCGGCGACAGGTATCCAGCGCATTCCAAGGAAGTCCCACTCCAACGCTTCTGCGGGAAGGCGATCTTCCGTTCGCGGGGCGGCCGTTGGAGCTTGTATGGATGCACTCAAGGCGAAAGGGCCGTAAGGATAGATCTCGACGGCTTCGGCCAACTCCGTGTGTGTCTTCAGCAAGGACTCTGCGAATGGGGGATCGAGGTGCCGTAACGGGCCAAAGGCTTCAAACAACTTTTGCTGCTGCATCGAAGTGAATCGTACCTCACGGCCGTGGCCGCGAAAGCGCGAGCTGCCTATCTCGTCTCGCTCATCAAGCGTTCGTTGAACGAGACGACGGACAAACGCTTTCGCCTCTTCCATTGGTAGAAGCGTCCAGTAGGTATTGAAAACCTGAAGGAAGCCGTAGCCCCCGAAACCCTGGGTCGCACTCTCATCTTTCTCGGCGGCTTTCATTGCGGACCGCAACATCGCTCGTCGTGCGTCGTGGTTGTCACGGCAATCCGCCAGAGCGTTCGTCAGGGCTCCGTAGGGAAAAGCGGCGCCGAACCTGGAGTTGCTCAGATACCCGACCGCTTCGGTGATATGGCCATGCGCCAGCATCGCAAACAGGAGCCTGTCGGCGCCCCACTCCGCCTTTTCGAGCGACATAAAAAGCGCCACAGCTCGGTTTGGATCTGCGCCAGCTACGACCGAAGGGAACTCTTCGAGAAGAAGGGAACGTTCGTCGGGAGGTAGTGATTGCACCAAAGAGATTCCGCGTTCGAGCAGCTGCTCAGCAGCCTGTTTATCGAACTTAGCCATCACACGCGCGCCGTGGACGGAGGCTGCGGCCTGGATGGCCGGGGCACACTGCCCGGCTTGTCGAAGCACTTCCTGTAACAGTTGTTGAGGCACAAAAAACTTTATAGCGCGAATGCTACTGTATGAGAGTGATCTTGGATTACATTTTCCAACTGAACGGTGCGACGCAGACATTCTGGAACGAAATAGCCTGCGTCCCCGAATACTTCAGTACCATGCCGGTCCCTCCGCATTGCGGCCGTCAGCGGTTTCTGCAGCGAGACAACGATGACTTCGGTAGAAGCCATGGGGACTGCGTCAGTATCGCGAGGCTGAAGTCAATGCTCTCGAGCAAAGAGGCGTCACCGACCGCGTCGAGCTTTGCCAGTATCTGAAGCACGTGTTCGGCCTGTTTCCAATGGGAAATTGCATCAGCCGGTTCGCGAATTACTAAACCAACGAGCTACAAGAGGCGGCTGACAACCGCCTCTTGTAGCTCTTGCCGCTCGCGCTCGCTCTGAAAACAGCGCCGACCGGCGACTGTGCGGGCAATGCGGCTCAATCTTATTTGTCCTGTTCGGCTTTGTTGTCGTGTCCGGTATTCGAGATTTCGGGGGGCCTGCCTCCCAGCCCGCTCTTCCACCGGATCTTGTTATCGTCACCGCTTGTGTTGACCCTGGCGACGGTATCCACATTGATCTTATTATCGTCGCCTGAAACCACGATTTCCGTTACCGATTTGGCAGTAATCGTGTTGTCGTCACCACTCACGGTGAGTCTGCTGCATTCCCCTTCCAGCGTGATGCGGTTGTCGTCGCCGCTGATGGTCACGCCGTTGCCTTTACAATCAATCGTGCTCTTCTGGTCGTGGTCTTTGATGTCGATCGTTGAGGCCTGCGTTCCCGGAATTCCTTGTTGCGAGGAGCTGCTTGCCAGGCCAGGCGCGCAGAGCGCCATGGTCATAAGGGCCGTTGAAAATTTTCGAAAGTTCATGGTTCGCTTCTCCTTTCTGAAAATCGAGGCAAGGCCAGTTGATGGAAAGCTTGATTCGCTTTATGGTGCTCCAGGTTCTCCCCGAAAATCCAATTTTTTGGCATGTCAGCTTGGTACTGGACCACTCGAACTACATGCGTATTCGTGTCGGCAACTTACTGTTTAAACCCGTTGAGGTTCCGTAATAGCGCATTTCGCGAGATTGCCCGGACTTTGACGGCAGTTTTCCGACGCATGAATACGTGCCTCGGCACATCCACTCAGAAAGAGAGTCCTGCAGGACACGTGTCGACGAAATTGCTGCAGGTATTTTCAGAATCAACCTGCATGTCCCCGAGTTCGACATTCAATTCAACCAGTTCCTGATCCGGGACGATGAGCCGTTGCTTTTTGAAACAGGCATGAAGCAGATTTTCCCGCTGGTGCGTGAAGCCGTCTCGAGAATCATCCCGCTTCCCTCCGGTATGTGAGCTTCAGCCACTTTGAACCCGAGGAATGCGGATCACTCAATGAGTGGCTTTCCCTCGCACCTCGAGCGGAAGCGGCTGTGCAGCATGGTCGGCGCAATGGTTTTCGTGAACGATGCTGCGACTCGACCGGCCTGCGGCCTGGAACATGATGAACAAATTCAAACCGGAAAGCACCCGCTGCGGTTCAACTCTACTCCGCATCTGCCTCACGAGTGGGACGCCGGCGTCCTTTTTGAAGAAACGATGAAGCTGTGTTCGGATCTGCTGGGCCTTGCGGGCGACGTGTGCCCCCTCACAGACTCGGACATGGTTGGCCGTTTCGCCGCAACAACCAAGCGTTTCAGGTGGACCCATGGCGAACTACATGCCCTACACACCGCACACGGAAGCTCACCTGAAAGCACTGGCTTGCTTAAAGCCCCGGGCGTGCGCAACGATGCATGGCTCAACATTCATCGGCGACGGCGAAAAGGCACTGCTGGACATGGGCGTGGTTATGAAGGATTTGCTCAGCTGAGGGGGATGTCACAACACAGAGAATTGGGGCGATGGATGCCACAACAGCGTGGGCAGTGCGTATCAAACGGTTGAGGGCAGATTATTCATCGCTCTTGCATGGGACTCACTCGCGGAGGAAGGTCAGCTGGCCGATTTCAAAACAATGTCGCTGTACCCTGAGTCACCCTTAGTATGCCGGTATTGCCCAACTCGAAATTCGCGCCTTCACGCAAAAGGCCCAGCGCATGTGCGCGGATCATGCTTGCAGGCAGTGCATGTGTAACGATGACGGAATCAGAAACCAACGAGGCAAGGAACTGGCCGACTCGTTCGTGAACCATTGCCACACTTTCACCATTGGGGCGAGTGTAATTCCAGGGATCCACGCTATTCATGTAGTCTGGATGTCCCAACATGGCGGGCCCTGAAAGCCCTGTATGGTCGCCGAGATCGCCTTCCATGAGTCGCCGGTCGGAGCGGTACTGATTTTGCGGTAGGCCAATTTCTTCGAGCAACAGTTCCATCGTCGTGCATGTGCGATGCAAAGGACTGGAGAAGTACCTAAACTGGTCCAGCGGATGGCTTGCGAAACGTGCAAGCAGTCGTCCGTTGTCTCGCGCCTGCTCACGACCGCGGTGGGTGAGAGGCGAATCGTCCTGACCCGCAGCTCGGCCTGCGATGTTGTGCTCACATTCGCCATGGCGAATGATGTATAGCGTTAGATTTGGTGGAATCACACTGAACTCCGCGAGCCAATTTATCTGAACACGAGACAATTGTTAACACCGTTCAGCACTGGCTGCACGCGTCCGTAGACCGCGGCTGCAACGAGACGTATCAATTTGGAGATGATGCCCAGTTGAGAAGTACGGTGATGTCTCCTTGCGGGACAAAGGATGGAGCAACCAGGATGCGATCGCCTTTGGGATCGAGGTCATAGCTGTGTGCGCTCGGATATTCCAATGGCCCGCGATAGATGCGGGAGTGCGTACCAAACTGAGGCGGATTGCCGGGAATAACCGTCACGGAAACCAGCTCTCCGGTTGCGGGCTTCACATAATACAGCTTCTTTCCGTCGCGTGCCCAGAGTGGGTCGGTGCCGCCGCGCGTCGTGATGGGCAGCTTTGTACCTGAGACCGGGAACGTGGTGAGGTAGATCTCCCAGCGTCCGGTTTCATTCGATGAATACACGAACCACTTGCCATCTGGAGAAACCGCTCCGTCGACTTCGTTAGCGGAACTCTGGAGCAGCGCTGTCTTCGCCTTGAAATTGTCCGTAGACAACATCCACACATCGTTGGCTCCGGATACTCCAGCGAAGTAGATCAGATTCGTACCGACCCATTGATACGGCCACAGTACTCCAGGGAACGGAAGAATCAATTCTCCTGCGCCGATTCCGTTGGCACTCTTTCGGTACATGCCGGGCGCATCGGGGCGTTGCGACAGGAAAGCGATCTCCTTTCCATTCGGAGACCACACTGGAGCGCGATCATTGGTGTCGCCCACCGTCAAGTTTCGCGACGTTCGGCTTGCCAGATTCAGGATTGCGACATTGAGAGGCCTTTCGATCGATTCGGTGGTTGCGTATGCGACCTCGGATCCATCCGGCGAAATGACCGGATCGGTGTAGTAGCCCGGAGGCAGCGCATTTTCGATCACGCTGCCGTCGGTTCGGATCCACACCAGCGGGCTTGGCGTGGGTGGATTCGTGCGGTAGGTCACGGCACCCGTGCGTGAAGCTGAAAAAGGAGGGAGGGCATTGTTGGCAAGCGTCGTCGGTTTGCCGATCAGTGTAAATCCGTCTCGATCGAACTCCTGCGCGAGCAGCTTGCCGCTCTTGAGATAGATCACGTAATTCGGATACGCGTATGCAAACGCAGCAACTCCATTCAAGACCAGAGTCCGAGTCTGCGGCGCACGGAGTGAACTGACATAGATCTTGTTTTCGGCGGCAGTCAATCCGGCAGCCATGTATAGGAAACGGTCGCCGTCCTCCAGAAACTGTGGCCAGCGATGGTCGATTTCGGTCGTCGGATCGAGCGTCGTAATCGGTGTCGGGGCGCTGCCTGCGATGACTTTGAATATCGGGCCGGGATTCTTCAAGCTGGCCAGAATCACATCATTCTTGTTCCAGGTTGCGCCAGCATTACCGGAGGTTTTTCCGACCTCTCGTGGGGTGCCGCCGCTCAGACTGACGGTCTGAAGCTTTCCGTCTGCGACGAATCCTATCGAGGCGCTGTCGGGTGACCAGAATATGGAATTGCCATCCTCTGTTCCTTCCAGGGGCGTGGCCTTTGCAACACCGACGGGCCGGACATAAAGGAGTGCTCGCCCTGTCGCCTGGTCCAACCCTGTAAAAACAATCTGCTCGCCATCGGGGGAGATGCTTGCGCTGCGGACAAAATCTTCACCGACCGAGAAGCGAATTCCCTCCGGCAGGCTCACCGCAAATTGCATGCGCCGGCCTGCGGGAGCGGGACTTCTGGGATATGTCAGGGCCACCACGGCAATGACGACAATCAATGCCGCTCCCACCAAGACAAGATTTCGCTTCCGGGTTTTTGCGGCAGAAACCGCGGCGGGAACGCCTTTGGATTCGCGTATCCATTCGAGCTGTTTGGTTACATCGTGCGCAGTCTGCCAGCGATCGCTCCGCTTCTTCGCCAGACACAGCCGAATCAGATGCTCCAGCGCGGGTGGCACGGGCTCGGACGCAGAAGGTGGCGGCGGCTCTGTCTTCAGGATTGAGGCGATGAGACCGGCCGCACTCGATCCCGCAAATGCAGGCTTCCCGCTGAGCATTTCATAAAGGATCACACCGAGACTGAAGATGTCGGACCGGGCATCGGCCTCTTGTCCTTCCAGTTGTTCGGGAGCCATGTACTGCAACGTGCCGACAATCGTTCCTTCTACCGTTAGCGATTTGTCCACTGTGGCAGCCTGAGAAGAGGTTGTAATCGGCACCGCCTCGTTCTTCAATTTTGCCAGGCCGAAGTCCAGGAGTTTGATTCCGGAACTGGTCAGCATGATATTCGCGGGTTTCAGATCGCGGTGGATAACGCCCTGGCGATGAGCGTTGTCCAGACCGTCGGAAATCTGAATGGCATATTCCAAAGCTGTAGTCAGCGGCAGCCGTCCCCTGGACAAACGGGATTCCAGCGTTTCTCCGTCGACGAGTTCCATTACCAGGAAATGTGTTCCGTCCTGCTCGCCAATGTCATGCAGCGTGCAGATACGCGGATGGTTCAAGCTGCTGACGACCTTCGCCTCGCGTTCAAAGCGCTCGAGCCGCTGAGGATCGGAGGCCAGCTGTTCTGGAAGAACCTTTATTGCGACTTTGCGGTTCAGGCGGGAGTCCGTCGCACGATACACTTCGCCCATACCACCGGCACCGAGCAGGCTGCCAATAACATAAGGACCTAGTTTCTTTCCGGATTGAAGGGGCATAAGGGATGACAGAACGGTTGTCGCGCCGAATTCTAGCAGAAGACCGCGAGAAATGCGGTCTAGAATACCGGCGTGATATCTATGAAGTATGGATCCGTCGAATCCTGTCGAAAGGATTACCAACTATGTGGAAGAGGCTTGTTTTTCTTGTCGTCATTGCCCTCTGCGCGGTTGTCTCCCGCGCGGCATGCGCGCAAAATCGTGCGGCGTCTTCGCCTCGCGAGCTGACAGCGCTCGACTATATCGAGATACAGCAGCTCGTGGCGAAGTATGCACGGGCGATCGACACCTGTTCGAACAACGGTTACGACTATGCGGACCTGTTTACCCCGGACGGGGCGTTTATTCCATCGTTCGACGGCAAGCCAGGCACGCCGATCCAGGGACGCGAGCGGCTTGCCGAAGTGTCGGGCGGTGGATCGCGCGGCTGTAAGAATGTCGGCTGGATCGTACAAGGCGTGCGTCACCTCTATGTGAATCACATCATCACGCCCACAGCGGAGGGAGCAACGGGTACGGTGGATATGCTCATGATCGGTCTCGGCGGTGATCCCAACAAAATCGAGTACGACGGGTACTATGAGGACACGTACGTCAAGACAGCACGCGGATGGCGATTCAAACAGCGCCTCCACCACGCTCTATATCGTGCAGGGAATCCCGCAACGCCGGCGCCGACCGCGAAGTAGAAAAAA
>Ga0068864_100002927_pt1 | contig 14117 bp, 13 predicted proteins | sample KBSSwiS72_FD_66586 | JGI IMG/M metagenome (GOLD analysis project Ga0068864, IMG submission 66586) | Switchgrass rhizosphere microbial communities from Kellogg Biological Station, Michigan, USA - KBS Switchgrass S7-2 | ecosystem: Host-associated > Plants > Roots > Rhizosphere > Soil ... | reverse complement strand
AAGCGCTACGACATCGTGCCGGATCCGGATGCGGCGATCGCTTCGCTGGACGCGCCGAACGACAGCCCGCGCGTCGCGGCTTGGATACGACGCTTCCTCAAGGCATAGGCGCACCACGACATTGGAGACGATCAGATGAAGACCCGCGCCGCCGTCGCGTTCGAAGCCAAGAAGCCGCTCGAAATCGTCGAAGTCGACCTCGAAGGCCCGAAGCAGGGCGAGGTGCTGGTCGAGATCATGGCGACGGGCATCTGCCACACGGACGCCTACACGCTCGACGGGTTCGACAGCGAGGGCATCTTCCCGTCGATCCTCGGCCATGAGGGCGCGGGGATCGTCCGTGAGGTCGGACCGGGAGTCACCAGCGTGAAGGTCGGCGACCACGTAATACCTCTGTACACGCCCGAATGCCGCCAATGTAAGTCGTGCCTTTCCGGCAAGACCAACCTCTGCACCGCCATCCGCGCGACGCAGGGCAAAGGCCTGATGCCCGACGGCACCAGCCGCTTCAGCTACAAGGGCCAGCAGATCTTCCATTATATGGGCTGCTCGACCTTCTCGAACTTCACCGTCCTGCCCGAGATCGCAGTTGCAAAGATCCGCGACGACGCGCCGTTCAAGACCAGCTGCTACATCGGCTGTGGCGTCACCACGGGCGTCGGCGCGGTGGTGAAGACCGCCAAGGTCGAGCCGGGCGCGAACGTCGTCGTCTTCGGCCTCGGCGGAATCGGCCTCAACGTGATCCAGGGCGCGAAGCTGGTCGGCGCGAACAGAATCGTCGGCGTCGACATCAACCCGGACCGCGAGGAATGGGGCCGCAAGTTCGGAATGACGGACTTCCTCAACACCAAGGGCATGAGCCGCGAGGACATCGTTGCGAAGGTCGTCGAGCTGACCGACGGCGGCGCCGACTATACGTTCGACGCGACCGGCAACACCGAGGTCATGCGGACCGCGCTAGAATGCTGTCACCGCGGGTGGGGCACCAGCATCATTATCGGCGTCGCGGAAGCCGGCAAGGAAATCGCCACGCGGCCGTTCCAACTCGTCACCGGGCGCAACTGGCGCGGCACGGCGTTCGGCGGCGCGAAAGGCCGCACCGACGTGCCCAAGATCGTCGACTGGTACATGGACGGAAAGATCGCGATCGACCCCATGATCACCCACGTCCTCACGCTCGACGAGATCAACAAGGGGTTCGACCTGATGCACGCGGGAGAGAGCATCCGGTCGGTGGTGGTTTACTAGGAGGAAGGCAGAAGCATGTTCAGCCACGTGATGGTCGGATCGAACGACATCGATCGGTCGAAGCGATTCTATGATTCACTGTTCGGCAGGGAAGCGCATGTCGATGACAAGGGCCGGCTCGCGTACCGCAAGAGCGGCGCGGTGTTCATGGTGTCGAAGCCGATCGACGGGCAGCCGGCCGCGCACGCGAACGGCGGCACGATCGGGTTCAACTTCGAAAGCCCGGAAGAAGTCGACGCCTGGCACAAGGCCGGGGTCGAGGCGGGCGGAACGCCCTGCGAGGATCCGCCGGGCTATCGCGAGAATGCGTTCGGCAAGCTCTACCTCGCCTATCTGCGCGATCCCGACGGCAACAAGCTTTGCGGACTGCACCGGCCAGCGCAGTGACGATCGAGATCGTCAGCGAGAACAGGTCTCACGGCGGACGCCAGCTTGTCATGAAGCATTCGTCTCGCGCGACGTCTACCGACATGACTTTCTCGATCTTCCTTCCTCCGCAAGCGGAGGAGGGCGAGCGGCTGCCGGTCGTCTGGTATTTGTCGGGCCTCACCTGCACGCACGCCAATGTCACCGAGAAAGGCGAATATCGCGCCGCCTGCGCAGAGCATGGCCTGATCTTCGTGGCGCCCGACACGAGCCCGCGCGGCGACGATGTGCCGGACACCGACGGGTATGATTTCGGCAAGGGCGCGGGTTTCTACGTCGATGCGACGCAGGAGCCGTGGTCGCGCAATTATCGGATGTGGAGCTACGTCACCGAGGAGCTCCCCGCGCTCGTTGTCGGCGAATTTCCGGCTGACGGATACCGGCAAGGAATCATGGGGCACTCGATGGGCGGCCACGGCGCGCTGACGGTGGCGCTCCGCAATCCCGACCTGTTCCGCAGCGTGTCGGCCTTCGCGCCCATCGTCGCGCCAAGCCAGGTGCCGTGGGGCGAGAAGGCTCTCGGCGGCTATCTCGGCGAAGACCGCGCCGCGTGGCGCAAGCATGATGCCGTTGCGTTGATCGAAGACGGCGCCCGTTTGTCGGAAATTTTCGTCGACGTCGGCGACTCCGACACGTTCATCGAAAAGGAATTGCGCCCCGAACTGCTCGAACGAGCATGCGTCGAGGCCGGCATCCCGCTGACCCTCCGGATCCAACCGGGATACGACCACTCTTATTATTTCATCTCGACGTTCATGGCCGACCATTTGCGCTGGCACGCGGAGAGATTGCTTAGGGGGTAGGACATGACGTTAAGCCGCCGCGAGTTCGTTCAGGTTGCGGCGGCGATGGGCGCCTCGCTCGCATGGGGCGGAGCGGCGCGAGCGTCCCGGACGAACTGGCGAGAGGCGCGCAACCTCTATCCGGAAGGCGTCGCGTCCGGCGACCCCGATCCCTCCAGCGTCATCCTGTGGACCCGCCGCCCGTTCGACGAAGGCGGGCGCCAACTCCTCACGCTCGAAGTCGCCAAGGACGAAGCCTTCCGCCACGTTGTCGTGCAAGCTCCGGCGCCGGTCTCGGCAGCATCGGACTGGACGACGCGCGTACTGGTTGGCGGCCTCAAGCCGGCACACACTTACTGGTACCGCTTCACCGACGCCCAAGGGAACGGAAGCCGCATCGGCCGCACGCGCACCGCCCCGCGGCCCGACGATCCGCGCCCGGTCAATTTCGCCTTCGTCAGCTGCCAGGACATCAACGAGGGCAAGCTCAACGCCTATCGCCGAATGATCTTCGAGGACGAGCGTGCGGTGCCTGCCGATCAACTCGATTTCGTGCTTCACCTCGGCGACTTCATCTACGAGGTCGTGGAATATCCGGACGAGCTGAAGTCGCGCTTTGACCGCACCATCTACGATGTCGGCCGCATCCCCGACGGCGGCAAGTTCAGCAATTTCCATTACCCACTCACGCTCGACGGCTATCGCGTCATCTACAAAGGCTATCTCGCCGATCCCGATCTTCAGGACGCGCGGGCGCGCTGGCCGTTCGTGGCGATGTGGGACAACCACGAGTTCTCATGGCAGGGGCGGCAAAGCATCCAGCAGGCGGGCGGCGAGCCGCGGCCTGGCCAGACGATCAAGGTCGCCGCCAACCAGGCATGGTTCGAATATCTCCCGGCACGCGTGAAGGCGCCGAGCGGCACGCTTGAAGTCTTCGGACCGCCTGCCGTGAACAACGTCGCGATCGAGAAGTGGGACGAGAACGGGCTCGGCATGGAGCCCAACAATCTGACCGCCATCCGCAGCCTGATTGCCTATCGCGCGCTGCGCTACGGCAAGCACCTCGACCTGCTAATCACCGATCAGCACAGCTTCTGCGGCGACGACCCGTCGGACGCCGAGGGCGTCGGCGATATCTATGATCCCTCGTTCGGCGGAATGTTCTCAGAGGAGGCGATGATCGCGCTTGATCTGGGTCGCGCGGCAAATGGCGGCAAGCCCCCCGCGGAGCTCCAATTCCGGGAAGCGCGCATCCCCAATCCGCGCAAGGACCATGCGCCGCGGACGATCCTCGGTGCCGAGCAAAAGGCCTGGTTCAAGGACAGCCTCCGCAAATCGACCGCGACATGGAAGATCTGGGGCAATTCGCTCGGCGCGCTCGACCAGCGCATCGATCCGCAGAACCTTCCCGCCGGGCTGGTCGAGAAACCCTGGCCCGCGGACACCTATGCGATGCAGGGCAGCAACGATTACGGGGCGGCCTACGCCGAGCGCACGGAAATCTACGACCTCGTTCGCGACGCGAAGATCACCGGCTTCGCGATCGTTTCCGGTGACCGGCACAGCTTCTGGGCCGGTTATGCGGCCTCTGCGCTTCCGCCGCGCAAGTTCGAGCCGGTGGGACTGAGCTTCGTCGGCGCCTCGCTCGTAAGCCCCGGCTCGATGGAAGCCTTTGAGCACGGCTTCAAAAAGCCCAATCCGCTCAAACCACTCTACGTCGCCTACCGCCCCGGAGCTGCCAAGCCCGACTGGACCTACAACATGACGCTTCGGCACGGCGTCCGCTCGTCGCTCGAATATGCGAAGAGCTTCGACCTCGAGCGTGCGCGGACACTGTCGAACCCTGAGCTCGCGCCCCACCTGGAATTCGTTGATGCGGGTGGGCACGGCTATGCTAAGGTCCGGCTCAGCGGGGATGAGATGCGAACCGAATTCGTCTGCATTCCGCGCCCGATCGCGCGGAGCGGCACGCCCGACGGCGGTCCGCTGCGCTACCGCGTCGTCCACACCGCGAAGTTATGGCAGCCCGGCGAACGGCCGAAGCTCGCGCAGCAAGTTCTGGAGGGAGATCCCGGACTCTCCATCTGACGCATGAGCGCCGAGGGCTGGTACTGGCAGGCGCTCTCCGTCGGAACGGCGCTTGCCTGCGGCCTGCTCATCGGGATCGAGCGCGGCTGGAAGCTCAGGGACGAGAAGCCCGGCACGCGCGTCGCCGGGGTCCGGACCTTCACCATCCTCGGTCTCGGCAGCGGGATCGCCGGCCTGCTCGGGTCGCTCGGCGAGCTTGTTGTGGCCGCTGCAATCGCCGTCGGCTTGGTAGCCGTTATGGTAGTCGCTTACGCGCGCCAGCTCGCGAGCCAGCACGATGCCACCAGCGCCGTGGCCGCGGTCAGTACTGTCGCCATCGGCTTCCTAGCGGGGAGTGGAAATCCGGCGCTCGCCATTGCCTGCGCGGCGGTCGGCGTGGCGTTGCTCGCGCTTCGCGAGGAATTGCACCACCTCGTCGGGCGGCTCGACGCCGACGATGTGAAGGCGCTGGCGCGCTACGCGATCATCGCGGGCGCGATCTTGCCCTTCCTTCCGAGCGGCCATTACGGCCCGCTCGGCGCCTGGAACCCGCAACGCCTGTGGCTGGTGGTGGTGCTGGTAACCGGCTTTTCCTTCTTGGGCTACGCTGCGAACCGGATCTTCGGCGAGCGCCACGGCACGATCGCGACGGCGCTCATCGGCGGCGCCTACAGCTCGACGGCGGTCACCCAGGCGCTGGCGCAGCGCCTTGGAAAGGAAGCGAAACCCGGCGCGGAACCTGCGGGTATCGCGCTTGCAAGCGGGGTCATGTACCTTCGCGTGCCGATCCTCATTGCCATCTTTGCGACGCGCGTTCTCCAGCCGATCCTCGTGCTGCTTGCGCCTGCGATCGTCGTCGCGTGGGGCGCTGGATTCTGGCTCTACCGCAAGGCGCCGAAGTCGGACGCACCGACGCCGCCGGGCAATCCGATCGCGTTCCTTCCCGCGTTGGCTTTCCTCGTCTTCGTCGCCATCGCCGCGCTCGCCGCGAAATGGGCGGAAGGCCGCTTCGGCCAGAACGGAATCGCCGTTCTGCTGCTGATCGTCGGAACGATGGACGTGGACGTCGCGATCGTCACGCTCGGCGGGCTTCCCGCTGCCGCCATCGCGCCGCTCCCAGCCGCAATGGCGATCGCCGGGACGATCATCGCCAACATGGCGGTGAAGATCGGGATCACGCTCGCCTACGCGCGCCGAAGCGGACTTTCCGCGGTGGCCGCGTTGACGTCAAGCGTCGTCGTGCTTGCGGTCATGATCGGGCTGGCCTGGACGCGGCTCTGACTAGCCGCGCTGGGTCATCAGGTTCGCCATCTCCGGGGTCGGACCCATGTTGGCGTTCATGTGGCCCATGATCCAGATGGTGCCGACCATCACCAGGAACACGATCATCACGCCGAAGGCGAGCGCCAGCACGTTGTTGGTATTGTCCGGGCCGCTGGTGATGTGGAGGAAGAAGACGAGATGGACGCCCATCTGCGCGATGGCGAGCACCACGAGCCCCGTCGCGACGCCCGGTCCCCATATGGCCGTCGTCGAGGCGACCCAGAAGGAAACGCCGGTCAGCAGCAGTGCCAGGCCAAGGCCGATCACATAAGCGACGACCTCGCTCACGATATTGTTGTGCGGTTCGCCCGGGGCGACGTTCAGCGCCTGCGGCTCTTCATATTGGCTCATGTCAATGTCCCGATCAAATAGACGATCGTGAAGATGGCCACCCAGATGATGTCGAGGGCGTGCCAGAAAATGCTGAAGCACAGCAGCCGGCGAATGATGTGCTGCTGGAACCCCTTGGACCAGATCTGCGCCATCATCGTGCCGAGCCACAAGAGGCCGCAGGTGACGTGGAGGCCGTGACAGCCGACCAGGGTGAAGAAGGCCGAGAGGAAGGCGCTTCGCTGCGGCCCCGCGCCCTCGGCGATCATCGAGCTGAATTCGTAGAGCTCGATGAACAGGAAGACGAGGCCGAGGACGCCGGTCAGCACCAGCCACAACTGGGTCCACGCCATGTTGGCGCGTTTCGCCGTGATCATCGCGAGCCCGCAGACGAAGCTCGAGAGGAGCAGCGCCACCGTCTCGACCGCGACGAGGCCGCGATCGAACAGTTCGTTGGTCGTTGGGCCGCCGTCGGTCGCGTGAACCAGCGACGCATAGGTCGCGAACAGGGCCGAGAAGATGACCATGTCCGACAGGACGAACAGCCAGAAGCCGAACGGAACGACGATGCTCTTCGACTGCGGACCGCGGTTGCCGAGCCCGGTATCTTCCGACCCGTGGTGGGTCAGGCCGACAATGGCGGCTTCCTGCGTGCTCATGTCGACTGGCTCACCGTGTGGAGATGCTCCATCCGGATGCGCCGCCGTTCGCGAGCGTTCGCCATCACCTCCTCGACCGGGATGATATGCTCATGCTCGTCGCGCCACGCGTACCAGACGAAGATCGCGAAGGCGCCGATGAGGCCGAGGATCGCGAGCCACCAGATGTACCAGATGATCGCGAATCCGCAGACCGTCGCGAAGAAGGCGACGACCACGCCGGTTGGCGTGTTCACTGGCATCTCGATGGGCTGGTAGTCGGGCTCGGCGATCAGCTTCTCTTCCCTGATCGCGGTCTGCTTGCGGGTCCAATAGGCTTCTTCCCCGTGAACGTCAGGGAGGACGGCGAAATTGTAGTGCGGTGGCGGCGACAGCGTCAGCCATTCGAGCGTCCGGCCGTCCCACGGATCGCCGGAAACGTCGCGGCGCTGATCACGCGTCTTGATCGAATAGAGCAGCTGGACGACGGTCAGCACGATGCCCAGCCCGATGATCGCCGCGCCGACGAACGCGGTATTCAGCCACGGCGCCCAGCTCGGATCGGAAATGTGCTGAAGTCGCCGCGTCGCGCCCCAGAAACCGAGCACGTAGAGCGGCATGAAGGCGAGGTTGAAGCCGATGAACCAGCACCAGAAGACCGCCTTGCCGAGACGCTCGTCGAGGGTGAAGCCGAAGGCCTTCGGGAACCAGTAGGTGTACCCGGCCATGATTGCGAACACGACGCCGGGGATGATCACGTGGTGGAAGTGAGCGACCAGGAACAGGCTGTTGTGGACGACGAAATCGACCGGCGGGATGGCCAGCAGGACGCCCGTCAGGCCGCCGCCGACGAACAGCAGCATGAACCCGATCAGATAATGGACCGGCACGGTAAAGCGAACCCGGCCGCCGTACATCGTGAATAGCCAGTTGTAGATCTTCACGCCTGTCGGAATGCCAATGATCATGCTGGCGATGCCGAACACCGCGTTGACGTCGGCACCGGCGCCCATCGTGAAGAAATGGTGCAGCCAGACCATGAAGGAAACGATGCAGATGAATAGCGTCGCGAAGACCATCGAGCGGTAGCCGAACAGCGGCTTGCCGGAGAAGGTCGCTGCAACTTCGGAATAGATGCCGAAGGCGGGCAGGACGAGGATGTAGACCTCCGGATGCCCCCAGACCCAGATGAGGTTCATGTAGAGCATCGAATTGCCGCCGCCGTCGTTCGTGAAGAAGTGGAAGCCGAGGTAGCGGTCGAGCATCAGCAGGGCCAAGCTGACCGTGAGCACCGGGAAAGCGGCGATGATCAGGAGGTTCGACGCGAGCGCCGTCCAGCAGAAGACGGGCATGCGCAAATAGCTCATGCCGGGCGCGCGGATCTTGAGGATCGTGGTGACGAAATTGACGCCGGTAAGGACCGTTCCGACGCCGGATATCTGCAGCGCAACGAGGTAATAATCGACCCCGACCCCGGGCGAGAAGGCCTTTTCGCTGAGGGGCGGGAAGGCAAGCCAGCCGGTCCGCGCGAACTCGCCCAGGACCAGGCTGAGGTTGACCAGCAACGCGCCCGACGCGCTCAGCCAGAAGCTGACATTGTTGAGCGTTGGAAAGGCAACGTCGCGAACGCCGAGTTGCAGCGGCACCACGAAGTTCATGAAGCCGATCACCAGCGGCATCGCCACGAAGAAGATCATGATCGTGCCGTGGGCGGAGAAAATCTGGTTGTAGTGCTCGGGCGGGAGGTACCCCTGCGAGGCGCCGATCGCGAGCGACTGCTGGGCGCGCATCATGATCGCATCCGCGAAGCCGCGGACCAGCATCAGGAGGCCTAGCACGATGTACATGATCCCGATCTTCTTGTGATCGGTGGAGGTGATGTATTCGTGCCAGAGATAGGGCCACCAGCCCTTGCGCCACACCCAGAAGGCGAGCCCGCCCAGCGCAAGCATCACGACTAGCGACGTGATCAGCGGAATCGGCTGGTCGAACGGAATGGCGCTCCAGGTCAGTCTACCGAACATTCTCAGGCCTTCGATCCCGGCAGCGGCCGGTTATGCTCTGGAGGAGGAACCGGGTTCGCCGGCGCGCGGTTCGCGACGATCGCGTCGAACAGGCCGGGCGTGACGGTCCCATAGGTTGTCGGCGGCACGTAGCTGCTGGGCTTCGACAGCTCGGCATAGCCGCGCGCGTCGAGCACCTGTCCCGACCCGTGCGCGCCCTGCGTCCATGCCGCGAACTGTTCGCGTGGCACGGACTGGACCTTGAACTGCATTCCGGGGAAGCCGTCTCCGCTGAAATGTCCGGACAGTCCGTCGAAGCTGCCCTGGCGGTCCGCCTGCAGGTTCAGGCGCGTGGTCATCCGCGGCATGGTGTAGATCATCGATCCCATCTGCGGAACCCAGAAGACGTTCCACACCGTGGCGGAGGTCAGTCGATAGCTGACAGGCGTGCCAGCGGGAACGACCAGCTGGTTGACGGTGGCGATCCCTTGGTCCGGGTAGATGAAAAGCCATTTCCAATCGAGCGACACCACCTCGACCTTGAGCGGCCGCACGTTCGATTTCAGCGGACGGCTCGGCTCGAGGTCGTGGCTGCCAATCCAAGTGATCCCGGCAAGCAGCATGATGGTGAGGATGGGGATGCCCCAGACGACCATCTCGATCGCCCCGGAATATTCCCAGTCCGGACGATATTCGGCCTTCGGGTTCCCTCGGCGGAACCACCAGGCGAACGCGACCGTCGCGATCATCGTCGGGATGATGATCGCGAGCATGATCGCGGTCGAATTGATGAGGATCTGTTTTTCCTGCGCGGCGACCGGGCCGACCGGATCGAGGATTCCGCGATTGCAGGAAGCGAAGAGCAGAGTCAGGGGAAGGCCGACGCCGATGCGCCGCATCGTTCTCCAGCTATTGCGTCCGGCTCTGTTCACGATCCCCCGTTCGCTTGTCGTCCGCGGCACTAGACGAATGCGGACAGTTTCGGGTTCCGTAACATTATGTAGATTCGACTCAGGCCTTCCCCGGACCGTGAATCCTGGTGACCCCAACGGGACTCGAACCCGTGTTTTCGCCGTGAAAGGGCGACGTCCTAGACCGCTAGACGATGGGGCCGTGAAGGCGGCCCGCCGGTTAGGCGAGGGGGTTCAAGGCGTCAAGCGAGCGCGGCATCGTCAAGGTGCATCTCCGCCGCATTGCCGCCGTTCCACTCGTCGCGGCGGATCGATCCGGCGAGCCACCAGCGCGCGTCGGCAGCCGACCCGAGCAGCGCCTGGCCGAGCGGGGTGGCAGCGCTTCGGAAGGCGATCCACTTGAAGCTCTTGCCGTCGTCGCCGGCAGCAATTCCTCGAACGTGGCCGTCGCCGACGATTCCGGTCCGCAGCAGCCGCACCGGTCCGGCGGCGACGCGCGGGCTGGGCCATCCGGCGCCGTATGGGCCCGCCGAATCGAGCGCATCGCACAGGCTGGCCGCGACTCCGCCCGGCGCGAGCAGGGCGTCCAGCAGCAGCGCACGGTCGCTGCGCGACTTCTCGACGTCGGCGGCAAGCCGCTCGTTGATGAAGTCCCGAAATGCCTCGAGCCCGCCGGGCGGCAGCGTGAGCCCCGCCGCCATCGCGTGACCGCCACCCGCGATGAGCAGCCCGCTCTCCTTCGCCGCTAGCACCGCAGCGCCGAGGTCGACGCCCGAGATCGAACGCCCCGAACCCTTGCCCGTGCCGTCCTCGGTCTCGGCGATGACGATGGCGGGGCGGCCCAGCCGCTCCTTTAGCCGGCCGGCGACGATCCCGATCACGCCCTGGTGCCAGCCACCGCTCATCACGGTTACGACAGGCCCGTCCTGGTCCCTAGCTTGCGCCTCGGCCTGCTCGCAGACGAGCATCTCGATCGCGCGCCGCTCCTCGTTGAGGCGGTCGAGCTCGGCCGCAATGGTGCGCGCCTCCTCCGGATCGGTGGAGGTCAGGAGCCGGACGCCGAGGTCCGATTTGCCGACGCGCCCGCCGGCGTTGATCCGCGGCCCCAACGCAAAGCCGAGGTCGCGGCAGCTCGGCGCCTTCACCAGCCGCGCCGCCTCGGCAAGCGCCGCGAGGCCGACGTTCTGGCGGGCCGCCATCACCCGCAGCCCCTGAGTCACGAAGGCCCGGTTGAGGCTCTTCAACCGCGCCACATCGGCAACGGTGCCGAGCGCGACGAGGTCGAGCAGGTCTAGGATCTTCGGCTCGGCAAGCGCCTCAAAGGAGCCCCGGCCGCGCAGCTCGCGGACCAGCGCGACGCCAAGCAGGAAGGCCATGCCGACGGCGGCGAGATGGCCGTGCGCAGCGCCATGCTCGCTCTCGTCGAGACGGTTCGGATTGATCATCGCGTGCGCGACGGGAAGCAGGCTCGCGCATTGATGATGGTCGACCACGATCACGTCGAGACCGGCCGCTTTCGCCTCCTCGAGCGCGTCGAACGCCTGCGCGCCGCAGTCGACGCAGACGGCGACGCTCGCGCCGCGCGATTTCAGCTCGACGAGCGCTCTGCCCGACGGGCCGTAGCCCTCCATCAACCGATCGGGGATGTAAACGATCGGCTCCGCGCCGAGGCGCCGGAGCAGCAGCGTCAGCAGCGCCGCGCTGGTCGCGCCGTCGACGTCATAATCGCCGAAGATGGCGATCGTCTCGCCCGACTGCACCGCATCGGCGAGCCGCTTCGCGCCCTTGTCCATGTCCTGGAAGCAGCTGGGGTCGGGCAGGAAATCGCGGATCCTCGGCTCACGGTGGCGCACCAGGTCCTCACGCGCGACTCCGCGGGCGAGCAGCAACTCGTCGACCAGCGCGTCCATGCCGAGGCTGTCGTCGGGCGGCCGCCGCCAGCGCCACGGCTGGCCGATGACCGATCGTTCGATGTTCAGCGCCGCTCCCACGGCCATGAAGGTAGGAGTCGAGGATTCCGGGGTCTAGAGCCCGCGGTGGCTAAGGTTGCGATATTCTGTGGAAACCCGGCGTATCGTGCCGGTGCTCGCGCGCATCACGACGCTATCGGTCGTCGTGCAGCCGCGGCTGCGGTGGACGCCCTGGAGCAGCGAGCCGTCGGTGACGCCGGTCGCCGCGAAGATGCAGTCGCCCTTCGCCATTTCCTCATGCGTGTAGACGCGCTCGAGGTCCGTGATCCCCCACCGGCGGGCGCGCGCGACCTCGTCATCGTTGCGGAACACGAGCTTGCCCTGCATCTGCCCACCGACGCAGCGCAGCGCCGCCGCCGCGAGCACGCCCTCGGGCGCACCGCCGGTGCCGATGTAGATGTCGATGCCGGTCTCGGGGTCGGTCGTCGCGATGACGCCGGCGACGTCGCCGTCGGAAATGAGCCGGACGCCGCAACCGAGCGCCCGAAGCTCGGCGATGATACCCTGATGTCGCTCGCGGTCGAGGACGCAGGCGGTGATGTCGGCAGGCTCGACGCCCTTGGCCTTGGCGACCGCCCGGACGTTGTCGGCAACCGGGCGTGTGATGTCGATCGTGCCCTTGGGATAGCCCGGTCCGACCGCGATCTTCTCCATATAGGTGTCGGGCGCGTTGAGGAGGCAGCCGCTCTCCGCGATCGCCAGCACCGCAAGCGCGTTCGGTCCGGCCTTGGCCGTGATCGTCGTCCCCTCGAGCGGGTCGAGAGCGATGTCGATCCTGGGGCCGCTGTCCTGCGCCGAGCCCACGCGCTCGCCGATGTAGAGCATCGGCGCTTCGTCGCGCTCGCCCTCGCCGATGACCACGGTGCCGTCCATCGGCAGCTCGTTCAATGCGGCGCGCATCGCTTCGACCGCCGCGGCGTCCGCCGCCTTCTCGTCGCCCCGCCCGATCAGCCGCGAAGCAGCAATCGCCGCGGCTTCGGTGACCCGCACCATCTCCAGAACGAGGACTCGGTCGAGGACACGGCTCACCGGCAGGTCGGGGTTCATCGGTTCGGGGGCTCCCTTGTTAACGGGTCGCCCGATAGGCGGCCTAGCTGCCCTCGTCCACCGTGTGCTGGAGAAGCTCCGAGCGGACCCGCACCGCGCGCGAACCGACGCGCGTCTCCACGAGGAAGATCGCGAAGCCGACGCCGATCGCGACCATCGATCCAATGAACAGCAGGGCAATCGCCGTCGCGAAATGAAGCCGCGACAGGCTGGCGCCGAACAGCAACACGACGACCGCGCAGATCAGCACTGCTGAAAGCACCGACAATGAGATTGCCCAACTGACCAGCTTCATCCGCCGGTCGAGGACGTGGAGCTCGCCGAGCCAGCGGTCGTGCTCCGCACCGCGGCTGGCGAGGAGCGCCGGCTCGACCTGGCGCGAACGGTCGACGATCCGCGACAGCCGCGCTGTGCAAACGTTCACGAACGAAGCGATTCCGCTCAGCAGGAACACCGGCGCGACCGCGATGCGGACGATGTCGGCGACGTTGTTGACGGAGAGGTTGAGCTCGCCCTGCAGCATGCGCTTCTTATCCTGCGGCGACAGCCTTCTCGCAGCTCGACACTTCGAGCAGCAGCAGGCCGTTGGCGACGAAGCTGGCGGCAAGGAACCAGGCGAAGCTGGCGACCAGCGGCTCGGTCGGGCCGAACAAGCTGATGACGATCGTCGCGATCGACAGCCCCGCCATCAGGAGCAACCCGAGCAGCAGATCGGTGCCGGCGGAGATCGCCGTCCACGTCCTCACCGAACCGTCGGTAAAGCGGATTTCGAGCGCTAGGATCACGCCCCTTATGAACAGCCAGGCAATCACCGGCGTCACCATCGGGAAGAAATGCGTCGTCGGGTTGAGGATGAACAGCAGCCCCGCAAAGGCTGTCACGCCGCCCGCCGCCATCGCCAGATACCGCGCTTCTCGGCGCAGCGAACCGGCGATGATCTCGATCAGGCCGGCCGCGACGAGCAAGGCGCCAATGAGATCCGAGGAGATGCTCTTCCCCGCGGGGAGCAGCGCGGCGCCGACGCCGAGCAAAATGATGGCGACCCCCGCCACGCGGAGCCCGCGCGCCCGATTCCGGCCGGACCTTGGTGACTGAGCCTGGCTAGCCAAGAGCATCCTCGATCGTTGTGCCGGCGATTCGAACCAAGCGGGTGGCCGACTTGTTCCACCTATCCCGGTGCGATGACCCGCAATTCCTGCCTGCGGATGCGGTAGTCGAGCGGCGGCTTGGAGCGCACGACCTCGCCGTCGAGCGAGACCGTGAGCGACGAACGGCGACTGTCGACGCGCAGCCGCCCGACGCCGTCCAGCGTCACCATGTCGTCGCGGCGGGTGCGGTCGAGCAGGGCGCGGATGCTCGCGGCGATGAGGCC
>Ga0068864_100002926_pt1 | contig 14117 bp, 11 predicted proteins | sample KBSSwiS72_FD_66586 | JGI IMG/M metagenome (GOLD analysis project Ga0068864, IMG submission 66586) | Switchgrass rhizosphere microbial communities from Kellogg Biological Station, Michigan, USA - KBS Switchgrass S7-2 | ecosystem: Host-associated > Plants > Roots > Rhizosphere > Soil ... | reverse complement strand
CGACAGTTCGCCGGCAAGTCGGTGGTCGTGAAGCTCGGCGGCGCGGCGATCGACCGCGAGTCCGATCTCGCGCTCGCGCAGGACGTGCTGCTCCTGCGCAGCGTCGGCGTTCGCTGCGTGCTGGTGCACGGCGGCGGTCCGCAGGTCGACGCGATGCTGCGCCGTGTCGGCAAGGAACCCGAGTTCAGGGACGGGCTTCGCGTCACCGACGAGGAGACGCTCGAGATCGTCCGCATGGTGCTGGTCGGCAAGATCAACCGCGACCTCGTTTCGACCATCAACAGCCAGGCCGGGGAGGAGCCCGTCGCAGTCGGCGTTTCCGGCGAGGATGCTGGCCTCTTGACCGTGACGCCGGCAGATGCCGCGCTCGGCTTCGTCGGCAACGTCACCGGCGTCCGCGCGGAATTGATTCACCGCCTCCTCGACGATGGTCTGACGCCGGTCGTCTCGACCGTGGGCGCGAGCACCGAGGGACAGCCCTACAACGTCAATGCAGATGAGGCCGCGCGGGCGATCGCGGTGGCGATGAATGCCGAAAAGATCGTCTACCTGACGGCGGCTCCCGGACTGCTCGAGGACGTCAATGACGAAAAGAGCCTCGTCGAACGCCTGACGTCGGCCGAGCTTCGTGAGCGCCTGAAATCAGCCTCGGTCGGAAAGGGCATGATCCCGAAGCTTAAGGCGTGCGCGGACGCGGTCGACCAGGGCGTGAACTACGCGCACATCATCGACGGGCGGGTTCATCATTCCCTGCTGATCGAATTGCTGACCGATCACGGCGTCGGGACGATGGTCCGCAAGGAGAAAAGCTGGTGAAGCACCTTCTTTCCATCCGCGATCTTGGCGCGGCAGATCTTGAGTGGATCCTCGTCGCTTCGGAGCAGCCCTGGCCGCGCCCGCTCGATGCGAAGGGCGTGGCGCTCTATTTCGAGAAGCCGAGCTCACGAACGCGCAACTCCATGGAACTGGCGACTGCGCAGCTCGGCGGACATCCGGTCTACATCCAGCCCAACGAACTCGGTATCGGCTCGCGCGAAAGCGTCGCCGACGTGACGCATACCCTTGCTTCCTATCATGCAATCATTGCCGGCCGAGTGTTCGACCACGGCCTGCTCGAGCAGATGGCGGCAGTGAATGCAGCGCCCGTGCTGAACATGTTGTCGGCGACCGACCATCCACTTCAGGCGCTTGCCGACCTGCTGACGATCAAGCAGCTGCTCGGCCGGCTGAAAGGCGTGAAGATCGCCTTCATCGGCGAGGGCAATAACGTGTCGCGTTCGCTGGCCGAGGCCTGCTCTCTTGCCGGCGCCGAATTCGTAATCGCGAGCCCCGAGGGCTACGGCCTCGGAGGCGCCTCGCAGGTGACCGACCCCGCCGAGGCCGCGGATGGCGCCGACGTCATCTACACCGATGTGTGGGTTTCGATGGGCGGCGAGGAAAGTGAAGAGCGTCGTGCGGCGTTCGAGCCATATCAGGTGGACGAAGCGCTGATGGCGCGCGGGAACGATGCATGGTTCCTCCACTGCCTGCCTGCACGACGCGGCGAGGAAGTCACTGCGCCGGTGATCGACGGGCGACGCTCGGGCGTGTGGAAGCAGGCAGAAAACAGGATGCACACGGCGCGTGGCGCCATGCTTTGGATGTTGGGACAAGCTTAAATGAAACCGAGAAAACCAAAGGTCGTGCTCGCTTATTCGGGCGGGCTCGATACCTCGATCATCCTCAAGTGGCTGCAGACGGAATATGACGCGGAGGTCGTGACCTTCACCGCCGACCTCGGGCAGGGCGAGGAGGTCGAGCCGGCGCGCCGCAAGGCGGAGATGCTTGGCGTCAAGCCGGAAAACATTTTCATCGAGGACCTCCGCGAGGAGTTCGTGCGCGACTTCGTCTTCCCGATGTTCCGCGCAAACACCCAGTATGAGGGCGATTATCTACTCGGCACCTCGATTGCTCGGCCCCTGATCGCCAAGCGCCAGATCGAGATCGCGCGGCAGGTCGGCGCCGACGCCGTCTGCCACGGTGCGACCGGCAAGGGTAACGATCAGGTCCGGTTCGAGCTTGGCTATTATGCGCTGGAGCCCGATATTCGCGTGATCGCGCCGTGGCGCGAGTGGAACTTCCAAAGTCGCGAGGCGCTGCTCGACTTCGCCGAGAAGCACCAGATCCCGATCGCCAAGGACAAGCGCGGTGACGCGCCGTTCTCGATTGACGCCAACCTCTTGCATAGCTCCTCGGAAGGGAAAGTGCTGGAAGATCCGGCCGCGGAAGCACCGGAGTATGTCCACCAGCGCACGATCTCCCCTGAAGATGCTCCCGATCATGCGACGGTGATCACGATCGATTTCGAGAAGGGCGACGCGGTAGCGATCGACGGTCGACGGCTTTCACCGGCGGCGCTCCTCGCGAGGCTCAACGAGCTCGGCCACGACAATGGCATCGGCCGCCTCGACCTCGTCGAGAATCGCTTTGTCGGCATGAAGTCGCGTGGCGTCTACGAAACGCCTGGCGGCACGGTCCTGCTTGCCGCTCACCGCGGGATGGAGAGCATCACGCTGGATGGCGGCGCGATGCATCTCAAGGACGAGCTGATGCCGAAATATGCGAGTCTTATCTACAATGGCTTCTGGTTCGCGCCCGAGCGCGAGATGCTTCAGGCAGCGATCGACAAGAGCCAGGAGCATGTCAGCGGCCGCGTGCGAGTGAAGCTCTACAAGGGCAATGCGACGGTGATCGGGCGCGAGAGCAAGGAGTCGCTTTACGACCAGGACCTGGTGACGTTCGAGGAAGGCAGCGGCAGCTACGACCACCGCGACGCTGCTGGCTTTATCCGGCTGAACGCATTGAGATTGCGAACGCTCGCACAGCGGCAGCGCCGGTCAAAGGCCTAGCTCTTCCTTCGCTGCCGCGATTTGTTCGCGGACCTGGCTCGGAGCAGTTCCACCGTAGCTCGTGCGGCTGCGGACCGAAGCGTCGACGCTGAGCACATCGTAGACTCTCTGGTCGATGCGCGCGTCGATCGACTGGAGTGTGGCGAGCGGCAGGTCGGCGAGCTCGCAACCCTTCTCCTCGGCTGCCTTGACTGCACTTCCGGTGATGTGGTGCGCCTCGCGGAACGGCACGTCGGCTTCGCGCACGAGCCAGTCGGCGAGGTCGGTCGCCGTCGAATATCCTTGCGACGCCGCGGCGCGCATTCGATCGATCACGAATTCGACCGTTTCGACCATTCCGGCGAGCGCTTGTAGCGACAGCATCGCAAGATCGCGCGCCTCGAACACGGGCTCCTTGTCGTCCTGCATGTCCTTTGAATAGGCGAGCGGCAGGCCCTTCATCGTGACCATTAGCGACGTTAGCGTGCCGAGGATCCGGCCACTGTGCCCGCGCACCAGTTCGGCCGCGTCCGGGTTGCGCTTTTGCGGCATGATCGACGAGCCGGTCGAAAACTCGTCTGACAATTTGACAAAGCCGAAGGGCGAGCTGGCCCAGATGATCAACTCCTCGGCGAGCCGCGACAGATGCAGGCTCAATTGCGCGGCGGCGGACAGATAATCGAGCGCGAAGTCGCGGTCGGAAACGCTGTCGAGGCTGTTGGACGTCGGCCTGTCGAACCCCAACGCATCGGCCGTCGCGTGGCGGTCGAGAGGGAATCCGGTGCCGGCGAGCGCAGCAGCGCCGAGCGGACTCTCGTTCATGCGCGCGCGCGCGTCCCTCAGGCGCGACACGTCCCGTCGCAGCATTTCGTAATAGGCCATGAGGTGATGGCCAAGCGTCACCGGCTGCGCGACCTGGAGATGGGTGAAGCCGGGCATGACCGTCTCGGCATGCTCCTCGGCTCGTTCGACGAGGACGCGCTGGAGATCACGGATCGCGTCCACTGCCTCGTCGCAGGCATTGCGGACCCACAGCCGGAAATCGGTCGCAACCTGATCGTTCCTTGACCGCGCGGTGTGGAGCCGCCCGGCCGCCGGGCCTATCAGCTCGCCGAGCCGATGCTCGACAGTCATATGAATGTCCTCGAGATCGAGGCGCTCGGGAACGTCGCTGCGCTCATATTCTGCGGCGATCTGGTCGAGCCCTTCGAGCATTGCGGCAGCGTCCGCGGCACTGATAATGCCCTGGTCGCGGAGCATTGCTGCGTGCGCCTTGGAAGCGGCGATGTCCTCCCGCCAAAGCCTTTTGTCGAAGCCGATCGACGCGTTGATGCGCGTCATCAGCTCGTCGGGCCGGCTTTCGAACCGTCCGCCCCAGGTCCGCTGTGTCGGGGTCTTGTCTTCCATCCGACCGCTCTAGGATTTGCGGACCGGCAATGACAATGACTGGCACTCAAATGATCGGGAAATTGTGGGCCCTTTTGATCGATTGAGTAACATGTGGGCGCGGCCATCCGCCGGTGACCGGGCAAACCCTCGACCGAGCTTGGTCCGTTCCAGTGCCCATGGAAGGATTTTCAGCGTCTTCTCCCTTCGAAGGTAGGTGAAGGCGCCACGGGTCGAGGATGCGCAAGCCGGTGAGAGGCTCAGCCCGACCAGGAAAAGGAGAGTGCGGTCTCGCCGACGCCCTCGCCGGCAGGCGAATAACGGCGCTCGATGATGAGGCCTTGGCCCAAATCGTCGACCGTCACCACAGTGCTGCACCGCGTCCCGTAGACTGGGTTGCGAATGAAGATTGGCGAAAGCGGCGGCTCCTGTGCGACGTCGGATGGACTAGCCGGGCGGATTCCGACGTCGGGCAGGCTTTCGTCCCTCAAGTCGTCGAGCAGAATTTCAGGTTGCCACGCCGTGCCCACGATCCATTCGAGAAGCCTTTCCTTAAGCCGCATCGTTTTTGGCCAAGGCTCGTCCAGCGCGCCGTTCGACAAGCCGTAAATACCGGGTGCGAGAAGGCTGATCATTTGCTCGGGACGGTTGGAGGCGAAGACTGCTTGCCGGCGGTCTGCCAGGATCAGATTGAACGGGTTGAACTCGGCAAGCACCGATCCTTGTAGTTCGGCATAGCGACCCGAGCCCGAGAGGGCGTCCGCTACGAGGGCGCCGCGCGAGGCGCGTTCGGGGTCCGGTTCGCCATATCCCCTGAGGTTAGTGACGACCGCGAAGCGACCCCGCTCGGAAATGCCGAGCCACGATCCTCCTGACTGCAAATCCCGGCCCGCGAGCACGTGTGCCGGCCGATGCCATCGCGCCAGTGGCGCCGCCGGACGGGCATGCAGCTCATCACGGTTGCCGGCTACCACCAGCTGCCAGCGGGGATGAGCGCGCCATGCGAATGCCAAGACACACACGAGGCGGTTATGGTCGGCTCGCCACTGCTTTGCCAACATTGCTCCTTTTGCGTGGAACTCGAGCGCGAGCCCGCGAACGCTAAAACACCTGCGACTTCAATCATGATTTCCGGTTGTGCGTAGGGCCCGGCTCAGTTGCCGTCCGTTCGGATCCGCGCAGCATGACGGGGCGCGCGGGAGAGAGCTGATTGCGACCGCTACGAGCTTCCGGGCCATGGTGCCCAGCTTTGCATGAGAGTGGCGCACCCGACAGGATTCGAACCTGTGGCCTTTGCCTTCGGAGGGCAACGCTCTATCCAGCTGAGCTACGGGTGCGGGAAGGCTCGCTTAGCCGCAGGTGGGTCTAGCGGCAACCCGGATCAAGGAAGCTTCGCAGTGCGGCGTGAAGCCGGTGCCGCTCTGAGCCGACGATCATTCCGACATGGCCCGACGGGATCGCGACGACCTTGCCGGCAGCAGCGGTTCGTGGTGGCGCGATGAGGTCACGCTCGGCAGTTAGGTGAAGCGAGGGTGCGCGCAGATCGTCTGAGGCAGCGCACCCGCCGACACTCCATACGCCAGCGCCCGGAGCGTCTTTGCCGAACAGCTCCTCGAGAAGCTCCTTCGCGGCCGGATAGGGCAGCGGCTCGCCCTCGTTCGCCCATTCCTCGAGCTCGACGAAACGGCGCGCTTCGGGGCTCGTGGGGTCGAGCCGGCCGAACTCTGCGAATTTGCGGACCGTGCGATCGGGATCGAGCGACCAGAATGTCGCCTGGAGCACCTCCATTGGCAACGCGCCGAGACTCCTCGCCGGAGCTTTCGAATTAAGCCAGACTTGCTGAAGGGCTCGGTGCGAGGTTGCCGGATAACCAGCGAAGTGCCACGGGGCAGCGAGCGTTATGATGCGTTCTACTGGAAGAAGGTTCGCCGCTGCGATCGCCATGGTGCCGCCGAGGCAGTAGCCGATCAGCGCGACGGGTTCGCCGATGCTGCGCAGCAAAGGCAGCAGCAGCTCCTCGACGTGACCAGCAACGGTAAGCTCCGATCGATCGCGCGACTTGCCCCAGTCGAGCAGCATCGCACGGCGTCCCATAGCGGCGACAGCACCTGTCAGCGAAACTTGCTCGTCGAGATCGAGGATGCGGGGCGGGTTTATGAGTGAGGGCACGAGCACCGCCGGCGGCCCATCGCCACCGTGATCGCGCAGCGATGCGCCGCGAACGCGCGCAACTTCGGGCCTGGGTGCAGGACGTTCTCGCGTCGACGCGCGCTCGTACGCGCGCAATCCCGACAGTGCGTCAGCTGCAAGGCGAGAGTCCCGCGCCGACACGTCCCGTACCAATTCGAGAAACAATGGTAGTGGGCGCGGCGCGCGTTCATGTTGCAGCGCACTACGTTCCGGTAGTAAGTCGCGCCTCTCGGTTGGGGAGTGGTTCATGTCCAAGTCTTCGGGCAAGGTGACAATCAAGAAGTACGCGAACCGGCGGCTATATGACACCGAAAGCTCGACCTACATCACGCTCGACCGACTCGCGCAAATGGTGCGCGAAGGGCGCGAGTTTGAAGTCGTCGATGCAAAGACCGGCGAGGACATCACGCGACAGGTCCTCACTCAGATCATCGTGGATGAAGAAGCACGCGGCGCAACCATGCTGCCGTTGAACTTCCTCAAGCAGCTGATCGGCCTCTACGGAAATTCGATGCAGAATTTCGTGCCATCCTATCTCGAAGCCGCGATGGACGCATTCCAGCGCAACCAAAGCGCTGTGAAGGACGCCCTGGGAGGCAACGTTTTTGCCGACCTCGCCAAGCGCAACATGGCGATGTTCGAGGATGCCGCGCAGGCATTCAGCGGCGGCAAGCCAAAGGCGGAGTCGAGGCCAACGACCTCCACCGACGTTGAGCAGCTCAAGGCCGAGCTCGCCGCTCTCCAGGCCAAGGTCGACAGGCTGGGCCACTAAACAATCATGCGACCTAAGATTGCTGCGCTTCTCGCGCTCATTGTCGCGTCGTCCGCGATTGCCCAGTCCGCCCCGGCCATTGCCGACCTCAGTACCGCGACCCCGGTCCCGGGGAACTGGAATTACGCGCCGGCTTCGGACGGAAGCGAAGCGACCTTCGCCGACAGCACCGGTAATGTTCAGCTCTGGGTACATTGCACGCGCACGACTCGGCGTTTGTCGATCGCAAAGCGTGCGAGCGCGGCGGCGCCGATCCTCAATGTGTGGACGAGTTCGCTGACGCGAAGTGTCGGATCAAGCTTCAACCCGGCAACGGGTCGGCTGACGATCGATCTTGCAACCTACGACCCGCTTCTCGACGCAATCACCGCGAGCCGCGGGCGCGTGGGCTTTGGCGTCGGCACCGAGCCTCCGCTAGTCGTTCCGGCCTGGGCTGAAGCCGCGCGCGTAATCGAGGATTGCCGCGCCTGAAGGTTGTGCCATCGCGGCGCGAAGCAACGAAGATTGCCGAATGTTCACCTCATTACAAGTCTTGTGTTGAAGGCGAATAAGACTCATCTTCCTCATGGCTTCAACGCAGCGAAAGGAGGTGATCCGATGTCTCATGGTTCAGCAGGGAGGTCGGAGAGGGGTGTTCGTCCCTAATCGCTGACGAACGGCCACACCTTCGGCCGCTGACCATGTCGAAGGGCATCGCTGCGATAGGCAGCGGTGCCCTTTAACATTTTTCATTACCACGCCTTTCGGAGCCTCCAACTTAACTTCCTAAGGGTACTTCCGAGTTCATTCGGGAACCGTTACGGGCTTGAAGTGTCTTTTCCGGCAAGAACGGAGGGAGATTAAGCGATGGCCAAGTCCGCAAATAAAGGTTCTTCTGGGTCTTCTTCAGGCAACGACACGGTCGACAAGCTCGCCAAGGCGGCGATGAGCAAGGAGATGCTTGCGGCGGGTCTCGCCGCCGCTGCCGCTGCAATCAGCGCAAGCCCGAAAGCTCGTCGCGCAATTCGTGATGCCGGCCTCGATGCTGCCGACACCGCGTCACAGGCAGCAAGCAACATGATGGCAAGCGCGACCAAGCTCGGCTCGCTGATCGCCGAAGCCGTTGCAGATGCCGCGCAACGCGTCATGTCCGGCAAGTGGACGGCGATGGACGAGAGTTCGGATAGTTCAAGCTCAACCGCATCGTCATCGCGCGGCGGAACGCGCAAGGCGAGCAGCGGACGTTCGAAGTCCTCGAGCTCGCGTGCGACCGGCGCAAGGAAATCGACCGCTACGCGCGCCAAGTCGTCGGCGTCGGGTGCGAGCCGTTCAACCGGAACGCGCAAAGCTGCATCGGCTCCGCGTGCGAAGCCGACCGGCCGCGCCACGAAATCGCGCGGCAGTGGCACGCGTTCGCGCGGAACGGGTGCACGCGGTCGCCGCGGCGGCGGTGCGAGCGGAGGAACGCCGAGCGGCGAGGGCGGCGGCGCGAACGCCTAGGCCGCGCGATCCTCGAACTGGAGGCGTGCAAGCCGCGCATAAAGGCCGCCTCGCGCGCTGAGGCTCGCGTGCGTTCCTTCCTCGACGATCCGGCCTCCATCCATGACGACGATGCGGTCGGCGGCTCGGACCGTCGCTAAGCGATGCGCAATCACGATCGTCGTCCGATGCTCCATCAGCCGATCAAGCGCGTCCTGAACCAGGCGCTCGCTCTCGGCATCGAGCGCTGACGTCGCCTCGTCGAGCAGCAGCAGGGGGGCATCGCGAAGGAGCGCGCGCGCGATGGCAATGCGCTGGCGCTGGCCGCCTGACAGGCGAGCGCCGCCTTCGCCCATGAACGTATCGAGGCCGTCCGGCAGCGCGCGCAGGAACTGCTCGGCATTTGCGTCGCGCGCGGCCTGCCAGAGCTGCTCCTCGGTCGCGTCCCAATTGCCGTAGCGAAGATTGTCGCGCGCCGAGGCCGCGAAGATCACGGTGTCTTGAGGCACCATTGCGATGCGCTGGCGGACGTCTGCTGGATCCGCATCGCGAAGGTCGACACCGTCGAGCAGCACGCGCCCTTCGTCGGGATCGTAAAAGCGCTCGGCGAGCTGGAAGATGGTTGTTTTGCCTGCGCCTGACGGGCCCACCACCGCCAGCCTTTCGCGCGAACGCACGGTGAGATCGAACCCGTTGAGCGCCGAGGTTTCCCGACGCGTCGGATAGTGGAACGTAACGTCCTCGAACGCGAGCTCGCCGCGCGGCGGCTGGGCTAGCGCCACCGGCTCGGCAGGTGCTTGAATGTCCGGCTCGGCGTGAAGCAATTCGGCGAGACGCTCCGATGCACCCGCGGCGCGAAGCAGGTCGCCATAAACCTCGGAAAGGTTGCCGAATGCTCCTGCTAGCAGCCCGCCATAAAGAACGAACGCTGCGATCGTGCCACCTGTCATTCGACCCGCAGCAACTTCCGTCGCCCCTTGCCAGATCACCATCGTGATCGAGCCGAAGATGAGGAAGATCACGATCGCGGTCATCAACGCGCGAACGAGGATTCTGCGTTTCGCGGTCGCGAACACACGCGCGACAGCATCGGCAAAGCGTGTCGCTTCCCGGCCTTGCTGGTTGAAGGCCTGCACGATCTTCATCGCGCCGAGCACTTCGCTCGTGACGATGCCGACATCCGCGATGCGGTCCTGGCTGCGCGTCGAGATCGCGCGCACACGGCGGCCAAGGACGGCGATCGGCAGCACAACCAGCAGCGCGCCCGCAAGAATAGAAAGCGCAAGCTTTGGCGCGAGCGCGAACAGGATCACGACGCATGTGATGCCAAGAATGGTGTTGCGCAGCGCAACTGATACGGTCGTGCCAACCGCTTGCTCGATGATCGTGGTGTCGACCGTGATGCGCGAGGTGATCTCGGCGGGGCGGTTCTCTTCGAAAAACCCGGGCGAGAGCCGCAAGAGATTGCGGTGCACCGCGAGGCGGATGTCGGCGACCGTGCGTTCACCGAGCCAGGAGACGAAGTAGAAGCGGAAGGCCGTCGCCAAGGCCATGACCGCGACGAGCAAGAGCAGATATTCGAACCAGCGCGCGATATCGCCGCCGCTGCCGGATGCGAAGCCTTTGTCGATGATCAGCTTGAAGGCATAGGGAACGCCAGAAGTCGCGCCCGCAGCGACGAGGAGCGCGAGCGCTGCCGCGGCAATTTGAGCCGGGTATCGAAGCGCGAAGCGCGAAACCATGTGAAGACTGCGCAGGGAGCGCCCCTTGGGGCGATTGGGGGCATTGGCCATGGCCGACCACTAACAGTGACCCGGCACGTCCTCAATTGGACCCTCGCCCAGTGGGTATTTTGTCATTCAGTTGAGGAGTTTGCGTGAACTGGTAGAAAAGTTAGTAAATGATTGTTTAACGAATCGCGAGGCGCACGGATCATGACTTCGGAAAACGCTCAGGGCGGCGGCGCCCTCTCCGGACTGCTGACGCAGTTGACGGACCGCGACGTCGTCATCGAAATTGCCGGCAGCGCGGCCGCGCCCAGGGCGCCGGACGTCGCGGGCGCAAGACTCATCCAGGACGCTGTCGATGCATCGTATCGGGCGCTTGCGGGCGCTGTTCGGGCCCAGCTTCAGACTGTTGCCATCGTCGAGGAGGTCGCCAGGCGCGGCCTATCCTTGTGGCTTCGCGTCGAGGTCAACGATGGCTCGAGCGAAAGCGAGGAATCGCTGTTGAAGTTCTTGGCTCGGGGCACGCTGGCGATCGTCGCCTGGATGGATGGTTCCCCGACGTTGCAGCTTGCCGACCTCCAGCAGGCCATCCGTGTGCTTGCATGGGGTACATCCATCACAACGACCGCGCATCCTGTGCTGCCCACCTCGGCCGAGCTCGTCGAGGCAATCATCGCGTGGCAGAAAGCAAAGGGCGGACAGAACGCCGGCGATGGCGTGCGAATAATCACCAACAACGGTTCTGCGGATCTCGACCTTTCGAAAAGGATCGACGAGCCGCGCTCGCTGCTCCTCTCGCGCAAGCTCGTGAACCACTCCGCCGACATGATCTTCCTGGTCGAGATGCCCGACTACCAGTCGAGCGGGCAATGGCAGCTGAAGCATGGCGACGTTCGTACGGTGGCGGTCGCGGAGCCCGGCACGCTCCTCGACAAATTCTATCGGCGGGAACTCGACATTCGTCCCGGTGACGCGCTGCGATGCCGTGTCGACCTCGAGACCTCATACGGTCCGGATCACGAGGTGCTCTCCGAGCAATACCGGATTGTCGAGATTCTGGAGGTACTTAACGCCGCGAAGGCGTCAACTGAATCTCCGGCAGAGCAGCCCGCGCCGGCAGCGGTTGCTAAGACCACGCAGGAGCTCGAGGACGCCACTACCTAGACCGTTGTTCCGGCACGGGATTTTTGCGGTGCAACATTCACCTTGCCAGCCGCGTTGATGACCGCCACACCTTGGGCAACGGGGCGCTTTAGCGAGGTTCAATGCTTTACGATGCTTATGAGGTCCAGCGCTCCCTTCTCGCAGGTGCGAGCAAGCTAGCCGGGCTTGGAGCCGGCTGGCTCAACAATCCCGCTAATCCTTGGGGTTACAGCTCGATGGGGCCGCTCGTCGCGGCCAGCCTCGAAGTCTTTGCGCATGCTGCAGCGCCGCGTGGCAAGCCGGAATTCGGGATCGAAACTGTCCACATCGACGGCGAGGATGTGCCGGTCAACGAGGAGATCGTCCTCCGCAAGCCCTTCGGACAACTGAAACATTTCTACCGTGAAGGAGTCGAAGGCGGGCCCAGCCTGCTGATCGTCGCACCGATGTCCGGCCACTATGCGACCCTCCTCCGAGGTACCGTCGAACGGCTCTTGCCGAGCTGCGACGTTTACATCACCGACTGGCGCGACGCGAAGCTGGTGCCGCTGTCTGACGGCAGCTTCGATCTCGACGACTACATCGATTATCTGGTCGAGTTCCTTGAGCTCATCGGCATGAAGACAGGTCAGCGGCCGCACATGCTTGCAGTGTGCCAGCCCTCGGTTCCGGCCTTTGCAGCGACGGCGCTGATGAATGAGGACCAGAATCGATGGCGACCCAAGTCGCTGACGATGATGGGCGGTCCGATCGATACTCGCCAGGCGCCGACTGCCGTCAATACGCTCGCGACGCAGCGCCCGTTTTCCTGGTTTGAGCAGAATGTCGTTGCGACCGTGCCGATGATCTATCCGGGCTCCGGACGGAAAGTGTATCCAGGCTTCCTGCAACTCGCAGGCTTCATGACCATGAACCTCGGCTCTCACCTCGTCAGCCATTGGGAGATGTTCAAGCATCTCGTGGTCGGTGACGACGAGAGCGCGTCAGCAACGCAGAAATTCTACGATGAATATCGCGCCGTTTGCGACATGACCGCCGAGTTCTACCTGCAGACCGTGGACGTCGTCTTCCAGCGCCACCAATTGCCGCGAGGCGAGATGGAGCATCGCGGAAGGCTGGTGCGGCCGGACGCCATTCGCGACACCGCGCTGCTGGCCATCGAAGGCGAGCGCGACGACATCTCGGGCATTGGCCAGACCAAGGCTGCGCTCGCCATCGCAACCAAGCTTCCCAAGGCCAAGAAGCAATATTTCATGGCGAGCGATGTCGGCCATTATGGCATCTTCAATGGCCGCAAGTGGCGCGAGAAGATTGCGCCGGCTGTTGAGAAGTTCATTGAAGCGAACGACTAACGTCTTGAAATCGCATCTTTAATGGCCACCTTTCACTCAGTGTTTCAACAGCTGAAAGGAGGTGGTCTGATGTCTCATTGTCATATGCCGAACGTGGCCAGGATGAGCGCAGCCTCCGCAGGAGTTCGCGCTTAACGTCAGGCCGCCTCGGCTCGACAATGGAAAAGGCCGTTCGGGTTCGCCCGGGCGGCCTTCTCTTTTTAAAGTCGATCCATCCGAAGCCAGCGCGGGTCGCCAGCCCACTCGCGCTTTAAGGCTGCGTCCGCGGCCTCCGCTTGTGCCTTGAGGCCCGTCGCCCGGTTGGTTTGAGCCAGGCCGTAAAGAGCCCAGCCGTTGTTCGGAGACTGGGCGAGCGCCCTCGTGAACGCCTCGCGTGCCTCGGCGTACCTACCCGCTTTGTAGAGCGCCGCACCGAGCGACTGGTGAACGGGATAGTACCAGAAGGGCGGTTCCATGTAGGGGATCTTCTCCTCCAGTGCCGCCGCGTCCTGATAGAAGTGCACGGCCTCGCCATAGCGACCGCTCGACATTGCGAAACGCCCGCGCGCTATCGTTTCCGCGAGCTCGAGCAACTGCGGCGCCGGCACGCCCTGATCGATCATCGCCTTGAAGTCGCTCTGGGTTCGAACGCGTGCCAGCTCGACGATCTCGCGATCGAAACCTGCGCGGTCGCGCTGCAGCGCATAGGCCGTCGCTCGGGCATAGTGACGCACGCCAATGATGTAGGGCATGCGGCTGTCCGCTTGCGCCATCGCCAGGATCTGCCGGGGTGCGGCAAATTGTGACATCGCAAAATAAGGCGCGGCATTGATCGCCTGAATCCAGGCGATCCTGGCGCTCATGTCCGGGTCGAGAATATTGTTCAGCCGGCGCGCCTCGCGGATCGCGGTTGGCATGTCGCCCGACATTTGCGCCGACGTGACGATGAAATGCACGTTGTGGGGATAATAACCGTAGCGGTAGAGACCCTTGTCGCCGGTCGCCTTCAGATAGGCCTCGTCTGCCCGGGCGGCATCGACGTTGACGCGGATCGAGTCCTTCCAGCGACCGAGCCGGTAGTAAATGTGTGCTGGCATATGGACGAGGTGACCTGCCGTCGGTGCGAGCGGCCTCGCAAGCCGGTCCGCTGCAGCCTCGGCCCGCTTCGGGTCAGGGCCATTCTCCATCAGGTGAATATAGAGGTGAGTTGCCTGCGGGTGGTCGGCATTCCTCGTCAGCACAG
>Ga0068864_100002925_pt1 | contig 14126 bp, 12 predicted proteins | sample KBSSwiS72_FD_66586 | JGI IMG/M metagenome (GOLD analysis project Ga0068864, IMG submission 66586) | Switchgrass rhizosphere microbial communities from Kellogg Biological Station, Michigan, USA - KBS Switchgrass S7-2 | ecosystem: Host-associated > Plants > Roots > Rhizosphere > Soil ... | reverse complement strand
AGGACAACTGAGGACCGAACTTGGCAAAGGAGCCACCCGCCAGCTTCGCTCTCAGGACAAAGTGCCTGGTGTAATTTACGGGGGTGCCAAAGAAATTAATTTTTCTGCTCCGGCTATGGCTTTTAAGTCATTAGTGTATACACCAGATTTTCAGTTTGCCGAAATAAAACTTAATGGCGATACACACAGGTGTATTTTAAAAGACCTTCAATTCGACAAGGTCACGGACAAATTGATCCATGTGGACTTGCTGGAACTGGTGGAAGATAAAAAAGTCATCGCAAGCATTCCGCTGAAATTTGTAGGCAGTCCTGTTGGAGTAAAAGAAGGTGGTAAACTTCATATCAAGATGAAGGCTTTGAAAGTAAAGACTTATCCAAAGTATTTACGTGAGCACATTGATGTAAATATTGATAATCTTGAATTGAATGGAAATGTTCGTGTGGAAGATGTGCAGGTTGAAAATTATGAGATCATGAATTCACCACGTATTCCTGTTGCCTCAGTGACACTTACCAGGGAGTTGAAACAGGAGGAAGCTGCAACAACCGTTGCAACTGCCACTCCTGCTGCAGGGGCCGCGGGTGCAGCTGCCGCTCCGGCTACAGGTGCCGCAACACCTGCTGCAACACCGGCAAAGAAATAAATACTGATCGATTTGAATGAAACCCTGTCGGCAACGCCAGGGTTTTTTTATAATAATTGCTGAAATTAGGGCCAGGTAGAGCAAAAAGATCGCATGAAGTTTCTTATTGTTGGTTTAGGTAATCCGGGTAATGAATATGCCCATACGCGTCACAACATCGGTTATGATGTGGTAAATGCATTTGTTATTAAACATGAGGGACTTTTCAAAACCGACCGGTTGGCGTATGTGTCGGAGATAAAATGGAAGGGGAAAAAATTCATTTGTATATGCCCAACAACCTATATGAACCTGAGTGGCAAGGCGGTAAAATATTGGATGGATAAGGAATCAATTTCAGAGGAAAACATATTGGTTATTGTCGATGAAGTGGCCTTACCATTGAACAAACTTCGCATTCGCCCCTCGGGTAGTGATGGAGGACATAATGGCTTAAAAAGCATACATGAATCTTTAGGAACAACTCAGTATCCCAGGCTGCGTTTTGGTATTGGGAATAATTATCCCAGGGGCATGCAGGCAGATTATGTCCTGGGGAAATGGTTGAAGGAAGAAGAACCCGTAGTTAAATTGAAGATCGATAAAGCAGTGGAAGTTATCGAAACCTTTGCAACGGCGGGTCTCACAACAGCGATGAACCAGGTAAACAATAAAGAGTTTTCGGTGGGCTAGGTTTGTTATTTGGTAGGGGTTTTATTATGATTAATGCAATGTATTACTTATTTTAGCACCCCAGCTAACCTCAACTTAGAATCCAATTTCATCTGAATGGCCACTGAATATATGGGATAGCAACCCTGTGAGGTATCCGATGTATTTATTTAAAAACCACCTAATTTATGAAGATTTTCTGCGTAGGCCGTAACTATGTTGCGCATGCTAGTGAACTGGGAAATGAGGTTCCAGATGAGCCGGTTATATTCATGAAGCCTAAGAGTGCGCTTCTTCAGCCGCACACTCCATTTTATTACCCGGAGTTCACAAATGAGTTACATTATGAATGTGAGTTAGTGTTGCGTATCAGTAAAAATGGAAAATACATCCAAGAAAAATTTGCTTCAAAATATTACGATGCAGTCACCGTAGGTATTGATTTTACCGCCCGTGATATTCAAAACCAATTGAAGGAAAAGGGCCTCCCCTGGGAAAAGGCAAAAGCCTGGGATAACTCTGCCGCCATCGGCAAATGGATACTATTGACGAATATCAAAAACAAGAAGGACATTAATTTCTGTCTTTATAAAAATAAAGAACTGGTTCAGCAGAGCAATTCGAACATGATGATCCACAACTTTGATAATATTGTTTCTTATATCTCTAATTTCTTTTCTGTCAATATCGGCGATCTTGTTTTTACCGGGACACCTGCCGGTGTGGGAGAAATAGTTGTTGGTGATGAAATGGAAGGTTTTATTGAAGATGAAAGTCTCCTCCAATTGGATGTCAAGTAGGATCTCTTCTTTCTCTTTTGCTCTTTTCCAATCTACTTTAGTAATATTCCTTTACCTCGATTGATTTTCATCGGTCGACGGTCAACTTTTATCTGTCATCTGTCATCTCTAAATCTATCATCTTATCGTTTACCTTTGCTCACAATAAAATTCAGATAGAAAATGGCTGCCCGCTCAGATCTTTTTGTAAGCCCGGATTATTACCAGTTGGATGATTTGCTAACCGAAGAACAAAAGCACATTCGCGAAGCGGTTCGCAATTATGTAAAAAAAGAAATTTCCCCGATCATTGAGGACTTTGCGCAACGATCCGAATTTCCGCTGCAGATTGTTAAACAATTGGGTGATTTAGGATGTTTTGGTCCGACCGTCCCAGCCGAATATGGCGGCGGCGGCCTTGATTATATAAGCTATGGTTTGATGATGCAGGAATTGGAACGGGGCGACAGTGGTGTTCGTTCCACCGCTTCAGTGCAAGGCTCATTGGTGATGTTTCCAATTCATGCTTATGGAAGTGAAGAGCAACGAAAAAGATTCTTGCCGAAACTGGCAAGCGGCGAATGGCTGGGTTGCTTTGGGTTAACAGAGCCTAATCACGGAAGTGACCCTGCCGGAATGCTCAGCAATTTTAAGGATGCCGGCGATCAGGTCATCTTGAACGGTTCAAAAATGTGGATCAGCAATGCCCCATATTCTCAGGTGGCTGTAGTATGGGCAAAAGATGAGCAAGGAGAAGTAAGAGGTCTTATAGTAGAAAGAGGCATGGAGGGATTTACAACTCCGACTACTCATGGCAAGTGGAGCCTGCGCGCGTCAGCTACAGGCGAGCTGGTTTTTGACAATGTAAAAGTTCCTAAAGAAAATATTCTTCCGAACGTAAAAGGGTTGAAAGGACCATTGAGCTGCTTAACCAAGGCGCGGTATGGTATTGCGTGGGGCACAATCGGTGCAGCGATGGATTGTTATGATACGGCCTTACGCTATTCAAAAGAAAGGATACAATTCAATAAACCAATTGGCGGCTTTCAGCTACAACAAAAGAAGTTGGCGGAGATGATTACCGAGATCACAAAGGCCCAGCTGCTGAACTGGAGGTTGGGAACATTGATGAATGAAGGTAAAGCGACACCGCAGCAGGTATCGATGGCAAAAAGAAACGGGTGCGAGGTTGCGACGAATATTTGCCGTGATGCGCGGCAGGTACTTGGTGGTATGGGAATCACAGGCGAATATAGTGTCATGCGACATATGATGAACCTGGAAAGCGTGATCACATATGAAGGCACTCACGACATCCATCTGTTGATCACCGGACTAGATGTAACGGGACTTAATGCGTTTAATTGAGCATTGTCATTTTTATCGCAGTTCTTGCTGAAGTTGATTGTTATGTTACCAACGAAATATTTCTATTCGACTTCGTTGCGTCGCACACCTCAACGTTCAGTTCATTGGTCAACATAGTTTTAATCTCAAAACACTCTCCGCATGACGCGGCATGTACATGAAAATTTTCTTCATTGGCTTTATGGGTTCAGGCAAAACACACTGGGGCAAACAAGTCAGTGAGAAACTTCACCTTCCTTTTTTTGACCTTGATGAGCAGATCGTTTCCCATGAGGGGAAATCAATAACCGAAATTTTTTCGACCAATGGCGAAGAATATTTCAGGTTGCTTGAGAAAGACATATTGCATATCATTACAGAAAGCCATGAAAATTTTGTTATGGCATGCGGCGGCGGCGCACCCTGCTATTATAACAATATTGATTTCATGAACCAATCAGGCACTACTATCTGGATAAACACAGCCATAGAAACCCTTTTTCAACGGTTGATCAAGGAGAAAGAAACTCGTCCTTTGATAAGGAGCCTTTCCAATGAGCAGCTGAAGGGTTTCATTATTAAAAAATTCTCTGACAGGAAAATTTATTATGAACAAGCTGACATAATCGTTGACGAGGATCCTGTAAGATTGGAAAACCTGGTTGAAAAAATTTTTCATGCATAAGACCTTTTTATCACTTGCGGCAATATTTGGTGCAATCGCAGTTGCCCTAGGAGCTTTTGGAGCACACGGTTTAAAAACGATCGCCTCCGCTGATGTCGTTTCCGTTTTCCAAACGGGCGTTCAATACCAGATGTATCATACCCTCGCCCTATTGGCAATGGCTGTTATCTATGATCGGTTGCCTAATAAATGGATAAAATGGTCGGGATATCTGTTTTCATCGGGGATACTGTTCTTTTCGGGATCGCTTTACCTGATCACTGCTTTAAAGGTCTGGGAAAAATCCATCCCTGCATTAATAGGAATCATTACACCTGTCGGTGGCATGCTTTTTATCCTGGGATGGCTGAGTTTTTTGATAGGATTGCTAAAAAAAACCTGACTTAGAGGGGCAAGGCCAATATTGTTTCAGTTCCATTATTGTTTTTAATTTCAAAATTTCCCCCGATACTCTCCATCCTTCGCTTAATATTTTGCAAACCATTTCCGAACTGGCGAATTTTCTGGAGATCGATGCCTATGCCATTATCATGAATCCTTATTAATAGGGTCCCGTTTGTAAGAATATCAATGCTAACTTCGGTTGCTCCTGAATGTTTCAGCATGTTATTCAGGGTTTCTTTTACGCATAAAAATATGTTACGTCGCCTGTCCCCGGTGAGTTCTTTTTCAGGAATATCGTGCGGTATCGACACGTTACATTTTACAGAAGTACCTTCAAGATATTCGGTCGAGTAAGCCCTTATATAAGAAATAAGGTTTCCCAGCGAGTCGTTTTTGCTGTTCATACTCCATATAATGGCGTTCATTTTATTCAGAACATCATCCGCCGATTGCGAAATTTTTTCAATTTCGACGGGCGTGTTTTGCTTCATTTTACTTTTTGCCAGCTCACTCATCAGTCGTATGTGTGTCATGCCTGACCCCAACTCATCATGCATATCGGTCGAAATTCGATTCCTCTCTTCTTGTTGAGCCGTGATAATGGCCATTTGCTTTTCAAATTCTTTCCTTTCATTTTCCATTTTTAACCGCTCCCGCTCTCTGGTTTGCTCGATGATCTGTCGCCTGTTTTTATAACTTAAACCCGCCAGGAAAAATAAGAGCTCAAGAAATAATCCTATTTCGTAATAAAAAAGCGATGAGTTGAAGACGGCCGGTAAATTGTTGAACGCGCTCCCAAGTAAGATTAGTGCCTGCGAAAACACGGCGAAAAAGAAGTAAAAAAGATTGCCCCAGAACAGGTACCTCAATAATTTGTCTTTCCATTGCTTAACGCAGTAAATGAGGAACACGATCATCATGCCAAGCAATACGATCTTGGTTGCGTTCTCAACCCCGTTCAATAAGACAAAATTGTTCGTAAAGAAGTATAAGTAGGAAAAGAGTAGCATAGAGACAATAAGCCCGGCAATTCCTGCATTGTACAGCCTGTTCAAAAAAGGGTATTTAGAGCGGGTCGATAAAAATTTTTGCATAAAGACCATATAAAAAGCAATCCCGGCACATTGCATAATGAAATCAAGATAGGCCTCCATGAAGAAAACCTCATTATTAATTCTCAGATCATAATAGGTTTTTGTGAACAACATTCCTCCAAGAAAAAGCGCGTAACCTGTATAATAGAGAAATTCATTTGAACCTCCCAGTAAATAATTGGCAATTGAAAAAAGAATCATCATCAACAATAATCCACAAAAAATGTACGTCACGATATTCACGTACAAATGGGTGGATGAAATGTCGAAAATAAAAGTGGACAGATGTGTTTTATGAATAAGTCGCGGGCGTATACTGTTTGTGTACGTTTTAACGAAATGCATTTCCGCTAAAAAAGCGGAAGAATCATGCGGTCCCAGGGTCAAAAGCCTGTACCCAATGCTGTCATCAAAAGGGGGCTTAACATTTGGTATGATCCTTAAATTATTTCCAATAATCCTGTAAAGTTGAATGGAAGAATAAAAAAAGCTGGGGAAGAACCAAACGGAGTCTATTTCGTCCGAATGGTTTACGGCGTAAAACCGAAGGATCAGTTTGTGGTTGATATATTTTGCGGGAATATCTCGCAGCGACGCCCCGCCCTTAAACGTAAGACCAGTATACGAACCTTCAAGAGGTGAACTAGCTGGTAAATAGGCCCCCTCTGTTTTTGTGCGAATTGACTGGTATGTGGTGATTTTATCAAGATCGATGTAGAGGGAATCGGGAACGACCGATTGACAACACAAATAACCTGGCAAAAAAAAGAGAGCAATAAAGAGAGTTTTTTTTGAAATATAAATATGGTTTTTCCTCATATTGCCTGTTGTACCAAAAATAATATATAGTGGCTGGTTTTAATAATGTTCGAGATACAACTTTGTGGGTATTCGATCACGGATTGCATTGATTTGATCACGGATTACAGACTGATAAGGGTTTTAACAAATCTATGCGCATCTGCGGAATCCGTGACAACCCGCAGAATTACGCGGATTTTCCACTAATGCAGGCTACTCAAAAATCAGTGTTTCATCAGCGAAATCAGTGATGTCCCTTGTAAAATATTATCTTTGTTTTCATGGCTACCAAGCAAAAGAAAAGATCAAAAAAGAGCCCTCCGGAAAAGCCAAAAAAAGCAGCCACTGATCTGAGACCCGAAAAGGAAGAAAAGATTAATCTGAAGAAATTGGCCAGGGATGAGCGTACCTGGAAAATAACAGGCGCTATTTTTATTCTCATCTCCTTGTTCCTGTTCATCTCGTTCATCTCGTACTTCTTCACCTGGAGTGATGACGAATCACAGATTAGGAACCAGGGTATATCCATTCTATTTGACAAAAGTGTTTCCGTAAAAAATCTATTGGGTGTATTAGGCGCCGCTACGTCTTATTTTTTTATAAAGCAGAGTTTCGGTATCGCATCATTGCTTATCTGCACATTCTTTTTTGTTGTAGGTGTCAATCTCCTATTTAGCCAAAAGGTGTTTTCTGTTTGGCGCAACCTTCGATACGTGATAGTTGGAGTGCTTGTTATTTGTGTATCGATGGCTTTTGTTTTTGGCAACAGTGGGTTCTCTTATGGCGGGGGAGTTGGCCAAATGATAAGCGATTGGTTGGTTAGGTTCCTTGGAAATATAGGTACAGCAGCTTTATTGTTTATTGCTTTTCTGGCATATGTCATATGGCAATTCAATCCTGTGTTTAAACTTCCCAAAAAATTACAACCTGTCGGTGGGGAGAGCAACGAACCGGGCCAGCCGGAATTTGCTATTACAGGAAAGACTGTCAACGATATTTACGCGGAAACAGGCAAGGGGAATTCTTTAAAGGGCGAGGCAAAGCTTTTCATTGTCCCGAGTGCAGATGAACAAAATGCTGGCAACGATCTTAAGATAGTGGAAAAAGATTATGACGAGGGAAACAAAAAAACTTTTGAAGAGCCGGTGGTTACCAAAGAGGTGGTTGCAGAGATTATGCATAGTCACGATATTCCTGCAGACGGAACAATAATAGCAAAGCCAAAAACAAAGACCGCTGAAAAACTAGCGGAGGAACTGGAGTTAGAAATAAAATCACACACAGAACAACATGGAGAGGACACAGGGCCAAAAGAGAAAATTTACGAGGAGCTTCCACCGTATGAGCCCACTCTTGACCTCCGAGATTATAAATATCCAAAACTAGATCTTTTGGAGACCCATGGCAGCGAGAGAATCATCCAGGACCCGGCAGAACTTGAGGCGAACAAAAATCAGATTATTAATACTCTCGCTAATTATGATATCGCTATTCAAAAAATAAGCGCTACAGTTGGGCCCACAGTAACGTTGTACGAAATAGTTCCCGCCGCTGGTGTTCGCATTTCACGAATAAAAAACCTGGAAGATGATATCGCTTTAAGCCTGGCAGCACTAGGCATTCGAATCATTGCTCCGATTCCCGGCAAAGGAACCATCGGCATTGAAGTACCCAATGTGAAAAAAAGTGTCGTGAGCATGAAAACACTTTTGGGATCAGAAAAATTTCAACATAATAATTACAGTCTTCCCATTGCGATTGGCAAGAAAATCGATAACGATAATTTCATTGTGGACCTTGCCAGTATGCCACACCTGCTGATGGCAGGTGCCACGGGGCAGGGCAAATCTGTCGGCGTAAATGCTATTCTTGTTTCGCTACTTTATAAAAAACATCCATCGCAACTAAAATTTGTTTTAATAGATCCTAAAAAAGTCGAGTTAAGTCTTTACAATAAGATCGAAAAACATTTCCTCGCCAAGCTGCCCGGTGAAGAAGATGCGATCATTACGGATACAAAGAAAGTGATCAATACGCTGAATGCACTTTGTATTGAAATGGACAACCGCTATGACCTTTTAAAAGAAGCAGGGGCGAGAAACATTCGTGAGTACAACGAGAAATTTGTTAAGAGAAGGTTGAATCCACAAAAAGGTCATCAGTATCTTCCATTTATTGTGTTGGTCATAGATGAATTTGCAGATATGATCATGACCGCGGGAAAAGAAATTGAGATGCCTATTGCGAGATTAGCGCAGCTTGCCCGCGCCGTGGGGATACATCTTATTATAGCTACTCAACGACCTTCAGTCAATATTATCACAGGTACCATCAAAGCGAACTTTCCTTCACGTATAGCATTTAAAGTTTCGTCAAAAATTGACTCGAGGACCATTCTCGATTCCGGTGGCGCTGAGCAATTAATAGGAAAAGGCGACATGTTAATTTCTCATCATGGCGAAATAACCCGTTTGCAATGTGCTTTTGTGGATACTCCGGAGATCGAGGAGATCGTTGAATGTATTGGTGAACAAAGAGGATACCCGCAAGCATTTTTATTGCCTGAGTATGTCGACGAAAAAGACCTCGAAGGAAAAGATTTTGATCTTGCCGACCGAGATCCTCTCTTTGAAGATGCAGCAAGATTAATTGTTCAGAATCAGATCGGCTCTACTTCATTGTTACAGCGCAGAATGAAATTGGGCTACAATCGCGCAGGTCGATTAATGGACCAACTAGAAGCTTTTCGCATCGTGGGTCCAAGCCAGGGAAGTAAAGCCAGGGACGTTTTGGTGAAGACTGAAGCCGAGCTCAATGACATTCTCCAAACACTTTGATAAACAGTTGTTAAGATATCCCATTGAAATGCAACCATCCCAGGCTAATGCCAATCCTAAAAGGTAATTAGCCTATATTTGCGGCCCGGAATGGTCAGCGGCCTTTTTCGGCTGGTATTTCAGAGGGCGATCCAAAATCTAGATAAAATTTAGTCCAACGATGAAAAGAATCTGTTTCCTGTTATTGACGGTAGCAACGATCGCGTCTTCTTTGTTTGCACAAACCAGTAGCGATCCGGATGCTAAAAAGATCCTTGATGCTGTCAGTGCAAAATTCAAATCATTCAAGGCCATCCAGGCTGGATTTACTTACAAGGTGGAAAACGCGGATGGAAAAGCGATCTCTACAAAAAAAGGCACTGTTTACATGAAGGGCACTAAATACAGGGTGAGTTTTGTTGGACAGGAAATTTTCTGTGATGGCAATACAGTATGGACCTATGATAAATCTTCAAATGAAGTAACAATTTCAAAACTGGACGCTTCAAGTAACACACTCACTCCGCAGAAATTGTTTACAGATTTTTATGATAAGGATTTTTTGTATAAGCTGAATGGGGAGAAAAAGGCGAATGGTAAAACATTGCAGGAGATCGAGATGACGCCTAATGACAAAACAAAACCTTTTCATAAAGTTTACCTGACAATCGATAAAAATGCAAAAACGATTTACAGTACAAAAGTGCTGGAAAAGGCCGGTAATCGTTATTCATATACCGTAAACAGCTTTAGCGGCAGCGCCAACATTCCGGATACTAAGTTTGTTTTTAACAAGAGTGATTATCCCGGCGTAGAGGAAGTTGATTTGAGATAAGGTGAAATATTCCCTCACCATCATCACAAGAGCGCCTTTCGAATCTTTACAAGTTGCTTCAATAAACCCTCAAGGAGATCAAGTTTGAGCATGTTTGCTCCATCACTTTTTGCGATAGCAGGATTGGGATGGGTTTCGATAAACAATCCATCAGCACCGCAAGCTACGGCGGCTTTGGCAATAGTGCCAATCATTTGCGGATTACCACCCGTAACTCCACTCGTTTGATTTGGTTGTTGCAATGAGTGGGTGCAGTCCATTACGACGGGTGTTCTGTGAGCTTGCATAGTGGGGATGTTGCGATAATCAACAACGAGGTCCTGGTAACCGAACGTAGTGCCCCTTTCGGTCAGAATGATTTTTTGATTGCCTGCGCCGCGAATTTTATCAACGGCAAACTTCATTGCCTCACCACTCAAAAATTGCCCTTTCTTCACATTAACGATCTTGTTCGTTTCCGCTGCTGCGACAAGCAGATCAGTTTGACGGCAGAGGAAAGCCGGGATCTGCAGCACATCAACATATTGTGCTGCAATGGCAGCTTCTTCATGTGCATGTATATCAGCCGTAGTGGGCAAGTGAAACTTTTGTCCGGCTTTTTTTAAAATTTCAAGGGCAGTTTCATCACCGATACCGGTGAATGAAGAGCCACTTGTACGGTTGGCCTTGCGATAAGACGATTTGAATATATAGGCAACGCCAAGATTTTTGCAGATGGTCGAAACTTTTTCCGCGACTTCCATTGTCAATTCTTCGCTTTCCACGACGCAAGGTCCAGCAATCAGAAAAAAATTTTCATCGTCATAAGATTGATCGGCAAATAAATTACTCAAAAAATTTTCCATGGCGCAAACGTACTGTAAATTATTTTATTCATTCTCCGGGTTTGTTATGGAAAAATGATTTTATTTTGATTTGTAAAACTAAATTATGAGAATATTCGTGTTTTCTCTTTTGTTATTTGCATGGGTGAGATGTAAAGAGGCAGAAAAAAATTTTGACTACGGCAAAATTGAAAATGGAGTTTATACAAATGATTACTTTGATTTTAATATCCCTGTTCCTCAAAATTGGGACGTTCGGAATGATGAACAGGTGCAGCAACTTCAAAAAAAAGGCAGTGGCCTGATATCCGGAAACAACAAGGAATTGGAAGCAAAAATTGATCAAGCAGATGTAAATACAGTTGTTTTGTTGACCGTTTTCAAGAACAAAGAAGATACAACTGCAGTTAAGTTCAATCCCTCCTTTATACTCTTATGTGAAAACCTGCAGGGTCCACCTGACATTAAAAAAGGAAAGGATTATTTGGATCATGCCAAATACCTTATGCAGCAATCAAAAATGCCGTACCAGTTTACGCCTGAATATTTTACCGAGAAAGTAGGGAATAAGGAATTTGACAGGATGGATGCTGTTCTGGACGGGCAAATGGGAGGTATTCAGCAATCCTATTATTCAATTATTGACAAGGGCTATGCTCTCAGTATAATTATTTCTTTTGTTGATGCTGACCAAAAAATAGAATTGAAAGGGATCATTAATAAAATTAAGTTCAAGTAAAGCAATTGCGTACAATGGTCAAAGAAAAGATTCTCGTTATAGGAGCTTCAGGGCAAATAGGAGTGGAATTGACCCTGGCTCTCAGAAAGATATATGGAGCTGCAAATGTAATTGCATCAGATCTGCGGGAGGAAAATGAATTGCTTCATGGAACTGGGCCTTATGTAAGTCTTGACGTGATGAATAAGGAAATGTTGCATGTGCAGGTGATACGTCAGAATGTGACACAGATATACTTACTGGCGGCTATTCTTTCAGCAACTGGTGAAAAGAGTCCCAATCTTGCCTGGCATCTGAATATGCAGGGGTTGTTAAATGTTCTTGAGATTGCAAAAGAGGAAAAACTAACAAAAGTCTATTGGCCTAGTTCTATTGCAGTGTTTGGCCCAACTTCACCTAAGCAGAATTGCCCCCAGCACACGATCATTGAACCTACTACAGTTTACGGGATCAGCAAATATGCTGGGGAGTTTTGGTGCAATTATTATCATTTAAAATATGGAGTGGATGTCCGCAGCTTGCGTTATCCCGGTTTGATAAGTTATAAATCAGCACCCGGCGGGGGTACGACGGACTATGCCGTTGAGATTTTTCATGAAGCGCTTGAAGAAAGCAGATATATCTGTTTTTTGAATGAAGATACCTACCTGCCGATGATGTATATGCCTGATGCCATCCGGGCAACCATTGAATTGATGGAAGCACCGGTCGAAAAAATTTCCATTCGTACTTCGTACAATCTTTCCGGAATGAGTTTTTCTCCCAAGGAGATTGCTGCAGAAATTAAAAGGCACATACCAGCTTTCGAAATTGAATATAAGCCAGACTATCGGCTCGCCATTGCCCAAAGCTGGCCGCAAAGTATTGACGATTCGGTGGCAAGAAAAGATTGGGGCTGGAAGGAAGAATATAATCTTTCAGCAATGACAAATGACATGCTTGAGAACCTGGTCGATAATTAGGTAAGCATTTGTTCTTTCCACATCGCAATCAGCGAGGATTCGCTGGTGCCAAGCAATTTCAGCATCGGATCGAGACTTGTAAGAGATAGCAATTCAATGAGCTTGGTATAGTTTCGGCTTACAAACTCAGTACGTCCTTCATGCTAAAAATGCCCTTCTTGTCCTGAATAAATTCTGCCGCCAATACAGCTCCCAGGGCAAAACCTTGCCGGCTATGTGCTGTATGAATGATCTCAATGTCGTCAACCGCTGACGAATATTTTACTTTATGTATGCCGGGAGCCGGATCGATCCTTTCACTAATAATTTCAAGGTCTTCGATGTTATCACTAATATAGTTTACCCAGGTCTTTTTCCTTTTTAAGTTTTCTAAAATTTGTTCCGCTATTGTTATGGCTGTTCCACTTGGTGCATCTTTCTTTTGGGTGTGATGAACTTCGGTTATCTGTACTTCATAATCTTTTTGAAGGATCATCAATGCTGCTAGTTTTTTATTTAATTCAAAAAAAATATTTACTCCTACGCTGAAATTGCTCGCATAAATAAAACTTCCGCTCCTGTCAGTACAAAGTTTTTTTATTTCATCCAGTTTTTCCAGCCATCCGGTGGAACCGCAGACAAGGGGTATATCAAACTCTAATGCTCTTTTTACGTTATCATAAGCGCTATGCGGGCCTGTAAATTCAATTGCCACATTTGCTGCGGCAATGTTCTTTTTATTAAAGTCGGAAAGGTTGTATTCGTCAATTTTCAAAACGATCTCATGACCACGATTGATAGCAATTTCTTCAATTGCCTTTCCCATTTTACCGTAACCGATAAGAGCAATTTTCATAATGTGCAAATGTAGTTATTGTGCAAATGCAAAATTGCGTCACTAAATGGTTCGGCTGAAGTTACTTTTCTATTGCTTGAAATTAAAAACGAAACTAACACCACCGGCCTTTGCAAGTGGATTATAAGCTGGTTTGATCTTTAAACTTAGATCAGGACTGATATCAAATGCCTTTAGATGTGCATCAACTGCTGCGTCAACTACATTTAGTCCCCAGAAAACGATAAAAAAAACAGCAGCATAATCCACATATTGCCTGTACTGGTTGCGACCGGCCCTGAGTGCGTCCGGATCAACAGGCATATACTGAGGTTTTATTTGTTTATAATTGGTTGAATCGTAGGGGGGCACAGACGCTTCATATTTCGCAGCATACGAGAACTTCAGATCCTGGTAAGTATGCAGGTTATTGAAAAAAATGTAGCCGGTAATTCCAAGAGCTCCCCACACTATGGGAGCTTTCCAATATTTTTTATTGTATATCTGACCCCAACCGGGAATTATAGCTGATCGGATGGCTGCCTTCCTCGGACTATGTTGAGCCTTAATAAGGGAATCAACTTTTGCGGCAGGGAGAGAATCTTCATATGTAGAGCTGTGGATTTTCTGTCCTGCGGCAACCGATGCGAGGAATAAAGAAATAACGATCAGTGAAAGTTTTATCGCCAGCACTGGCCTTTTTTGAATAAGATCTTTCAACAATGCTAAAGACATTAAACGACTAGTCA
>Ga0068864_100002917_pt1 | contig 14142 bp, 14 predicted proteins | sample KBSSwiS72_FD_66586 | JGI IMG/M metagenome (GOLD analysis project Ga0068864, IMG submission 66586) | Switchgrass rhizosphere microbial communities from Kellogg Biological Station, Michigan, USA - KBS Switchgrass S7-2 | ecosystem: Host-associated > Plants > Roots > Rhizosphere > Soil ... | reverse complement strand
TTTATACGATGGGGCGGAGTCACCGCAAACCAGGTTACGGGGTGCTCAAGGTGCACGGGGTGCTCAGGCGCACCAGGTGCGCATTGTCAGCGCGGCCGGGAGAATGCCCGATATCGACGCCGGGTGAGTGTCTCGGTCACCACCACGCGGACGCGCCCGCGCGAGACGGCCCGAGCCGCAGACCGGGCCTTGCGGTCGGTCTCATATAAGCCGAACACGGCCGATCCGCTGCCCGACATGGCCGCGTGCGTTGCCCCCAGCCGCCGGAGCCGTGCCACCGCCCGGGCAATGCCGGGGTGCCGTGCGGCCACCGGCCCCTGCAAATCATTTCCTGTTTCAGTCGGGGTCTGCTGTTCGGTCCACTCGTCCCACCACCGGTAGGCATCGCGCGTGTTGACGCCAAAGTCGGGAAAAATCAGGACGACTGACGACGGTGGCCGATCGATCAGTGGATACAACACATCGCCGCGGTCCACACACAATACGGTGCCGCCTTCGAAGAAAAACGGCACGTCGGCGCCGAGATCGCGGGCAATCCAGTAGAGCCGTTCTTCCGGCACCGACAGCTGCCAGAGCGTCGCGAGTCCCCGCAGTGCCGCGGCTGCGTCGCTGCTCCCGCCGCCGAGGCCGGCCTCGATGGGAATCTGTTTGTGGATGACGACGTGGACGCCGGCGGGCTTGCCGCGCCGGCCGGCCGTCCGCCACAACGCATCGGCCGCGCGCCAGACGAGGTTGTCTTCGTTCGACGGACAACGCGGATCGTCGCAGGCGATCGAAAACGGCCCTTCGGACAGCGTCAGTGTCAGCGTGTCATGAAGCGCGAGCGACTGAAACATCGTCCGCAGTTCGTGGTAGCCATCGGGCCGCGTTCCGAGGACACGAAGTGTCAGGTTGATTTTCGCCGGAGCGCGCACTTGCACGCGGCGAGCGGATCCACTACTGCGACTTACGCGATCGATCGGCAAGAGGCCCCCCGTCACGAAGCTCATCGATCGTCAGCGGCGACGTGCCGGCTGGGATCTGCACGCGAAACGTCTCGGCTCCGATCGGCACGTTGAGCTCGACGTCGCTCAGCGTCAACTGCAAATCGAAACGCGCCGACGGCGTGCTCGTCAGGTGGATCGATCGCGGCAAGTCGTTCATGAAGTCGCGATATTCGGCGCGCCAGGACGAACCGGCGCCGCGGTGCAGGACCGCAACCAGCCGCCAGGGAGCGGCGTCCCCATCGCGACGCAGATACAGCTCGTCCTCCCCCGGAAATACTCTCCAGCGGGCGTCGGGCTGCGTGGCCGTCGTCCGGGAGCCCGTGTCGGCGACGCAACCGGTCAAGGTCGTGCGCAACGCCGCCGGCGAGAGCGGCACACCGGCAATGGCTTCGAGCACATCGGCGGGACGCCCATGTTCGAGCGCCCGTCGATCGCGCGGCAGAAGCAGCGTGGCATCGTCATTCTGCGCCGCGAAGACGAAGATCGGCGCGCCGAATGGCGCGGGCGCTTCGATGTACGCCGACGCCGGCGCGGCGACGCCCGCCTGCAGGCGGGCGCGCGTCCGTTGACCGTTGATTTTCCCGCTGACCGCCACTTCCGCCGTCAAGGTGCGGATGCCCTGACACGTGGCGAGCGCCTGCGTGAGGGCCGCCGGGCCGTCGGATGCGGCAGCGCCGGCGCCCGACGGCAGCTTGAGGAGCGGCGCGGCACACGATGCGGTCGCCGCTGCCGCAGCGAACGCGATCGACGCACGCCAGGTCATCGCTTCGGCAGCTTTTGCCTCGCGTTGCGGATCTTCTTATCGATGTCGCCGCGATCGATCGAGTCGCCGTCGCCGGCGAGCGCCCGCGTCCAGGCGAGAATGGCGTCGTTGTAGCGTCCGAGCTTGAACAGAATTTCCCCGTAGTGATCCTGCACGACGGAGTTGGTGGTCATCTGGTCGGCGGCCTTCTTGAGATTGTCGAGCGCGAGATCGAGTTTGCCGTCCTTGTAGTAGGCCCAGCCGATGCTGTCGAGATAGGAGCCATTGTCGGGATCGATCGCCAGGGCGCGCTTGATGTAGTCGACCGATTCACCGAGACGCTCACCGCGCTCCGCGAGCATGTAGCCGAGGTAATTCAGCGCGATGGCGTTATTGGGATCCTTGGCGATCAGCTGACGCAGCACGTTCTCGGCGTCGGAAAATCGCTTCTGTTTGTCGTAGACGGCGCCCAACTCGAGCGCGATGGTCGGATCGCCGGAGAATTTCGTCTGCGCGTCCTGCAGCAACTTGACCGCCTGCGGCGCGCGATTGGCGTCCATGTAGCCTTGCGCGAGCGCGACCACGGCGTCGGGATCGTCGCTGTGCGTGCGGGCGATCTCCTCGAGAATGGCGAGCCCCTGATCGACCTTGCCGCTGCGTCGAAGCGCCAGCGACTCCATCCGCGCCAGGCGCACGTCGCCGGTGTGCGTGGCTCGAGCCGCGTGCGCCAGTTCGGCAGCGGTCGCGTAGTTCTTCGCCGCCATCTGCGCCTGGATGAGATACAGCGTGACCGAAGGATCGTTGGGAGCGATCTTGCGCGCGGTCTCGAATGTCGAAATCGCCTTGTCGAACTGTCCCAGCTCCTGGTACGCAAACCCGAGGTGCGGCAGCAGCATCGACAACGAGAACCCGTTGTCGTTCGTTCCGGTGAAGGTGGCCACCGCCGGCGCCAGGGCATCGACGATCGGCTGATACCGGCGTTGATCCTCGAGCGCTTCGGCAAGGGCCAGATAACCGCGCGCGTTCTTGCTGTTCTGGACGATCAGTCGACGCGCGGTGCTTTCGGCGTTGCTGGCGTCTCCGGCGCGCCGCTCCGCCTGCGACAAGAGGTACAAGGCGCGCTCGTCGGTGCCGCGCATGGTGATCGCTTCGCGCAGCGTGTCGCGGGCCTTGGTGACATCTGCCATGCTGCCGGTCTGCAGCAGCGAAGAGGCCATGAACACGCGATAGTCGAAGCTGCGCGGCGCGTTCGCGAGCGCCTGTTCGTAGGCCGTCGCTGAATCGGCGTAACGCCGCTCGCGGGCGTAGAAATCACCGAGCGTTCCGTACAATTCCGGATTGTCGGGCGCCGACTCCTCCATCCATTTGATGCCTTCGGAAGTCCGGCCTGCGCCCGAATAGGCCTCCATGAGCAGCGACGCGGCATCCTGCCAACCCATCTTGATCAAGTCCGGCAGATTGGCGATCGCTTTGTCGTACTTTCCGGAGGCGACGTAAAGACGCGACAGGACGGCCCGCGAAGTGAAGTCGCCGAATGTTGGCGGGTTCTCAATCGACTGCTCGAGATTCGAGATGGCATTCGGCATCGCATCGGCCGGCGGCGCGGCGCCTCCCCGGCGCCCGTTGGGCGGCGTGGTCGCCATCTGCGCGTAAATCATGCCGAGCACGCGATGGGCGGAGAAATTGGCCGGCGCGATCTTGAGCGCCTGCTCCGCGGTCGCGATCGCGTCGGAGATGCGGCCCTCATCCATGTAGAGATCGGCAAGGTCGGCAGGAATGTCGCCCGCGCTCGGGTCGAGAGCCATGGCGCGCTTGTACGCGGCAATCGCGCCCTCGACGTCGTCTTCGCGAATCATCCGCGCACGAAGAAACTGTTCGTAGGCTTGCCCGAGCCGATCGGCCTGCGGAGAGGCCGGCGCCGCGGCTGGCGGCGCGGTGGGACGTTGCGGCGCGCGCCGCGCTTGTCCCGCTTCAGCCAAGGCCGAGGACATGCCGAGAATGGCGACGATCGCAACGAGCTTCATATAGGGAATTGTTCCACAAAAGTCGGGGAGTGTCATATAGTCCGGCCATGGCCGTTGACCCGGAACTGCTCGAGATTCTCGCCTGTCCCAACTGCAAAACGCCGGTACACCTCGTCAAGAACGGCACGGCCCTCAAATGCTCGACCTGTCACCGCGTCTACCCGATTAAGGACGACATCCCGGTCATGCTGATCGATGAAGCCACCATCGAGCCGTAAAACATTGGGTAATCGCGTAATTGGGTAATTGGGTAATTGGGTAATTGGGTAATTAGGTAGCTCCAGCTTCAGGTTCTTTTGAAGATTCTGTTGGTCCGACTCCGCCAGATCGGTGACGTCGTTTTCACGACGCCGGCGATTCGCGGCCTTCGCCACCGCTTTCCCGAGGCCCATCTGTCGTATGTGGTCGAACCGGCTGCCGCGCCGGTTGTCGAAACCAACACCGCGCTCGATCAGGTGATCGTCGCGCCACGGGGCCGTGGGTTTCGCGGGCTGCGACGGGACATCGCACTGGGCGGCCGGCTCCGCCGCGAGCGCTTCGACATCGCCATCGATTTTCACGGCGGGCCTCGCGCGTCGCTGCTCACCTGGTTGAGCCGCGCGCCGGTTCGCATCGGCTACGACGTCGCCGGCCGGCGCTGGATGTATACGAACATCGTCGATCGACCACGCGATTTGAGGGCTCGTCACTCGGTTGAAAACCAGTGGGATCTCCTGGGACCGCTGGGAATTGCCCGACCGTCGCCGGAGGCGTTTCCAGTCGAGATGGCGCCGCGTCCAGACGTCACGGAACGCCTTGCGGCTCGTCTCGCGATGGCGGGCGTCTCGGCGGACGACCGCCTGGTGATCATTCACGTCAGCGCCGGAAATCCGTTCCGCCGCTGGCCGGTTGACTCGTTCGCCGCAGTCGCAGCCGGCCTCGTGACCCGCCATCGAAAAATCCGTGTCATCGTGACGTCGGGGCCCTCCGAGCATGAAGCGGCCGGCCAGGTGATCGCCCACGCGCGACAGAGCCTGCAGGCGGACACGCGATCGCGCGTGCTCGATTGTGGCGACTTCTCACTGACAGAACTCCGGGCCCTCGTGGACCGCGCGTCCCTGTACATCGGGGGCGACAGCGGACCGATGCACATTGCCGCGACGAGCCACGTCCCGATGATCTCTTTGTACGGACCGACGCTGCCGGCCCGCTCGGCACCGTGGCGGGCGGCCGGCTGGCCGTCGGTCGCGGTCGAAGTGCGGGGCCTTGAATGTCGTCCCTGCGATCAGCGGGTGTGCGCGCCCGGCGATTTCAGGTGCCTTCTGCGAATTGAGCCTCAGGCCGTGCTCGACGCGGCGGAACGGCTGGCAAAGGGTGATAATGAGCATTCAGGATTTGGGATTTGACGACTAACGCACAGGCGATTAGCGCGGCGCCACCCCACCACGAAACCGCGTCCCTCACCGACCGTCTCGAGCTGTTCGGCGTGCTGTCGCTCTTCGGCGTCGCGGCGTTCCTGCAGTTTTCGATTGCCATCGCACAGCTGCTGCTCACCTTCGCCGTGCTCTTCTGGCTTCTGCTCACCATCTTCAACCGTGAGCGATTCGAAGTGCCGCGATTTTTCTGGCTGCTTCTCGCCTACGGCGGCATCACGCTGGTCTCGGCGGCGTTCTCCTCGAACCGCTCGGCGAGCCTGGTCGATTCCAAACAGCTCGTTCTGTTCCTGATCGTGCCGGTCGCGTATCGCCTGCTCACGAACCGTCGCGGCTCGCTGATGCTCACGCTGGTGATGTCGCTCGGAGGCGCGAGCGCCGCCTTTGGCATTTTTCAATATGGGTTGCTGCATTTCGATCAGCTGAGCCAGCGCCCGCAAGGCACGCTCGGACACTATATGACCTACGCCGGCCTGCTGATGCTGGTGATCGGTATCGCACTCGCCAAGATGCTGTTCGGCAAGGGCGACCGGCTATGGGCGACGCTGCTGATGCCGGCGCTCGTCATGGCCGTCGCGCTGACCTCGACGCGCACGGCCTGGGTGGGTGTCTGCGCCGCGGCAGCCGTCCTCTTCATGCTGAAAGACTTCCGGCTGCTCGCAATCCTGCCGATCTTTGCAGCCGTCACCTTCGCCGCCGCCGGGCCGGCGATCACGCAGCGGCTGATGTCGACGTTCGACAGCAGGGATCCGACGCGGCTCGATCGTCTCGCCATGCTGCGTGAGGGAGCGCGCATGGTGCGGGCGCACCCGTTCGTGGGCGTCGGGCCGAACATGGTCAAGGAACGCTACGCCGAGTACCGCGACGCCGGCGCCGTCAAGGAAGTCAACCCGCACCTCCACAACGTGCCGGTGCAGATCGCTGCCGAACGCGGCTTACCGGCGCTGGCCATCTGGCTGGGTCTGATTGGCGTGCTGACCATGGATCTGTGGCGGCTGTTTCGCACCGGACAGCATCGCGTCATGGTGGCCACCGCGCTCGCCGCCATTGCGTCGATGCTGGCGGCCGGGCTATTCGAGTACAACTTCGGCGATTCTGAGTTCCTGATGCTCTTCTTGTTGCTGGTCACGCTTCCGTTTGCATCAGCTCGTCCATCAACGAGCCAGAGCGTCGCCTGACGTGCTCTGCCGAGGGCACAAATCACCAATCACGACGACGAACTAATTAGGTTTCGTGTCTTCGTGGTTTCCTGCTGCGGTATGAATCAAAACGGCACGTAGACGTCACTCACTTGCAGCTTGCCAGCGCTGTCGTAGACAGCACGCTGGATACGCCCGGTCCACCGGTCGATCACCACCACGGTGACGGCGTTGTTGTCTCCGCCAAGGGTCCGAATGTCGTAACGCGGCATGTAGATGTAAGCGAACACGACGAGTATCAGCACACCCAGTGCGACGAACCACCGCACATCCTGATTGTCGATCGCCATATCCTTCGTCCTTGGTCCTTCGTCCTTAGTCCTTCGCTGACCTTAGCCAAGGACGCCAAGGTCGAAGGTCCAAGGTCGAAGGTCTAGTGTCTGAAGTGTCGCCGTCCGGTAAACACCATCGCCAGCCCGTGTTCGTCGGCGGCCGCGATGACTTCGGGATCGCGCACCGAACCGCCCGGCTGCACGATCGCCGTGGCGCCCGCCGACGCGACCGAGTCGAGCCCGTCGCGGAACGGAAAATACGCATCCGACGCCGCCACCGATCCAGCCAGCGGACGCGCGGCATCCTTCGATCGGTCCGCCGCCTTCATGACCGCGGTGCGCACCGCATCGACCCGGCTCATCTGCCCGGCGCCAATCGCCAGCGTGCGCGCGGCGTCGGTGAAAATGACGGTGTTCGACTTCACGTGCGCCGAGATCCGCCACGCGAAGCGCAACGCCGTCCATTCTTCGTCCGTCGGCTGGCGTTTGGTGACCACTCGCAGGCCGTCGGTGCCGGGCGTCCACAGCGCCGATGCCTCGGTCACCCAATCGGCTTCCTGCGCGAGCATCGCCCCCAGAATAGAGCGGAGTTCGACCTGTAAACCTTTCAGGTCGCGGTAATCGGTCGTCACCACCCGCATGTTCTGCTTCCGGGCCAGGACCGGTTTCGCGGCTTCTTCGACACCGGGCGCAATCACCGCCTCGATGAATGTCGACGCGATCGCCTCGGCGACTGCGCGATCGATCGGTCGATTGAGCGCCACGATGCCGCCGAACGCGGCCAGGCTGTCGGCCTCGCGGGCTCGGACGTACGCCTCCACCGCTGACGCGCCGATGGCGGCGCCGCAGGGATTGGTGTGTTTGATCACCGCGGCCGCCGGCTCGTCGAATTCGAGCACGATCCGGAGAGCCGCGTCGAGATCCAGCAGGTTCGTGAAGGACAGTTCCCTGCCCTGGAGAATGTCCGCCGCACCCAATGCCGAGCCCGGTCCCCGCTTCGGCGCGTACCAAGCGGCCCGCTGATGCGGGTTTTCTCCGTAGCGCAGATCGCGAATCTTGTGGAGCGACAGGTCGAGGGCGTCGGGCAACGATGACGCCGACGCGCGACGTTCGAACCGGTCGCCGTCCAGGGATATCGTCTTGAGCGTCGCGGTGATGGCGGTGTCGTACGACGCCGTGTGCGCGATCGCCTTCCGCATCAGGTCGAAGCGGAACGACAGCGTCGGTCCCTCGTCGATGGCCTTCAGCAGCCCCGGGTAGTCGGCGGGATCCACCACCACCATCACACCGCGGAAATTCTTGGCAGCCGCGCGCACCAGGGACGGCCCGCCGATATCGATCTCCTCGATCAGCGCGTCAAACGGCGTCGCCGGGTTCGACGCCGCCTTCACAAATGGATAGAGATTGACGACGACGATGTCGACCAGGCCGATGCCGTGAGAGGCAATTGCGGCCAGATCGTCGGACCGATCGCGTCTGGCCAGGATGCCGCCATGCAAGGCCGGGTGAAGCGTCTTCACCCGGCCGTCGAGCATCTCGGGAAAGCCGGTCACCTCGGAGACATTGGTGACCGGCAGGCGCGCATCGGCCAGCGCCCGCGCCGTGCCGCCGGTGGAAACCAGTTCGAAACCGCGCGCGACGAGGCCCTGGCCCAGATCGGCCAGGCCGGTTTTGTCAGACACACTCAGCAGGGCTCTTGGCATATAGGAGAAAGTTCAGTATTATCTCTCCGACGCCGGGCGGGCCTGGCGCCGTAAGGGAAAGGCCGCAAACGTTTGCGGCCTTTTTTTTTGCTCCGGGGACGCGTCCGGCTCCAGCCGTTCGTGGCGATCCCGCGAGTATGGTTTACCGACTCGGCAACGACGCCGCGTCACAGCAAGCAGGAATAGAACGATGCGCATCACAGGCAAGGTCAAGTGGTTCAACAACGCCAAGGGTTACGGGTTCATCGAACGCGACGGAGGCAGCGACGTCTTCGTGCACTACTCGGCGATTCAGGGCGACGGCTTCCGCTCGCTCGAGGAAGGCCAGGCAGTTGAGTTCGAAATCGTTGACGGTCCTAAGGGCCCGCAGGCCGGCAACGTCACCAAGATCTAGCGTTCCACCGGATCAGGCCGGGCGTCTTGGGACGTCCGGCCTCTCGCTTCCCGCATTCCGCGCCTTCGCCACTCCCCGGTTTCCTACTCCTCCTCATTGTCGTCGGCCGCAGCGCTCAACGCTCGCGCAGTAAAGTTCACTTTGCCGTCCTTCAGCGCGACGCGGAAGGCGACCTCGGTGTTGCCGTCGGCCTGCATCCGCTCGACCTGCGACTTCACCAGTTCGGTGAACTTGTGAAACGGCACCGAATCGAACCCGGCCTGGCGCCGCGCATCAGCCAGCGACTCGTAGAGATCGTGGAGCTTGTCCATCTCGCCCATCGGATCGCGAAAGGCCGCGACGAACAGCACGCGATCCTCGGCCGGCTTGGCCTCTTCGGTCTTCCCCGCCTTCAAATGACTGAACGGACCCGGGCGGCCTTCCTCGCGGGCGCGTAAGCCCCGATCCCAGAGGTCGACGAAGGCGGCGTAGCGCGCCTGAAGCGTGGCAAAGCGGAACCGGTCGCCGAAATTCTGGACGTGCGTGCGATCGATCGTTTTGATGAGCGCCTCGACGCGGCTGCGCGTGTCCCACGGTGGTTTGGGCAGACGGCCGGCGAAGAACATGTTGTACTCGGCTTCGAGACGTTTGAGCTCGGCTTCGAGCCGCGCCAGGTGCCGTTCGGTCTCGTTGGCCGTCACGGCGCCCTACCGCGGCAGAAGGAACCACACCAGCGGCAGCCACAGCTCGCGGGCGTAGGGCACGGGCCGGTCGTCGATCAGCACGTCGGTCAGATCGGAGGCGCCGACGATTTGAAAGAGATCGCGCAGGCGCGAGGCATCGCTGGACCAGAAGCGGGCGCGATAACGGTGGCCGACGCCGGATCCGGTCTCGCGGAATTCCGCCGAGCCGCGCGCGAGCTCGAGGGCGCGACTGAATTCGGGGATCTCGAGACGCGGAAACACCAGCGTGATCGAAAACGGCCGCGACTGGCTGCCGAACAGCGCTTCCTGCAGATCCGGATCGATGGCGGCCAGTTCGTCGTCGGTCGGCTGCTCCGGCAGCTCCGCGTAGGGCCAGAAGCGTTCGAGCGGACGATACTTCGGAGAATCCTCAGTCATGAATGCCGCATGAAGGCGAAGGGTCGAAGGCCGATAGCATACCATTGGAGTCCCGTGGCATTTCCCTCGTCGGACTCGCTGATTGGTCTCATCGCCGGCACCTTGACGACGCTATCGTTTGTGCCTCAGGTCGCCAAGGCCTGGCGCCGAAGGTCGGTGAACGATCTGTCGCTCGTGATGTTGCTGATGTTTGCGACCGGCGTCGCGCTCTGGCTCGTTTACGGGTTCCTGAACAACGCAATGCCCATCATCGTCGCCAACGGGGTCACGTTGATCCTGGCGCTGTGGCTGATCGGCATGAAAGTGCGATTCAGATAAGAGCCGTCACGCCTGGAAGCGTGAGGTCCAGCCGAAAGCCTAGAAGATCGACCCGACCGATGCCGCCGCCCAGTTCATGACTTGGGTCGGCAGAATGCCCAGATAGAACACGATGACGGCCGAAATGATCAGGGCGGCACCGGCAACGCGCGGCGTGGTGGGAAGAACCGCCGCCGACGTCGATGAGGTCATGTACATCATGACGACGATGCGCAGGTAGAAGAATACCGAGATGACGCTCGTCAAGACACCGATGATGGCGAGCCAGGTGAACCCGGCCTTCATCGCCGCGGTGAATACATACCATTTGCCGATGAAGCCGGCCAGGGGCGGAAACCCGCCAAGCGACAGCAGGAAAACGGTCATGAGCGCAGCCAGCCCGGGACGGACGTTCCACAAGCCGGCGTAGTCGCTGATCTTGTCGGCCGCGCGGTCGGCCCGCTCGAGCACGCTGATCACGCCGAAGGCGCCAAGATTGGTGACGGCGTATGTCAGCAGATAGAACAGAATCGCGCCCTTGCCGACATCGTTGGCGGAGATGAGCGCCACCAGCAGGTAACCAGCGTGGGCAATGCTCGAGTACGCCAGCATGCGCTTCACGTTCGACTGCGCCACGCCGACCACCGTTCCGACGATCATCGTCGCGATCGCCATCACCTGAAGGGCGTCGGTCCAGTGCCCGCGCAGCGGTTCGAGCGCCGACAGAAACACCCGCGCGAATGCCGCAAACGCGGCCGCCTTCACGCCCGTGGACATGAATCCGGTGACCGACGCGGGAGCGCCCTCGTAGGCGTCTGGCGTCCACATGTGAAAGGGCACGGCCGACACCTTGAACGCAAACCCGATCAGCAGCAACGACATCGCCAGCAGCTGCAGCGGGCCCGGCGACATCGCCTGAGCGGCCATCAGACTGCCGATTCGGTCGAGCCGCGTGCTGCCCGCCACACCGTAGGCGAAGGCGATGCCGTAGAGGAAGAACGCGCTCGAGAATGCGCCGAGGAGGAAATATTTGAACGCCGCTTCGGTGGCCGTCGGCACGTCGCGGCGGATGCCAGTGAGGACATACACGCCGAGCGACAGCACTTCGAGCGCCAGGAAGATGACCAGCAGATCCGAGGCCATCGCCATCAGAATCATGCCGGCGAGCGAGAACAGCATCAGCGCGTAGTATTCGCCGGCCGGTAACCCTTCGCGTTCGACGATCGGTCCGGAAATCGCCAGCGACAGCACGCCGATGACGACCAGCGTGCAGGTGACGAACAGCGAAAAATTGTCGGCGACCACGACGCCGAAGCTGGTGGCGTGGCGGTCCCACAAGAGGATCGCGGCTGCGCCGGCGCCCAGCAGGCCGATCAGTCCCAGCGGACCGATCGGCATCCGTTCGCCCGGCGAACGGAAGGCCTCTGCCGTCATCGCGGCAATCGCCGCCGCGGTGACGCAGGCCATGGGAACGACGGCACTCAGAGAAGCAAACATGTCGGGCTATTTCTGTGCGCGGATTTCAATCGATGATCCGCGTCGCGCCTGGTTCAGCATTCGTTCCACGGAAGGGCCCATCGGGCGCAGAAACAAGTTCGGCACGACGCCCATCAGCACCGCCATCACGATGATCGGCACCACCACCGCCCATTCGCGCGGTTTCAGATCGGACAGCGAGGCGTTCTTCTCGGTCACGCTTCCGTAGTTGACGCGCTGGAACATCCACAACATGTAGGTCGCCGACAGAATCACGCCGGTCGCCGCAAACGCGGCAAACCGCGGGCTCCACAGGAACGCGCCGAGGAGGATCAGGAATTCGCCGACGAAGCCATTCAACCCGGGCAATCCGATCGACGACAACGTGATGATCAGGAACGCCGCCACCAGCCGGGGCATCACCGTCTTCAAGCCGCCAAACTCGGCGATGAGGCGGGTGTGGCGACGGTCCGACAGCATGCCCACGATCAAGAACAGCCCGCCCGTGCTGACCCCGTGGTTCAGCATCTGATACACCGCGCCCTGCACGCCCTGGGTGTTCATGGCCGCGATGCCGAGCACGACGAACCCCAGATGGCTGACGCTCGAATAGGCCACCAGTTTCTTCAGGTCGGGCTGCACCATCGCGACCAGCGCGCCGTAGATGATGCCGACGACGGCGAGAAACGCGAGGTAGGGCGCGAAGAACGTGGCGGCGGTCGGAAACAACGGGAACGCAAATCGCACCAGACCATACGTCCCCATCTTCAGCAGCACGCCGGCCAGAATCACCGAGCCGGCCGTCGGCGCTTCGACGTGCGCGTCAGGCAACCAGGTGTGGAACGGGAACAGCGGCACCTTGATGGCAAAGGCCAGGGCGAACGCCAGGAACAGCCAGAACTGCGCTGCCGCGGGAATGGAGAGCCCGTAGAGCGTCTGCAGATCGAAACTATAGTGGCCGGTCGCCGATTCGTTGAGGACCGCGAGCGCCAGGATGGCGAGCAGCATCAGCACGCTGCCGGCCATCGTGTAGAGAATGAACTTCACGGCCGCGTAGATCCGCCGGTCGTAGCCCCAGATCCCGATGAGGAAATACATCGGAATGAGCATCGCGTCCCAGAAGACGTAGAACAGAAACAGGTCGATCGAGACGAACACGCCCATCATGGCGCTCTCGAGCAGCAGGATCGCGATGCAGAAGGCGCGCGTCTTCTTGTGGACCGACTCCCACGAACTGAGCAGGGCGATGGGCGTCAGGAAACCGGTCAGGACCAGAAGCAGCAGGCTGATGCCATCGACGCCGACCGCGTAGGAAACACCGAACGCCGGAATCCAAGCATGACGCTCGACGAACTGGAATTCCGCCGACGTCGGATCGAACCGCGCCCACAGCAGCAGCGTTTCAGCAAACACCAGGCCGGCGACGATCAGCGCGATGCGCCGGAGCGCACCCTCGTTGTGCTCATCGTCTCGCACCAGGAACAGCCCCAGCGAGCCGATGATCGGCAGGGCGATTAACGAGGTGAGGATCGGAAAATGCATCTACAGATCCACCGCGCTCATCATTTCCATAAGTAATACCCAATCACCGCCACCACCCCCAGGAACAATGAGGCGGCATAGGCGCGGACCGAACCGGTCTGCAGGCGCCGCAGGAGTTCGCTCCAGCCGCGCACCGATTCCGCGACACCGTTGACCGACCCGTCGATCACGCGCATGTCGACAACTTTCCACAGGCCTTGATCCGCGACGATGCGAATCGGCTGCACCACCGCGGCGTCGTAAACCTCGTCGACGTAGTACTTGCGAGCGAGCACGGTGTACAAGCCGATGAACCGTTCGGCGAGCCGCAGCGCCAGCTCTCGGTTCCGGTAGAAGAAGAACATCGCGATGCCGATGCCGCTGACGGCCGCCAGCACCGACAGGCCCATCAGCCCGAGCTCCAGTTGCTCGCTGCTCTCGGCGGCGCGAGCCCCGGCGGTCTCCGACTCCGCCCGGACATTGCGCACGACATCGTGAGCTTCGGCGAAACTCGGCGCGAGGAACTTGTCGAATCGATTGGTGGAACTGAACACGCCCGGCAGCCCCACGTACCCGACCACAATCGATCCCGCCGCCAGGATCACGAGGACGAGGGCCATCGGCCGCGGCGCGTCATGGAGGTGGTGAGGCGCGCCGCCGGCGTGCGGCTCGCTCGGCGCGGGCGCAGGGTCGGGAACGTGGCGCGGTCCGTGAAATGCCATGAACACGAGCCGGAACATGTAGATCGCGGTCAGCAGCGAGGTAACCAGGCCGACCGCCCAGAGCAGCGTGTGACCGTTCGCAAAGGTGCGGTAGAGGATTTCGTCCTTGCTGAAGAATCCGGCGAGCCCCGGCACACCGGCGATCGCCAGGGCGCCAATCAGGAATGTCCAGTAGGTCACCGGGAGCGCGTCTTTCAGTCCGCCCATGCGCCGCAGGTCCTGCTCTCCCGCCAGCGCGTGAATCACGGCACCCGATCCCAGGAACAGCAGGGCCTTGAAAAACGCGTGCGTCAT
>Ga0068864_100002913_pt1 | contig 14155 bp, 13 predicted proteins | sample KBSSwiS72_FD_66586 | JGI IMG/M metagenome (GOLD analysis project Ga0068864, IMG submission 66586) | Switchgrass rhizosphere microbial communities from Kellogg Biological Station, Michigan, USA - KBS Switchgrass S7-2 | ecosystem: Host-associated > Plants > Roots > Rhizosphere > Soil ... | reverse complement strand
GCGACGGTGCTCTTCGTCGTCGCGACCGCGAGCGTCCGCGGATTCGCGCTCATGCTTCTCATCGGCACGGCGCTTTCGATGCTCACCGCGGTGCTCGCGACCCGGGCGATCCTCGCGGTGCTCGCCGGTTTCGGCTGGATCGACAACCCGCGCTTCATGGGCGCGACCGGTCAGGGCATCCCGCGTTGGCTGCGCTGGGACTACATCGGGAGACGAAGGCTCTGGTTCACGATCGCCGGGGTCGTCGTCGGGCTCTCGATCCTCGCGATCGGTGTGAGAGGCCTGAACCTCGGGATCGACTTCAAGGGCGGCACGCAGATGACGTTCCGCACCGAGCAGCCGACCTCGCTCGACCAGGTTCGCCAGGAGGCTGCCGGGATCGGCCAGGCCGGCGCCGTCATCCAGGGCCGCGGCTCGTCGACGGACGGCAAGTACACGAACTTCCAGATTCGGACGGAGTCACTGACGACCGCCGAGCAGAACGAGCTGCAGGAGGATCTCGCCAACACGGTCAAGGCGACGTCATTCGGGGCGAAGAACGTCTCGGAGAGCTTCGGGCGCCAGATCGCGAACAACGCGATCTTCGCGATCATCGTGAGCCTTCTCCTGATCGTCGCGTACATCTCGGTGCGCTTCCAGTGGAAGTACTCCGTCGGTGTTCTCGTGGCACTCGCGCACGACGTCATCATCACCATCGGGATCTACGCCCTCACCGGACGGGAGGTCACGACCGCGACCGTCGCGGCCGTCCTCACCGTGCTCGGGTACTCGATCTACGACACGATCATCGTTTTCGACCGTATCCGCGAGAACGTCCCGCTCATGCGGCGCGCCTCGTTCCGCGTGATCGGCAACGTGTCGATGTGGGAAGTGCTCCCGCGCTCCCTCGCGACGACCTTCATCACGCTCGTGCCGGTGGCGTCGCTCTACTTCTTCGGCGGCGACACGCTCAAGGACTTCGCGTTCGCACTGCTCGTCGGAATCGGCTCGGGTGCGTACTCCTCGATCTTCCTCGCCGCACCGCTGCTCGCAGCCCTCAAGGAGCGCGAGCCGGAGTTCGCGCGCAGGCGGGACGATCTCGGCGCACTGGCGGGTGTCGCGTCGGTCGGTGGAACCCTCGCCGAGGAGGCGGAGGAGATCGCCGCCGCGGACGCGGGCGACGGCGAGGTCGTGGAGGACGAGGAGGAAGCCGCGGCAGCGGCTGTTGCTCGCCCGACACCCGTCGGCGCACCGCCCGTCGGGCCTGTGTCCTCGAAGCGAGAGCGACGACGCCAGCGGCGTGCGTCGCGCCCTCACGGCCGTGCCCGCTGACGAGCGCGGACCGCTCGAGACGCTCAGCCTGGCAGGGTTGGGTGCCGTCGCTCTGGTTGCGCAGCATGCGGACGAGCTCGCCACCGAGATCGCCGCGCGCATTGGCGTGGAGCGCGACGAGGTACGAGCGGTCATCGTGGACGTCGTGGACAGCTGGCGTCGCGAGGCGGCCCGCCTGGGAGAGAGCGGAGGGAGCATGGCCGCAAAGGCGGCGTCGGAGCTCGGCGCGGCCTCCAGAGACTCCGTGAGGGATCTCGAGCTACGGGTCGCGCAGATCGAGCACCGCCTGCGGCTTCTCGAGCGCGACGCCTAGGCCCGCGGGCCGGCCAGCCTACAATCCCGCCCATGGCGACGACGCAGGACCGCTCGTCGCGGAACCTCGGGCGTCTTTCCGAGATCGCGCAGGTGGCCGTACGTCACGGGTTCGGCTACTTCCTGCGCCGAAACCGGCTGGGCGACCTCGTGCCGGGCGACGTCAACGGCGACGTCGCCACCGCGTCTGACCGCGGACGACGCCTCCGCGCGATGCTCGACGAGCTCGGCCCGACGTTCGTGAAGTTCGGGCAGCTCCTCTCGACGAGGCCGGATGTCGTCCCGCCCGACATCGTCGCCGAGTTGCGCGGCCTGCAGGACGACGCCTCACCGATCCCGTTCGAGCAGATCCGCGACGTCGTCGAGGCGGAGCTCGGCCTTCGCATGGACCGGGCGTTCCTCGCGTTCGACTTCGCGCCACTCGCGTCCGCATCGATCGGGCAGGTGCATCGCGCCGTCCTCCCGGACGGCCAGGAGGTCGCGGTGAAGGTTCAGCGGCCGGCGGCGGCCGAGCAGATCGAGGCAGACCTCGGTCTCCTGTACCAGGCGGCGCGACTGCTACGCGAGCGCGTGAAGGCACTCGAGTTCATGGATCCGCGCGAGCTGGTCGACGAGTTCGCCCGCTCGATCCGCCTCGAGCTCGACTACGGGCACGAGGCGCGCAACGCCGAGATGTTCCACCGCAACTTCGCCCGTGAAGAGCGGGTCGTCGTCCCGCGCGTCATCCGCCAGTACTCGACGTCGCGCGTGCTGACGCTCGAGTTCCTGAGAGGGACGAAGGTCGCCGACCTCGACCTGGAGACCATGCGGCCGGACGAGCGTCGGGACGTCGCTCGCCAGCTCGCCGACGCGTGGATGACGATGGTCTTCCGGCACGGCTTCTTCCACGCCGACCCGCATCCGGCGAACATCTACGTCCTCGAGTCGGGCGCGCTCGGCCTCGTCGACTTCGGGCAGGCGGGCAAGCTCTCCGAGGACGACATGGCGAAGTTGACCATGCTCTTCGTTGACGCCGCGACCGAGAACGTCGATGCGATCCCGAGGCGACTCCGGGATCTCGGCGTGCGTTACGACGCGACGCGCGAGCAGGAGTTCAGGGGTGAACTGCAGGTGCTCTTCGACCGCTACTACGGCAGCCGACTGTCCGACATCGATCCGCTGCAGGTCATCCGCGAGGGCTTCCAGCTCATCTATTCGATGAATCTCAAGTTGCCGAGCCGGTTCGTCATCCTGGACAAGGCGATCGCGACACTCGCGTCGGTCGGGCAGGAAGTGTATCCGGAGTTCAACGTGTTCGAGATCGCGAAGCCGTATGCGCGCGGTCTCCTCGCGGACCGGTTCCATCCCCGCGCGCTGTCACAGCGTGCGCGCGTCGAGGCGATCGGGCTCGCGTCCGTTGCTCGGGACATGCCGTACCAGGTCTCGGACGTCCTCGAGCACCTGCGCCAGGGCACGTTCCAGGTGCACATCGAGAACCCGGGCATCGACGAGATCGACGACCACATCGACAAGGCGACGAACCGCATCGCGGTCGCACTCGTCATTCTGGGAGGACTCCTCGGCTCCGCGATGATCGGCGTCTTCGCGAAGGACGGGCCGCACGCGCTCGGGATCCATTTCATCGCGCTCGTCGGCTTCATCATCTCGGGCGTCTTCGGGTTCTGGCTCGTCTGGGGCATCCTGCGCCACGGGAGGCTCTGACTCCGTCTGCGGGCGACGTGTCCGCTGCGGAACGCTTTTCAGCGATCTGCCGGAAAGGACATCTGGTACGTCGGATCTGCCGGGGCTAGCGTCGGCGGCATGCCGAGCGCCCTCCTCGTCGCCGAGCCAGAGCCCGAGACCCGCGAGTACCTGGGACGACAGTTGCGCGACGACGGTTTCGACGTCCTCGGTGCGTCTCGCAGGAGCGAGGCGCTCGAGCTCGCCGAGTCCGCGCGGCCCGATCTCGTCCTCCTCGCGGAGCTCGATCTCTGCCTGAGGCTGCGCCGCGGCGAGCCGGGTCGGAGCTGGGATCGGAACGTCCCCGTGATCGTGCTCGCGCCGTCGTCCGACCCGGTCGAGCGCGTTCGTGCCCTCGACCGCGGGGCGGACGACGTCATGGGCCGGCCGTTCGCCTACGAGGAGCTGCTTGCGCGGATACGCGCCCTCCTGCGCCGGAGTGCGGGCGCGCAGGGCGACGTTCTGGTCGCGGGCGACCTCGTCATCGACCGGCCGACACGTCGCGTACAGGTCCGCGACACGGCCGTGATCCTCTCGGCGAAGGAGTTCGAGCTCGTCGCCAAGCTCGCCTCGGAGCCGCATCGTGTGTTCACGAAGGAGCAGCTCCTGCGCGAGGTGTGGGGCTACCGGTCGCTCGGACGCACCCGGACGCTCGAGTCGCACGCTTCGCGCATCCGCAAGAAGCTGTGCCTCGAGCCCGAGGATCGGTTCGTCGTCAACGTGTGGGGCGTCGGTTACCGGATGCTCGAGTGATCGTCAGCGTGCGCCCTCGAGCTCGAGCAACCTCTCCTTCACGTCGAGGCCCCCTGCATATCCGGTGAGCGAGCCCGTGGCCCCGACGACGCGGTGGCAGGGCAGCACGATCGGGATGCGATTGCGGTTCATTACCGTCCCGACCGCGCGTGCCGCGCGCGGATGCCCGACACGGAGGGCGAGCTTTCCGTACGTCGTCGTCTCCCCGTACGGCACACGAGCGAGCTCGTCGAGCACCGAGAGGGTGAAGGGCGGCAAGGCGCGGAGGTCGAGGGAGACGTCGAAGTTTCGGCGGCGACCCTCGAAGTATTCGTCGAGCTCGCGGCGGGCGAGATCGACGCTTCGCGGCGAGCGAAGCACCCGGGGACCGGCGATGCGGGCGAGCCGCTCGAGCTGATCCTCGGGATCGCTGTCGAACGAGATCGCAGCGAGCCCGCGGTCCGATGCCGCGACGAGCAGGTCGCCGATCGGCGAGTCCACGACGTCGAAGCCGACGTCGATGAGCCCGAGCTCAGCGGCGGTGTCGCGGAAGCGGCGGTCGAGGTCGGGTGAGACGGTCATGAGGTGATCCTCCTTCGAATGCGCCGGACGCCGGCGGACGTCGCCTGGCGGGCGGCGTCCGGAGACGACCCCAGCGCCGTCGCGATCTGGTCGTATGAGAGGTCGTAGCCGTATCGGAGCACGACCGCAGCGCGTTCCTTCGGCCCCAGGCCGTCGGTCAGCTCAGCGAGGTCGGCATACGCGGGCTCGGCGTCGGCCGCGGCGGCCTCGACGAGCTCACTCGTCGGGCGTGTCCGACGCAGCGTGTCGAGCGCGACGTTCTGCGCGATCGTGAGCACCCACGCCCGCAGGTGCTCTCCGTGGTCGAGGCGGCCGTACGCGCGCAACGCTCGCAGGAAGGTCTCCTGGAAGGCGTCCTCGGCTCGGTCCGCACCCAGCCGGCGGCGCAGGAGCCGGAGAACGTCGCTCCGATGCTCCTCGTAGAACCGCTCGAACGGGGGGATCGCCACGGCCTGCATCATCGTCGTCAAACGCGCTTGACCCACGATTTGTGAGCATGGCGGGATGCGTGCGGCCGTTGTCGGACACATCGAGTGGCTGGAGTTCGTCCCGGTCGAGGCCGTTCCGCACGCCGGCGACATCGTTCACGCGACGGAATCGTGGGAGCAGGCCGCCGGAGGCGGATCCGTCGCGGCAGTGCAGCTCGCGAACCTCGCGGACTCGGTCGACTTCTTCACGGTCGTCGGCAACGATGCGCACGGCAGGCTGGCGCGCGAGGAGCTCGAGGCGCGCGGCGTGACCGTTCATGCGAGCACAGTCGATGCGCCGCAACGAAGTGGCTTCGTGCTGCTCGACGACGGCGGCGAGCGCACGATCGTCACGATCGGGCGAAAGCTCCACCCTCGCGGTCACGACGAGACGCTTCCGTGGCACGAGCTCGCCCGGTGCGACGCCGTCTACTTCTGCGCCGGCGATGCCGACGCACTGGTGATGGCGCGCCGTGCCCGGGTCCTCGTCGCGACGGCGCGCGAGCTCGCGACCCTGAGGCAGGCCTCCGTCGAGCTCGACGCGCTCGTCTCCAGCGGGAAGGACGAGGCCGAGCGCTACCAGACCGGGCAGCTCGATCCGGAGCCGCGCCTCGTCGTCACGACATCGGGTGCTCTGGGCGGTTGGGCACAGCCGGGGGGCCCGTACAAGGCGGCGCCGCTGCCCCCGAAGCCGGCTGATGCCTACGGCGCCGGCGACTGTTTCGCGGCAGGGCTCGCATTCGGGCTCGGCGCGGGCCTCGACGGACTGGACGCCCTCGATTTCGCCGCGCGCTGTGGGTCGGGCGCGATCGCCGGGTCGGGCGTCCATGCGGAGGTGGTGCCACTGCCGTAGCTCGAGGGAGCAAGGGGTTGCGCTGTGGGGGGAAGTGGAGTAATGTGGGACACCGTGGGAGACAAACCACGGCCCCGCGCATGTTCTACGGAACCCACGAGCACACGATCGACGAGAAGAACCGGCTCACGCTGCCGGCGAAGTTCCGCGACGGGCTGGGCGGAGATGTCGTGCTCGTCCGCGGCATCGACAGGACGGTCGACGTCTACCCGCGCAAGAACTGGGAGGCGAGCGTCGAGCGGATCACCGATCTCGACTCGCTCACGCGGGAGGCGCGCGAGATGAAGCGCTTCGTCTTCTCGGGGGCGACGGTCCTGGAGGTCGACAAGCAGGGGCGCGTCCTCGTGCCGCCGGATCTCGCGCGTCACGCGGGTCTCGGCAGGGATGTCGCAGTCGTCGGGGTGCACGACCACATCGAGATCTGGGGTCGTCCGGAGTGGGCGACTCACGTCAGCGCGATCGAAGGGAGCGTCGGAGATGTTGCCGAACGTGCAGCGGACAGACGCGGCTGATCACGTCCCGGTCCTCGCGGAGGAGGTCCGCGAGCTCCTCGACGTGCAGCCTGGGGAGACGGTCGTCGACGCGACGTTCGGCGCCGGCGGTCATTCGCGGATGCTCGTCGCCGATCTCGGGGGAAGCGGAAAGCTCATCGCGATCGACCGCGACCCGACGGTGCGACCGTACTTCGACCGGATGAAAGCTGCAGCCCGCGGCGTCCAGACGCGGTTCCTGCGCGGCGACCACGGCGTCGTGCTCTCGCAGCTTTCGGCGAACGGCGTGGGCGCCGATGCCATTCTTCTCGACCTCGGCGTGTCGTCGATGCAGGTCGATCGGCCCGAGCGCGGATTCTCGTACGCGACGGACGCTCCACTCGACATGCGCATGGATCCGTCCGACGAGCCGAGCGCCGCGGAGGTCCTTGCGACGTACGACGAACGCGAGCTCGAGACGATCTTTCGCCGCTACGGCGAGGAGCGCTATGCCCGCCAGATCTCACGCGGCATCGTGCGGCGTCGCGAGGAGGCGCCGATCGAGCGGACGGGGCAGCTCGTCGACGTGGTTCGCGCATCCATCCCGGCGCCGGCGCGCTTCGGTGAGGGACATCCTGCAAAGCGCGTCTTCCAGGCGCTGCGGATCGAGGTGAATCACGAGCTCGAGTCGCTCGAGGTCGGTCTTCCCGCCGCGTTCGAGATGCTCCGCCCTGGAGGCCGAATCGCCGTGATCAGCTTCCACTCCCTCGAGGATCGGATCGTGAAGCGGTTCTTCCGCGATCGCGCGAAGGGCTGCACCTGCCCGCCGGAACTCCCGGTTTGCGTGTGCGGGAAGGAGCCCGAGGCGCGTGTGCTCACCCCGAAGCCCGTGCGTCCCTCGGCTCACGAGGTCGACGACAACCCGCGAGCCGCGTCCGCTCGGCTTCGCGCGGCGGTCCGCGTGTGATGTCGACGATCGCGCAATCCGCTCAGGCTGTGACACCGAAGCCGCGATCACGTCCGGCTCCTCGGCCTCGGTTCTGGGTCCTGAGCGGCGGGGTCTTTTGGATCGTCGTGTTCGCCGCGCTCCTCGCCGGCGTCGTGGCGATCAACGTGGCCGTTCTCCGCCTGAATCTCCAGCTCGACGAGAGCGGCCGCGAGCGCACCGGACTGAAGAACGACATCACGGGCCTCCGCGCCGAGATCTCCAGCGCCGCGGCGGCCACCCGGATCGAGCGGCTTGCACGGGGCGAGCTCGGGTTGCACGAGGTCGAGCCCGAGGACACGACGTACATCCAGCTCGGCAAGTGAAGTCCGCGGCGACGAACCGCCGCATCTCGCTGCTCGCCGCGGCGTTCCTCCTACTCCTCGGGGCGGCGCTCGCGCGCGCGGTGTGGATCCAGGTCATCAAAGGCCCGGAGTACGCCGCGATGGCGCTCCGCCAGCACCGGGAGACCGTCATCGTGCCGGCCTCGCGTGGGACGATCGTCGATCGCAACGGCGAGCCGCTCGCGATCGGCCGGTTGGCGACCACGGTCTATGCGAACCCACGGCAGGTGAACGACGCGCGCGACCTGACGCTCGTCGCGTCGAAGCAATTCGGGCTCGACCCCGCCGACCTCTATCCCACGCTCGTCGATCGCTCGAAGGGGTTCGTGTACGTGGCGCGCAAGGCGGATCCGCGCAAGGCGAAGATCCTGCAGTCGATGGACTTCGCCGGCCTCGGCTTCTATCCCGAAGAGCTCCGCTTCTATCCGCAGGGTCCGGTGGCCGCGCAGGTGATCGGCTATGCCGGGCTCGACAACAAGGGGCTGGAGGGACTCGAACGCTCGCTCGAGGGGACGCTCGCCGGCAAGCCGGGGAGCCAGACGATCGTGAAGGACCCGTTCGGCCGCGCGCTCGACGTCGTCGAGACGAAGGCGGAAACGCCCGGTCGTAGCGTGCGGCTCACGATCGATCGCGAGATCCAGGCGAATGCAGAGGAGGTCCTCCAGGACACCGTGCGCCGCTGGGGTGCCCGCGCGGCGACCGCAGTGGTGATGGATCCACACACGGGCCAGATCTACGCGATGGCGACCGCGCCGCGCTTCAATGCGAACCGCTTCCCGACCACCCGCGCCGACCGTCGCCGCAACCGCGCCGTGACCGACACGTACGAGCCGGGATCCACCTTCAAGCTCGTCACCATCGCCGCGGGCCTGCAGGAGGGAGTCATCACGCCGCGGACGTCGTTCCGCCTGGCGCCGACGATCGAGGTCGCGGACCGGGTCATCCACGAGGCGCACACGCGTGGGACGGAGCGGTTGACGGTGAAGCAGATAGTCGAGCAGTCCTCGAACATCGGCACGATCACGATCGCCGAGCGCCTCGGGGCCGGGCAGCTCGCGTCGTGGATCGACCGCTTCGGGTTCGGCGCCAAGACGGGCGTCGACTTCCCGGGCGAGTCGGCGGGGTTCGCGCTGCCGCTCGACCAGTGGTCGGGCTCGACCATCGGCACGGTTCCGATCGGGCACGGCATCGCGGTCACCCCGGTACAGATGGCGCGCGCGTACGCCGCGATCGCGAACGGCGGTCGGCTCGTCCGGCCTCATCTCATCGAGCGCATCGACGGCAAGACCGTCGGCGCGACGCGTGGCCGCCGTGTCGTCTCGCGCCACGTGTCCGAGCAGATGATGTCGATGCTCCGGGGCGTCGTCCTCGAGGGAACCGGCACCGAGGCTGCGATCCCCGGCTACACCGTTGCCGGCAAGACGGGAACGGCGGCGAAGATCGACCCGGACGGGACGTACTCGACGTCCAGGTACGTCGCGTCCTTCGTCGGCATGGTGCCGGCGACGAAGCCGAAGCTCGTGATCATGGTCATGGTCGACGAGCCGCACGGGGACATCTACGGCGGCGTCGTCGCCGCGCCGGCCTTCCGCGAGATCGCTCGCTTCAACCTGCAGCACCTCGAGATCCCGCAGGACGCTCCGTCCACCCGCTGAGCAGCTTCCACCGCTTTCTCTAGCCTCTCGACGTGAAGCTCGATGCTCTCGTGACGGCGCTCGCGCCGAGCGAGGTGACCGCGAGCGCGTCGGTCGAGATCGCCGACCTCGCGTACGACACGCGACGGGTGAGGCAGGGCGCACTGTTCTTCTGCGTGACCGGCGCACGGGTGGACGGCCACGAGCTCGCCTGGGAGGCGGTCGAGCGTGGCGCTGTCGCCGTCGTCGTCGAGCGCCCGCTCGAGGTCGACGTCCCGCAGCTCCTGGTCCCGTCCGTGCGCGAGTCGATGGCGGTCGCTGCCGACTTCTTCTTCGGCGAGCCCACGAAGGAGCTCGAGCTGGCGGGAGTGACGGGGACGAATGGCAAGACGACCACCGCGTTCCTCCTTCGCTCGGTCCTCGATGCGGCCGGACATCGTCCCGGGCTCGTCGGGACGATCGAATGGCGGGTCGGCGGCGAGACGCGGCCGGCGCCGTTCACAACGCCCGAGGCGATCGACCTGCAGCGCCTCTTCCGTGAGATGCTCGACGGGGGTGACCGCAGCGCAGCCGTCGAGGCCAGCTCGCACGGATCCGCCCTACGTCGTCTCGATCGCGTGCGGTTCGACGTTCTCGTGTTCACGAACCTGAGCCAGGATCATCTCGACCTGCACGGGTCGATGGACGAGTACTTCCACGCGAAGCGGCGGCTGTTCACCGGTCCGCAGCCTCCGCCGGCCGCGGTCAACGTCGGGAACGAGTGGGGGAGGCAGTTGGCGGACGAGCTCGAGGACGCACACCGCGCGCCCCTCGTGACCTTCGGCCTCACCGAGGACGCCGAGATCCGGCCCGAGCGGCTCGAGGTGACGGCGCATGGAAGCACGTTCCGCGCAGGAGGGCTCGAGATCGAGACGCCCCTACGCGGCCTCTTCAACGTCGAGAACGTGCTCGGCGCGGTCGCCGCCGGCCTCCTGCTCGACCTGGACGAGGACTCGATCCTCGACGGAATCGCGAGCATGCCCGGCGTGCCGGGACGGTTCGAGCCAGTGGACGAGGGGCAGCCGTTCGCGGTCGTCGTCGACTACGCGCACACACCGGACTCGCTCGCGACGGTTCTGCAGGCCGCACGCGACCTCGGAGACGGACGCGTGATCGTCGTCTTCGGCGCCGGAGGAGATCGCGACCGGGGCAAGCGCCCGCTGATGGGCAAGGTGGCTGCCGACCTCTCGGACGTCACGATCGTCACCTCCGACAACCCGCGCTCGGAGGATCCGCTCGTGATCATCCAGGACGTGCTGCAGGGAACGGGACTCGACGTCGAGATCGACCCCGACCGCAGAAGCGCGATCGCCCGGGCCGTCGGCCTCGCCGGCGAGGGCGACGTCGTCGTCATCGCCGGGAAGGGTCACGAGCAGGGCCAGGACGTCGGTGGTGTCGTCTCGCCGTTCGACGACCGCGACGTCGCGCGCGAGGCGATACGGAGGGCGAGGTGATCCCGCTCGCCTGGGACGAAGTCGTCGGGCTCGAACTCGGAGAGCTCGTCGGAAGCGGCGAGATCGTGCGCGTCGTAGCGGACTCGCGAGATGCGGGGCCGGGAGATCTCTTCGTCGCGCTCAACTCGGGCGTTCGTTACGTCGACGACGCGCGCGAGCACGGGTCGGCGACGCTCGTGCCGGATGACCAAGAGGCGGCGTTGGCTGCGCTGGCGTCCCTCGTACGGTCGAAGTCGAGCGCGAACGTCGTCGCCGTCGTCGGCTCGGCGGGCAAGACGACGACGAAGGACATTCTCGCTGCACTGTGCGCGGCGCAAGTCCCGACGATCTGGGCGGACAAGAGCCTGAACAACGAGATCGGCCTCCCTCTCACCGTGTGCCGGCTCGAGCCGGAGACGGAGGTGCTCGTGACGGAGATGGGGATGCGCGGGCTCGGGCAGGTGGCGGCGCTCTGCGACATCGCGCGGCCGACCGTCGTCGTCGTCCCGCACGTCGGTGCCGAGCACCTCGAGCTCTTGGGCACGGTCGAGCGCGTCGCCGAGGCGAATGCGGAAGCGATCTCCGCGCTCCCCGCGGGCGGTGTCGCCGTCGTGCCCGCCGCAGGCCCGCTCGATCGATACCTCGTACGTGACGACATCACGCTGAGGCGGTTCGACGCGGCCCAGATCGACCGACGCGACGGCGTCACTCGGTTCACGGTTGCCGGCGACGTCGTCGAGCTCGAGCTCCCGTTCACCCAGCGTCATCTCGCCGCGAACACCCTGGCTGCGCTGCACGCGTACGACGTGCTCGGCCTGCCGCTCGAGCGCGCGGCAGACGGCGTCCTCGGCATCGCCCTCTCGCCCTGGCGCGGCGAGGAGACGGCGTTGCCCGGCGGAGGGTTCGTCGTCAACGACGCGTACAACGCGAACCCCGATTCGATGCGCGCCGCGCTCGAGCATCTCGCGGAGCGCGCGGGAGACCGCCGGAAGGTCGCGATCCTCGGGGAGATGGCGGAGCTCGGCGAGACGGCTGCCGGATACCACCGCGAGATCGGCGTGCTCGCTGCGGAGCTCGGGGTCGCCGTGATCGGGGTCGGCGAGGCGTCGAACGCGTACGAGCCGATCGCGTGGGCATCCGACGCCGCCGGCGCCGTGGAAGAGGCTCGGAGCGTCGTCCGTCCCGGGGACGCCGTGCTCGTCAAGGCCTCCCGTGCGGTGGGCCTCGAAGGCATCGCCCACGAGATCACGAACTTCGCTCGAGCATGGTCCCTGTCCTCGTAGCCGGGCTCATCGCGATGGTCGCGGCCGTCGTGATCGGGCCGAAGTTCATCGAGCTCCTTCGCGCCAGGAACCTCGGTCAGCAGATCCGCGCCGAGGGCCCGGCGACCCACGTCGTCAAGCAGGGCACGCCGACGATGGGCGGGCTCCTGATCCTCGCCTCCGCCGTCGTCCCGTTCCTCTTCCTCTCGCAGTACACGCCCGAGGGGCTGACCGTCCTCTTCATGACGCTCGGGTGCGCGCTGATCGGGTTCACGGACGACTACCTGAAGCTGCGTCGGCGTCACTCGCTGGGCCTGCAGGGCAGGTGGAAGATGGTCGGGCTCGTGGTCGTGACCGTCGTCGCGGCCATCCTCCTGAACGAGAGCACGACGTTCTCCACCGACGTGTACGTGCCGATCGTGAACTGGACGCTCGACCTCTCCTGGGGCTACTACGTCCTGCTCTTCCTGCTCATCGGCGGCACGGTGAACGGCGCGAACCTCACGGACGGAATCGACGGACTCTCGGCAGGAGTGTTCGTGATCATCCTGCTCACGTTTCTCGCGATCGCCGGGATCGCCTGGATCCGCTCCGGCGATCCGGGCGCGCGCAGCGATACGCTCCTCGACATCGCGACCCTCGCGGCCGCGCTCATCGGCGGGACGATCGGGTTTCTCTGGTACAACGCCTTCCCCGCAGAGGTGATCATGGGCGACACGGGGCCATTCGCCCTCGGCGGTGCCATCGCCGGGTTCGCGGTCGTGACCGGCACGGAGATCCTGCTCCCGCTGATCGCGGGGATCTTCGTGATCGAGGTCATGTCGCTGATCATCCAGGTGGTCAGCTTCAAGCGGACCGGGAAGCGCGTCTTCCTCATGGCGCCGATCCACCATCACTTCGAGATGAAGGCGTGGTCCGAGACCAAGATCATGGTTCGCTTCTGGGTCATCTGCGCGATCTTCTGCGCTTCGGGTTTCGCCCTCTTCTATCGCGACTTCCTCCAGTTCTTCCCTCCGTCGTAGATGAGCGCTTCGGAGCTCGCGGGCAGGCGCGTTCTCGTCGTCGGCCTCGCTCGCTCGGGCACGGCCGCGGCCGAGGTGCTCGTCGGCCGGGGCGCGACGGTGATCGGGTTCGATCGAGACGAGTCACTCGACGCCGGAAGGCTCCCCGAGCTCGGCGTCGAACTCCACAGAGGACGCGAGGAGGAGAGGCTGCTTCAGGGGATCGATCTCGTCGTGAAGAGCCCGGGAGTTCCGGGTGAGACGCTGCTCGTCACGGGTGCGCGCGAGCGGGGTGTTCCGGTCTGGAGCGAGATCGAGCTCGGCTCACGGCTCCTCTCGAACCCGATCCTCGGCGTGACGGGGACGAACGGCAAGACGACGACGAGTGAGCTTCTCGGAGCCGTGTTCCGGGCAGCGGGACGCCCGGTGGAGGTCGTCGGTAACGTCGGCCGTCCTCTCACGTCTCTCGTCGGCACCGTGTCAGACGACGCCTGGGTCGTCTGCGAGCTCTCGTCGTTCCAGCTCGAGGACACACACACGCTGCAGCCGCGCGTGGGGGTGCTGCTCAACCTCGAGCCCGACCACCTCGACCGCCACGGCGCGTTCGAGGCGTACGGCGACGCGAAGCTCCGGATGTTCGCGCGTCAGGCCGCGGAGGACGTCGCCGTCCTCCCGCGGGCTTTCGGCGAAGTGCCGGGCGGGGCGACCCGCATCGAGTTCTCGGGCGACGACGAGCTCCCCGCGGAGCCGCACCTTCCGGGCCTGCACAATCGCGAGAACGCCGCCGCGGCAACTGCGGCGGCTCGAGCCGCCGGCATCGACGACGCTTCGGTCGCCGAGGCTCTCCGAACGTTCGAGGGTGTCCCGCACCGCATCGAGCTCGTCCGCGAGCGCGACGGGGTCAGGTATGTCAACGACTCGAAGGGGACGAACGTCGCGGCCGCGCTCCGCGCGCTCGCCTCGTTCCCCGACGACCGGCTCCACGTGATTCTCGGGGGCCTCGGAAAGCGC
>Ga0068864_100002911_pt1 | contig 14157 bp, 11 predicted proteins | sample KBSSwiS72_FD_66586 | JGI IMG/M metagenome (GOLD analysis project Ga0068864, IMG submission 66586) | Switchgrass rhizosphere microbial communities from Kellogg Biological Station, Michigan, USA - KBS Switchgrass S7-2 | ecosystem: Host-associated > Plants > Roots > Rhizosphere > Soil ... | reverse complement strand
TCGATCCTCGTCACGATGCGCTCGACGCGTCCCCTGTCCGTGCTCCGCGCCGAGTCGATCGACGCGCTGAGGTCGTGGGCCTCGGGACGCTGCGTCCAGGCGGGATAGACCACACCGCGCCGCGCCGCGCCGCGACCTCCGGTTCCGGCGTTTTCGGGAAAAAGATTCGTCCCGGCCTCCAAAACCGCCGCTTGTTTTTGTATAACGAAATGGTGAGAGGACGGGCATCCTCCCCGCGCTCCGACCGGAGGCGAGCGTCGTCACCGCGGCCCGATTCCGGATCGGCGCCGCGGGGGCGCGCGGTTCGGCCGAAGTCCGGGCGGGGCGTCTCCGCGCTCAAGGACCGGGACTACGAGCGTCTCGCGAGATTCCGGTATGCGCTGCGGCGGTTCCTCCGCGACTCGGAGGACGCGGCGCGCCGCGCCAGGATGACTCCCGGCCAGTACCAGCTCCTCCTCTTCGTGCGCAGCTTCTATCCCGAGAGCCCCTCCGTCGCCGCGCTCGCCGAGCGTCTCCAGGTCCGGCACCAGAGCGCCGTCGGCCTCATCGACCGCTGCGCCGCGGCCGGGCTGGTGCGGCGCCGGCGCGACGAGGGGGACGCCCGCCGCGTGCGGATTCTCCTGACCGGCGCCGGAGACCGGCGGCTCGCGGAGCTCGTCCGCGACCATTACACGGGACTCGACGAGCTGCGCCGCGCGATGCCTTCGGCGTCCTCGTCGAAGACGCCGGCGCGCTGAGGCGCCGCGGCATGGCGGCGGGCGCGGGTGAGCGGGTCGGCGGAAATATCGCGCTGCGATAGATTCCGGATGTGAGCACCGCCCGCCCGAAAAAGCCGATCGCGACGCATTCGCGCCGCCTGGGTGACTACTCCACGGACCGGCGCGTTCTCATCCTGTCCGGAGCGGCGGTGGTCATCGGCCTCCTCGGAGCGCTCGCGGCGCGCGGCCTGGATCTGCTCATCGCGCTGATCACGAACCTCGCCTTCGGCGGCCGGTTCTCGACGGAGCGCCTGGCGCCGGCGAGCTATCACCCGGGGCCCTGGAGCGTCCTGATCCCCATCGTGGGCGGGCTCATCATCGGCGCCATGGCGCGCTGGGGGTCGCCGAAGATCCGCGGCCACGGGATCCCCGAGGCGCTCGAAGCGATCCTGATCGGGCGCAGCCGGCTGGACGCGAAGGTCGCCGTGCTCAAGCCCGTGTCGTCGGCGATCTCGATCGGGACCGGCGGCCCGTTCGGGGCCGAGGGCCCGATCATCATGACCGGTGGCGCCGCGGGATCCCTGTTCGCGCAGCTGTTCCACCTCTCCTCGGCCGAGCGCAAGACGCTGCTCGTGGCCGGCGCCGCCGCGGGCATGTCCGCCATTTTCGCGGCGCCGATCGCCTCCGTGCTCCTGGCGGTCGAGCTGCTCCTCTTCGAGTGGAAGCCGCGCAGCTTCATCCCGGTCGTCGTCGCGTCGGCGGTCTCGGCCGTCGCGCGCGTGCCGCTCTTCGGCGCCGGAGGCCCGATCTTCCCCGTTCCCCGCCACGCCGCCGTGTCGGCGGCGGCGCTGCTCTTCGCCGTGGCGCTGGGCATCGCCGGCGGTCTGGCCTCGGGCGCCCTGACGTGGGCGGTCTACTTCTTCGAGGACGTCTTCGAGCGCCTCCCGATCCACTGGGCCTGGTGGCCGGCCATCGGAGGCCTCTGCATCGGGATCGGCGGGCTGGTCAATCCGCTGGTCCTCGGCGTGGGCTACGGAACCATCCACGATCTGCTCCTGGGGAAACTCACCGGCGCTCCCGCAGGCTCGCTGGCCGTCACCAAGGGGGTGGTGTGGGCGGCGGCGCTCGGATCCGGCACGTCGGGAGGCGTTCTCGCGCCGCTGCTCATGATGGGAGCCTCGCTGGGATCGCTGGCGTCCGGGCTCCTCCCCCACGGAGATCCCGGCCTCTGGGCGGTCGTGGGAATGGCGGCGATCATGGGCGGGACGATGCGGTCGCCGCTGACCGCGACGTTCTTCGCCGCCGAGCTCACTCAGGACTGGAACCTGCTGCCCGCGCTGCTCGTGTCGTGCGTCGCCGCCTACGCGCTCACGGTGCTCCTGCTCCGGCGCTCGATCCTGACGGAGAAGATCGCGCGCCACGGGCACCACATCTTCCGCGAGTACTCCGTCGACCCGTTCGAGATCCACCGCGTCGGCGAGGTCATGGACCGCAGCATCGGCGCCGTCCCGACGGCGATGAGCGTGCGCGAGCTGTCGCGGCTGATCGCCGGCTCGGACCCCGTTCTGGCCCGGCGCCAGGGCACGCCGATCGTCGACAGCGCGGGCAAGCTGGTGGGGATCGTGACGCGAAGCGACCTGATGCGCTCGCTCGAGAAGGACCCCGGCGGAGACACCGCCGTGCTCGACGCCGGCACGCGCAATCCCGTCGTCGCCTTCGAGGACGAGCTGATCGCCGACGCCGTGTCGCGGATGCTCGACCGCGACATCGGCCGTTTGCCCGTCGTGGACAGCGCGGACCCGTCGCGGCTCATCGGCTACCTCGGCCGGTCCGGCGTCCTCGCCGCGCGGCAGCGGCTCCACGACGAGGAGAACCGGCGAGAGCGGTGACCCGCCGCTAGCGCGTCCAGCTGTACGCCGTCTCGAGCGCCTTCGGGTCCGCCGGCTCGCCGCCGATCCACCGGTGCAGCCAGTCCATCACCGTGTTGTGCCAGAGCGAGGAGTTGCCGGGCTTCAGGACCCAGTGTCCCTCGTCGGGGAAGGTCAGAAGGCGCGACGGCACTCCCTGGATCTGGAGCGCGGTGAAGAGCTGGAGCCCCTGGCCGAACGGCACGCGGTAGTCCCTCTCGCTCGTGATCACGAGCATCGGCGTCTTCATGTTGCCGGCCGAGCGCATCGGATTCCAGGTGTCGTAGAGCTTCGAGCTCCACGGCCAGCCCCGGAACTCCCAGTTCGGGAAGAAGAGCTCCTCGGTCTCGAGGTTGGCGGAAACCGTGTCGAACGTCCCGTCGTGCGAGACCAGCGCCGCGAAGCGCTGCGTGTGCCCCGCGATCCAGTCGACCATGTAGCCCCCGTACGACGCTCCCGCGGCCGCGACCCGCTTCGGGTCGACGTACGGCAGCGACTGCAGGTCGTCGGCCTGGCGCATGAGGTCGTCGTAGACCTGGCCTCCCCAGTCCCCGCTGATCGCGTCGAGGAAGTCCTGTCCGAAGCCCGACGAGCCCCGCGGGTTCGCCGCGTAGACGACGTAGCCGTACGCGGCCCACACCTGCGGGTTCCACCGGTACGACCACGAGTCGATCCATGCGCCCTGCGGTCCGCCGTGGATGAAGAAGACGGCGGGGTACTTGCGCGAGGGGTCGAAGGACGGGGGCTTCACGACCCACGCGTGGAGCTTCCGGCCGTCCGACGAGGGCGTCAGCCTCTCCGACACCTCTCCGGGCGCGAGGCCGGCGAACAGCTCGTCGGCGGCGTGCGTCAGCGGCGCCGCGCCCCGTCCGTCGGCGCCGACCGCCCACACCTCCGCCGCGCGCGACAGCGTCGAAGACGCGAAGACGATGCGGTTGCCGGTGAGCTCGAACCCGGCGATCCCTCCCCCGGTCCACACCGGCGCCGGCGCGCCGCCGGAGACCGGGACGCGGTAGAAGGCGTCGCGGCCTTTGACCTGCGTCATGACGACGAGGCTCTTCGAGTCCGGCTCCCAGCGGAAGTCCTCGACCCACGCGTCGAGGGCGTCGGTCAGGCTGCGGGACGTGCCGGCCGCGCGGTCGAGCAGCATCAGCCGGAAGCGGTCGGACTCGAAGCCGGCGCGCCGCTGGGAGCGATAGGCGATCCACTTTCCGTCCGGCGAGAAGCGGGGAGATCCGTCGAACGCCGGGTTCGACGCCGTCAGGTTCCTCGGGGCGCTTCCGGCTTGCGCGCCGCCCGGCGCGACCCCGGCTCGCGCGCCGTCCGGCGGGACGCCGCCGGAGAGCGGCACGACGTACACGTCCGCGTTGGTCGAGAGCGCCTCGTTCGCGTCCGTGTTGGAGGCGTAGACGAGCTCCTTCCCGTCGGGAGAGACGTCCCAGTCGGCTCCGCCGCCGACCGAAAACGGAGGAGCGTCGTGGTCGCCGGGGGTCAGGTCCACGTAGCCCGCACCCGGCCCGCCGCCGGACGCCGGGACTCGCAGGATGTGCGATCGAGTCGCGTCCTTCCACGAGTTCCAGCGGCGGATGTAGAGCCGGTCCGCCACCCTTCCGCGGACCTTCGCGCCGGCGCGCCGGGCGAGCTCCGCCTGGAGGCACGCGGCGTCGGAGCACGCCGGGAAGACGTCGGAGCTGACGAGAAACGAGCCGCCGTCCGGCGCCCACGAGAACGCGTTGACGCCGGTCGGCAGCGACGTCGCCTTCGACGCGTCCCCGCCCGCGCCCGAGACTCCCACGGTCCAGATCTGCGGCGAGCCGTCGCGATCCGAGACGAACGCGAGGGTCTTCCCGTCGGGCGAGAAGCGCGGATCGCCGTCCTGCTTCTCCCCGGAGGTGATCCGGCGCGCCTCTCCTCCGCCGGAGGGGACGATCCAGACCGCCGAGCGCGACGTGTTCGCCGCGACGTCGGGCGTCGTCACGGCGTAGGCGACGAGCCGGCCGTCGGGCGAGACCGCGACGCCGCCGACGCGCGGGATCTTCGCGAGCTCCTCGAACCGGATCGGCCGTCCGGGTGCGCCGGACGCGGCGCCGGCGATCGCGAGAAGAACGGCCCCGGCCCCCGCATGGACGAATCGTCGTGGACCAGCCGCTTTCGCCCGCCGAGGCGCAAGACGCAAACTCATCGCTTCTTCCTCCGGCGCGCGATTCTATCCACCTGAGGCGTCACGCCTTCCGCGCGGTTTGCTTTGGTATCATGGCCGCCCGCGGGGGATGCTCCCGCAACTACCGACTCTAAGGAGAAGCATGTCCACCGCCGTCCTCGAAGAGAAGCGCGCGGAGCCCGCCGGCCGGCCGCCCGTCGTCAACGACTTCTCGATCCACGTCGCCACGGCCAACGGGTCCGGCAGCATGTCGTCGAACAACATCCTCATGCGGGCGATCTTCCAGATGGGCATCCCCGTCTCGGGCAAGAACCTGTTCCCGTCCAACATCCAGGGCCTGCCCACGTGGTTCACGATCCGCGCCTCGAAGGACGGCTTCATCGCGCGGCGCCGGGACGTCGGCATCCTGATCTGCATGAACCCGGAGACGGCTCAGGAGGACGTGAGGACGGTCGCCCCGGGCGCCGCCGTCATCTACGAGGAGAGCCTGAAGCTCGACGGCCTGCGGACCGACGTCTCCTTCTACCCCGTGCCGTTCCAGAAGCTCGTCCTCGAGCTCGTCCACGACGGCAAGCTCCGGCGCCTCGCCGTCAACATGATCTACGTCGGAGTCGCCGCGTGGCTGCTCGGGATCGACATGGCGGAGGTCGAGAAGGCGGTCACGAAGCAGTTCAAGAGCAAGGCGGCCGCGGTCGAGATCAACATGAAGGCCATCCGGGGCGGCCTCGAGTGGGCGGAGAAGAACCTGACCAAGCGCGACCCGTTCCGGCTCGAGCGCATGAATGCCACGGCCGGCAAGATCATCATCGACGGCAACGCCGCAGGCGCCCTGGGCTGCATGATGGCGGGCGTCCAGTTCCTGGCGTGGTACCCGATCACGCCCTCCTCCTCGCTGGCCGAGTCGCTCATCGACTACGCGGGCAAATACCGCGTCGACCCGGAGACGGGCGAGCCGACGATCTCGGTCGTGCAGGCCGAGGACGAGCTCGCGGCGCTCGGAATGGTCATCGGCGCCGGGTGGGCGGGCGCGCGCGCGATGACGACCACGTCGGGACCGGGCATCTCGCTCATGTCGGAGTTCACGGGGCTCGGCTACTACGCGGAGATCCCGGCGGTCGTCGTCGACGTTCAGCGCGTCGGCCCGTCGACCGGCCTCCCCACCCGGACGATGCAGGGCGACATCACGTCCACCTACAACCTGTCTCACGGCGACGCCAGGCACATCCTCCTTCTCCCGGGCTCGGTCGAGGAGTGCTACGCGATGGCCATGGACGCCTTCGACCTGGCGGAGCGGTTCCAGACGCCCGTCTTCCTGATGAGCGATCTCGACCTGGGAATGAACAACTGGATGGCCGACCCGTTCCCGTATCCCGACCGCGCGTTCGACCGCGGCAAGGTGCTCAAGACCAAGGCCGAGCTCGACGAGCACGTCGCGAAGTTCAAGGAGTTCGCGCGGTACCGGGACGTGGACGGCGACGGCATCCCGTACCGGACGCTGCCGGGCTTCATCGACTCGCCGGCGGCGACCTACTTCACGCGCGGGTCGGGCCACTCGGAGCGCGCCACGTACACGGAGAGGCCCGACGACTACAAGAACAACATGGACCGGCTCGCGCGCAAGCTCGAGACCGCGCGGCGATACGTTCCCAAGCCGGCCGTGTCGGTGACGCCGGGCGCGCGCATCGGCATCATCGCGTATGGCTCATCGGACTTCGCGGTCGAGGAGGCGCGCGCGATCCTCACCCGCAAGGGAATCGCGACGTCCTACCTGCGGCTGCGCGCACTGCCCCTGACTCCGGAGACGTCGGAGTTCGTCTCGGCGCACGAGCGCGTCTACGTCATCGACCAGAACCGCGACGGCCAGATGTACGACGTGTTGCGGCTCGAGGTCGCGGACCCGCCGCGCCTGCGCTCCATCCGCCATTACGACGGCTTCCCTCTCGACGCCGAAACGGTGCTCGAGGGGATCGAGGCCGGGGAGAAGAAGTGATGTCCTCGACACCGGGCACGACCGAACCCAAGGCTCCCCCGACCAACCGCATCGGGCTCTCCGCCAAGGAGTACGGCGGATCCAAGTCGACCCTCTGCGTCGGCTGCGGCCACGACGTCATCACGCGCCAGATCACGCAGGCGATCTACGAGATGTCGATTCCGCCGCACCGCATCGCGAAGATGTCCGGGATCGGGTGCTCGTCCAAGACGACGGCTTACTTCGCGGACCGCGGCCACGGCTTCAACGCCGTTCACGGCCGGATGCCCGCGGTCGCGACGGGCGCGATGATGGTCAACCCCTCGCTCGTCTCGATCGGCGTCTCGGGGGACGGCGACACCGCGTCCATCGGCGCCGGACAGTTCGTGCACCTCCTTCGCCGCAACGTCCCGATGGTCTACATCGTCGAGAACAACGGCGTGTACGGGCTCACGAAGGGCCAGTTCTCCGCGACGGCGGACGCGGGCTCCAAGCTCAAGACCGGGCTCGTGAACGACCTGCCGGCGATCGACCTCTGCGCGATGGCGATCGAGCTCGGATGCGGCTACGTGGCGCGCTCGTTCTCGGGCGACATGAAGCAGCTCGTCGGGCTCTTGAAGGGCGCGCTGGCGCACCGCGGAACGGCCATGCTCGACGTGATCTCGCCGTGCGTGACCTTCAACAACCACGACAGCTCCACGAAGTCGTACAAGTGGGCCAAGGACCACGAGATCCCGATCCACGAGATCGGGTTCATCCCGTACTACGAGGAGATCTCCGTCGAGTACGACCCGGGCACGACGCAGGACGTGGAGCTCCACGACGGCTCGCACATCCGCCTGAAGAAGCTGCGGGCGGACTACGACGCCATGGACAAGGCGAAGGCGCTCATGCTCTGCCAGGAGTCCGCGCAGAAACAGGAGTTCCTGACGGGCCTGATCTACGTCGAGCCGGCGAAGAAGGACTTCCTGACGCTGTCGGGTCTCGGAAGCACGCCGATCGTGACGGTGCCCGACGAGCGCCTGCGCCCGCCGAAGCAGGCCCTGGACGAGATCATGGAGAGCCTGAAGTGACCGAAAGAGGCGCGAGTCAGCGCGCCCGCTTTCGGTCATCCTGAGCCGCGCAGCGGCGAAGGATCCCTTTCCAACGACCAACCCGGCCCTGAAAAGGGGTCCCTCGTCGCTTCGCTCCTCGGGATGACAATACGAGGGAATATCCGAACTCGCCCCCCGTTTCCCCGGGCATGATCCAGCCGACGGCCCTCGCGCTCCTCGTCTCGCTGTCCTCGGGCGTGGTCGCCTCTGCTCCCGCGCCGAAGACGCCGACTCCCGCCAAGGCGGCCCCGACGCCGGCGTCCGCGGCTGCGGGCAACGGCTGCAAGACCTGCAAGGAGCAGCGCCCGACGCTCGATCCGCAGCGCTTCGCGAAGCTGCCCGAGCGCGAGGTCCAGGCCGGCTACGAGATCGCCCGGAAGATCCCCGCGACGCTCGACCGGATCCACTGCTTCTGCGAGTGCGCGGAGAGCCCGATGTTCCGACACAAGACGCTCCTGACCTGCTTCACGGATCTCCACGCCGCCGGCTGCGGCATCTGCCTCTCCGAGGCGCGCCTCGCGTACGACCTGAAGTCGCGCGGCCTCTCGGACGACGAGGTCGTGAACACCGTCGAGTCCGTCCACAAGACGGACGGGCACCCGGCGACGCACGGTGGTAATTGAGAGCCCGAATCGAGCGTTCCAAATATATTAGCAATTACTAATACGTCCTCGGCTCGCGACTCTCAGCTTCCGTCGATCTCCACGACCTCCGGCACCCTCCCGGCCCACCCGTTCGCCGCGATGAGGTTGTAGGCGCCGACGCCGCCGATCACGACCCGGTCGCCCGGCCTCGGGCGGCCCACCCGCTCCGAATCGGAGAACGCGTCCAGGCCGACCGGGAGTGGCCCCACGATCTCCGAGGACGGCGCGCCCGCGTCGCGCAACGGCGAGGCGACGAAGGGATGCCTTCCGCGCGGCACGAAGAACGCGTGCGACATCCTCGAGGCGTCGAGCCGCACGGTCCTCCCGCGCACGCCGACGACGCGCGCGACGAGATGGAACGCGTCCGCGGCGATCGCCCGGCCGGGCTCCGCGAGCAGCCGAACGCCCGGAAGCACTCGCCTCGCCTCGCGCCGCAGCGCCTCGAGGACCTCCGCGGTGCCGACTCCGCCCCGCGGCAGTCTCTCGAGCTCCGCCGGAAACCCGCCCCCGACGTCCAGGATGCCCACCCGGACCCCGATGCGCTCGAGCTCCGCGGCGAGCTCGGCCGCCTCGCGGATCGCGCGGACGAATGGCGCGGCGGAGGACAAACGCGTGCCGAGGTGAAAGGCGATCCCGTCCGGCAGCGGCCGGCCCTCGCGGACGAGCCGCCTGGCCAGGGCCGCCGCCTCGCGCGCGGGCATCCCGAAGCGCGCCTGCTCGGGCTCGACGGACGAGGGCCGCAGGCGGAGCAGGTACGCGGGGCGGACGCCGGCCGCCCGGGCCCGCGCGAGGAGCGCGGCCGCGTCGTCGGGTCCGTCGGCGATCACGCGGACCCCCGCTCCGAGCGCGCGGTCGAGCGTCGCCGCCGGGGGCGCCGCGGCCTGCAGGAGGACTCGCTCGCCGGGCAGCGCCGCGAGCGCGGCCTCGAGATCCTCCGGAATCGTGACCTCGGCCCCGAGCCCGGCTCGCGCCGCGATCTCGAGAACGCGCGGATGCCGGTTGCACTTGTACGGATAGAACGCCCGCACCGGAGCCTCTCCCGCGTCGAGGCTCGCCCACTCCCCGGCCCGGCGCTCCGCAACGCCCGCCGAAAACGCGTAGAAGGGCGTCGCGCGTCCCTTCGAGAGAGCCGCCGCCCGGGCCACGCCGCCGCGTCCGGACGCGCGGCTCACGACGGCGGAAGGAGGTCGCCGAGCCGCCGGGCGGCCTCGACGCGATCCACCTTGCCCGCCGCAGTCAGCGGCAGCTCGTCGACGCACAGCACGCGCCGGGGCCGTGCGTGGGCGGGCAGACGCCGCGCCGCGTGGCGCCGGATCCCGGCGATCAGCCCGGGCGAGCCCTCCCGGGCCACGACCAGCACTCCGAAGGCCCGGCCGACCGGCGCCGCCGCGGCGCGGACGACGCCGGGGTGCTCCTCGAGAGCGGCCTCGACCTCCTCGGCGCAGAGCACGCGGCCGCCGGAGGTGAGCGAGTAGGCGAGCCGGCCGCGCACCGACAGCTCCCCGTCCATGCCGAGGACGCCCACGTCGCCGGTGCAGAGCCTCCCCTCGGCGTCGAAGGGCGAGGGCGAGGGCGAGGGATCGTCCGGTGAGAGGTATCCGCCGAAGACCGCCGGGCCGCGCATCCGGATCTCCCCGGGCTCGCCGACACCGGCCGGAGCTCCGTGGACGGCCACGATGCTCACGTCGAGGCCCGGCGCGACGGATCCGCTGGAATCCGGCCGCCGCGGCCGGTCGCAGCGCTGTCGGGCGCCGAGTCCCGCCGATTCGGTCAACCCGTAGCCGGAACGCACCGAGGGACCGCCGATGCGCTCGACCGCGGCGGCGTCCTCCTCGCGGAGCCGTCCTCCCCCGCAGAGGACGGCCCGGACGCTTCTCAGCCTTTGCCTCCGCCCCCTCCCCCGCCCGGCGCGCCTCGCCGCCGGTCCGATCAGGGCGCTCGGGAGCAGGACGACGTCCGCGCCGAGCGCGTCCGCCTCTCCGAGCGGATCGCGGCCCGGCACGAAGAAGGCCGCCTCCGCGCCGGCGAGCAACGCGTTCAGGACGCCGCGCACGAAGGCGAACACGTGCGCCGGGGAGAGCCCGATCGCCACGCGGTCCCCGGCCCGGATCTCGGCCCAGGGCGCGAACGCCAGCGCGGACGCGGCCAGGTTCTCGTCGGTGAGCGGTACGGCCTTCGACGCCCCGACGCTGCCCGAGGAATAGAAGACGGTCGCGCCCCCGGACGGCGTGCGGGCCGCCGAGGCCGCCGACTCGCGGCGAGCCGCCAGCTCTTCCGGAATCCCCGGCGGCCGCGCGACGGCGACTCTCCCGAGAGCTCGCGCGGCGAAGAAGCCGACGACGAAGCCGGAGGGATCGGTGCCGTCGAGAGAGACGTGAGCGACACGCGGCGCATCCGCGAGCGCGTCGGCCCGCGCCGACGCCGCGGCGGCAAGCTCCGCCAGCGTGAAGGCGACGCCCCCCGCCCGCAGCGCCGGCCGCGCCGGCGCCCGGCGCGCCAGCGCCCCGAGCTCCTCCGAGAGCACGCTCACCGCGAGCCCGACGAGCGCGCGAGGCTGCGGTACACGGCCCCGTCGAGGTCGAGCGGCGCGTGGAGCGCGACCCGCTCGAGGGCGCGAGCCAGGCCCGCCAGGGCAGGCGCCTCGGCGCCGGCGGGCTCGAGAGGCGGTGAGAGCGTGAGCGTCCACCCGTCTCGCCTCAGCGTCAGGAACACCGCGCGGCAGGGGACCCGCGCCGCGCGAGCGAGCCGGATCGGCCGCGCGTCGAGCGCCACGCTTCCGCCGAGGACCGACGCGAACGCGCGGGTCGAGCCCGCGGGAGGAAGGTCGGCGGCCAGCACGAGGCTCCCCTTCTCGAGAGCGGAACGCAGGCGGTGAGGCTTGTCCGCCGGAAAGGCGTGGGGGAAGTCGAGCGCATGCCGACGGTCGAAGACGGCGTCGTCGCGGATGGCGCGAGTCCGGTCCAGGTTGTACGGGCCCAGAACGTTCGCCGCGGGCACTCCGCGCGACCGCAGGACGTAACGCAGCGCCTGGAGCGAGCCGATGTGGGCCGTGACGTAGACGGCGGGAGACTTCTGCGGCGGATCGCCGTCCAGCCGCACGCGCCAGCGTCCCGTCGAGAGCGCGCGGGCGCAGCGGCGCGCCAGCCTCTCTCTCGCCCGCGCCGCGGCCGGGCCCGGGTCGCGCGGCAGGCCCGGGAAGGCCGCCGCGATCTCGCGCCACTCGTCGCGCGACGCGCCGGTCAGCGCGCGGATGCGGTCCCGCGACCGCGCGCCGAGCCCGGGAATCGGAAGCGGCCACCCCAGGCGCCTCGCGAGCGACGCCGCCAGCCGGGACGGCGAGTGCGCGGTCACGGCGCCGCCGACGCGAAGACCATCTCCCAGGGGAGCAGCCATCCGCCGTCCCGCGCAAAGCCGCCGAGGCCGTCGAGCGCCGCCTCCAGGGAGTCCTCGCGCGTGTCGGGATCGAGGCCGAAGAGCTCCCGGCAGAAGCGCGCCGCATCGCCGGCGGACGCGAATCGCCAGTGGACCAGCTCGGCCGACGCCTCGGCGCCGCGGCCGCCCGCGGCGGTGAGCAGTCCGACCCAGTCGTCGGGCCGGTAGAACCGGCCGCGGTGCCCGGAGCCGGTGTGCGCGTTCACGAACTCGTTCAGGAATCCCGCCGCGGCCGATCCCGCCGCCACGTCGCCGACGGCGACCCGGCCGCCCTCGCGGACGACGCGAAGCATCTCCGCGATGGCCGCCCGGGGCTCCTCGGCGTGGTGCAGCGCGGCGAGGCTCGCCGCGGCGTCGAAAGACCCCGGCGCGAAGGGCAGGCGATCGAAGGCCGCGACGGTCCGCATCGCGTAGCCTCCGGCGTCGCCGAGGAAAACGGCGGACTCGTCGCATCCGACCGCCGCGGCCCCCGGCGCCTGTTCCGCCCGCGCCTGTTCTGCCCGCGTCCCGAGGAAGCCTCCTCCGGCTCCGACGTCCAGCCACAGCGCGCCTGCGCGGAGCGGCACGCGGGCGAGGATGCGCCGGGCCTCCTCCGCCCGCGCGTCGGGATAGAGGCGGTTGGCGGCGTTGTAGCGCGCGCCGCGGGCGTCGAAGAGAGTCCGGTATTCGGAAAGCACGCGCCTCCGTGTCGGGTTCGTCGGAGGTATTCAACCAGAAAGCGGCCGCTCCGACAGGCCGCACCCCGGCGACACCGGGAAGGCCGTCCGGCCGTCGCCCCGCGCGGGCGGAGGGCTCGCCGCTATACCCTCAGGTCTTGCGGACGGCCGCCTGCGACGGCGCGTTCAGCGGCCCCGGCCCCCGGTCGCGGTCCGTCAGCGGAACGCCCTCCTCGCGGAGCCGGTCGCGCTCGCCGCTGCCCGGGACGACGGGGAGCATCGCCGCGTCGGTCGGGGGCGTCGTGCCGTCGCCGGGGTAGTAGGGGCGGTAGCCGTAGCCGAACTTCTCGATCTCCTCCGGCGTCTCGCGGAGCCGATCGATCGAGAAGACCGCGTCCTCGCGCGTCATGAACGCCATGTCGTACCGGCGCGTCATCCAGATCGCGTCCTTGGGGCAGGCGTCCACGCAGAACCCGCAGAAGACGCACCGCATCATGTCGATGTCGAACACGACCGGATACTTCTCGTAGGCGATCTTCGGATGCTCCCCGGCGACGATCGTGATGCACTCGGCCGGGCACGCCTGCGCGCACATGTAGCAGGCGACGCACTTCAGGGTGCCGTCGTCGCGAGTCTTCAGGATGTGCTTGCCGCGGAAGCGGCCGGAGTAGTTGCGCCGCTCCTCGGGGTATTCGATCGTCGGCAGCCGCTTCATGTCGAAGAGGTTGCGCAGGAGGTGCCGCATCGTGACGGCCATGCCGCGCAGGATCTCCGGAAAATAGAGCCGCTGCAGGAGCGTCAGGCGCTCGTCGCCGCCCCTCGTGACGTCGACGACGCCGCTCATCGGTCCAGCTCCCCGGCGATGATGTTCAGCGTGCCGAGCGTCGCGACGGCGTCGGACACGGTGCCCCCCAGGATGATCTTCTCGAACGCCGCCATGTTGGGGAAGCACGGGCCGCGGCACCGAAGCCGGTACGGGCCCCCGAGCCCGTCGGACACCGCGTAGAAACCGAGCTCGCCGTTGCCGCCCTCGATCCACTCGTACCGCTCGCCGGCGGGAACGCGGATTCCCTCCATGACGAGCTTGAAGTGGTAGATGAGCGATTCCATGTCGTGGTACACGGCGTCCTTCGGCGGGAGCACGACGCGCCAGTCGTCCGAGTTGACGGGTCCGCTCGACGGGAAGATGTCGAGCGCCTGCCGGATGATCTTCATCGACTGGCGCATCTCCTCCATGCGGACCATGTAGCGCGCGAAGTTGTCGCCGTCGCGCGAGACCGGCACGTCCCAGTCGAACTTGTCGTAGAAGTCGTACGGCCGCTCGCGCCGCACGTCGTACGGCACTCCCGAGGCGCGCAGCATGGGCCCGGTCATCCCCCACGCGACCGCCTGGTCGCGCGTGACGACGCCGGTCCCCGAGAGCCGGTTGCGCACGATGCGGTTGCCGTAGACGAGCTTCTCCACGTCGGCGAGGAATCCGGGGATCGTCTCGAGGAGGCGCCGGGATCGGGGCACGAAGTCGTCGGGCACGTCGATCGCCAGGCCGCCGACCCGCACGTAGGAGACCGTGAGCCTCGCGCCGCAGCACGCCTCGAG
>Ga0068864_100002909_pt1 | contig 14158 bp, 9 predicted proteins | sample KBSSwiS72_FD_66586 | JGI IMG/M metagenome (GOLD analysis project Ga0068864, IMG submission 66586) | Switchgrass rhizosphere microbial communities from Kellogg Biological Station, Michigan, USA - KBS Switchgrass S7-2 | ecosystem: Host-associated > Plants > Roots > Rhizosphere > Soil ... | reverse complement strand
CCCGGGTCGGCGCGCGGCTGCGGGCCGCGGGCCACGCCGGCCGCACCATCGCCATCAAGGTCCGGCTGGCCGACTTCCGCACGCTCAACCGGTCGCGCACGCTGCCCACCCCCACCGACGTCGCGCGGGACATATTCGACACCGCGTGGCAGCTCTACCGGGTGCTGGACCCGAGCGACCGCATTCGCCTGATCGGGGTACGGGTGGAGGGGCTGGACGGCGACGACGGGGCCGCGCGCCAGCTCGAGCTGGGGGAGCGCGAGCACGGGTGGCGTGACGCCGAACGGGCCGCCGACGCCGCCGCGGCGCGCTTCGGGCGGGGCGCGGTCGGGCCGGCGAGCCTGCTCGGACGCGAGGTTCGCGGCCGGCCGGTGCGCCCACTCCAGCCTGCGGTTACGGACAAAACACCCGCTGGGTCGGAGTCAGACCCGGGCCGACACACAGACGTGGCAGAACGTGACTTCGATCCGCTTTCCGACCCGCTGCGCCCCTCGTAGACTTGCCCTATGCAGCCAGCCGGCTGCGTACGGTCCGCCGGTCTCACCAGGGTCGGCGACGACGGCCGGGGAGGGGCAGTGCCGCTGTCCGAGCACGAGCAGCGGCTGTTCGATCAGATCGAGCGGTCGTTGGCCGAGGACCCGAAGTTCGCCTCGGCGGTTCGTTCCACAGACCCACGCTTCCATGCGAAGCGTCGAGTCATTCTCGCGGCTGCCGCCGTGGTGGTGGGTCTGGCCGTCTTAATCTTTGGTGTCGCCAACAAGAACATCCCGCTGGGCGTGGGCGGATTCGTGGTCATGCTGGCCGCCGCCGCGCTAGGCCTGCAGGCGTTCCGGCGCGGCCGCCATCCCGAGCTCCGCGTCGCGGGCGGCACCACATCGCGCCGCACCGGCGGTCGCCGCGGCTCCTTCATCGACCGGCTCGAGGATCGGTGGCGCAATCGCCCGGAGGGCGACCGCTGACCTGAGTCCTCCGCATCCGCGTACCAGGGCCCTCGCCGCGCGGCGGGGGCCCTGTCGCGTCCGTTGGTCCACTTCGGACACATTCATGATCGAAACAACTGCGCGCACCTGGTGTGGCCCGGGACCGCTCCCAGCACCACAAGGTGCGCGCAGTTGTGTTGACCACGGGCCGGATGCAGCGGGCCGGACCCTCGAAGGGCCCGGCCCGTGCGCTTCGTCGCGGTCCGCGTCCGCGGTGAGCGGGTGCGGTCAGCGGGTGCGGCTGCCGGCCAGGATCCGGCGCGGGTCGATCACCGACACGCTGTCCCTGACCCGGCCCGCGGCCCGGATGCCGCGGTTGACCAGCCCGACCCAGCTAGCTCGCCAACGCAGCGTCACCGAGCGTGGCATGAGCGTGGCCAGGATGCGCTGTCGGCGGGTGGCACGTTCGGCGAGCGCACCACGCACGGTGAGTACCGACGAGTCGAGCTGATCCGACTGCATCGGCAGCCGCGCGTACCGGGCCCGTTCCTCGGCCCGGGCGAGCAGGACCGCCGCCTCCTGGGCGTCCGGCCCGAACGCGGGCAGCCCCCGCAACCGGTGCGCGGTGGCCCGTGGCGTCTCGGACGGGTCGACCTCGACGTCGTAGTCGAGCATCGTGTCGAGCAGCTCGGACCACGCCGCGTGGGCGTCCAACCGGGCGGCCGACACCGCCGACGGATCCGAGACCAGGCCCGGGCCGCGCGGTAGGTCGATGTCGAGCAGCGCCACCATGGCCCCTTGCTCCGACCCGTACCCGGCCCTCGCCCGCCGGCGGCGGCGCAGCGTGCGCCGGCGGACGGCCGGTGTGATGAACAGCGCCAGCAACAGCACGACCACTGCCGCACCGCCGATCACCGACGGCTCGACGAACACGGACTTCGCTCCGGCGCCGCCGCCGGGGACCGGCGCGGGCTCGTCCGTCGGTGCACCCGCCGGACCCGTCGCGCGCGGCGCCAGGTTGTTCTCCTGCTCGCCGCCGCTGCTGGGGTTGGTCAGGTCCGGCGCCCACACGGTCGGGTTCGACCCCTGAATGGAGCTGGCCGGCGTGGCGTCGAACGGGACCCAGCCGATGCCTGGGAAGAAGACCTCGGTCCAGGCGTGCAGGTTGAGGTTGGTCAGCTTGTACGTGCCGTTCTGCGGGCCGACGCCCCGCGTGAAGCCGAACGCCACCCGGGCCGGGAAGTGAGCGGTGCGGACCATCATGGCCAGCGCCGTCGCGTACTGGACGCAGAACCCCTGCTTGCTGTTCAGGAAGTCGATCAGCGAGTTGCCGCTGTTCCCGGTCGGGACGACCAGCGAGTAGACGAACTTGTTGTTCGGGCCGAAGTAGTCGTAGAGCGCCCGGACCGTGTCGTACTCGTTGGTCTTGCCCTCGGTCAGCCCGTTGACGAGCGTGACCACGCGCTGGTCGGAGACCGGCTGCATGAGCGCGCGCAGGCCGGCGTCGTCCTGGTGGATCGCCTCCGCGCTCCGCAGGGACTGGACCGTGTAGTTCGAGTGCACGTACTCGATCTGGTAGGTCTTGCCCTGGATGCTGCCCGCCCGGGTGAAGACCTGTCCCGTGGACGTGTCGTAGGACCAGGACGCGTCGAGGTTGTCCAGCGACGTGAGCGTCTGGTACACGGGCGCCAGCTGCATGTTGAAGAAGTTCGGGCGGATGGTCGCCTTGTACTTGGTCTCCTTGACCCCATTGACCACCGGCCCGGCTGGCTCGGGGATCCCGTGGGTCACCGGGTCCCCGCTGGTCGGCGCCGTGTTGGCGAAACCGTCCGGCTTGAGCTGGTCGGCGATGCCGAAGCGCAGGTAGCCCGGGTTCGGGTCGTCGGTGGTGACCTCGACCATGTCCAGTACCTGATCGAGGTGCAGGTTCTGGGTCAGCATCGCGTTGAGGTCGACGACGGCCGGGACCACTCCGGTGCCGGGGCCGAGGCCGGCGCCGTTCCCCGGGCCGTTGAAGCGTTGCAGCAGGCCGTTGGACAGGTTCGGCACCGCGAGCGGCAGGATGATCGCCGCCACGACGCCGACCACGCCGAGGCGCCGGCCGGCGGAGGAGAGCGGCGACGGCTCCCACAGCTCGACGTCGCGCCCCTCGCCGGTGAACCGGCGGCCGAAGCGACGCACCCGGTCCACGCTGTCGGTGATCAGCAGCCACAGGAACCCGATGGCCGGCACGAGGAACGACAGCGGCGAGATGTTCTCCGGGATGACCGCGACCGGCACCGAGTAGATGGCGAGCATCGGCAGGCCGGCCAGGGCCGGGCGGCGCAGTCCGACCGCGACCAGGTCGACGACGATCGCGACCAGGCCGATGCCGATGGTGGTCAACAGCAGCAGGGCGCCGTCGGAGTGGTCCGGTACCGGCACCGCCTCGGAGCGGATCTGGTCACCGGCGAGCACGAGCAGGTCGTTGAAGTGCTTGAACGTCTCCCCGGTCGGGATCAGCCGGAGGATCTCGTGGTTGCTGGGGAAGACCGCGGTCAGGAACAGCAGCAGCGCGCCGGCCATGGCGAGGACCTGGGTCCAGACCGGCCCGCGGGCGGTGCGCACCAGCATTGCGGCGCCGACGACGGCGGCCACCGCGAACGCGGCGTACACCAGCCAGGTGTACTCCTTGAAGATCTGGGTCAGGGGGAACGCGGCCAGGATCGTGGCGATGCCGGCCACGACGGCGTAGGGGTGGCGCTGGCTCATCGGATCCGGCCTCCGTTGGGCGCGACCGTCTCGGCGAGCGCGGCCCGCCAGGCAAAGCCCTGCGATCCACGGGCCGCCTGCGGCCAGATCGCGGCCAGGTTGGTGCCGTGCTCGACGCCGACAACCCGCCATCCGTTGCGCAGCAGGGTGAGTGCGGCGGCGTCGTGCGTCGCGGTGTGGTCGGCCCGCTCACTGTCGGGCAGGCTGAGCCACGTCGACGGGTCGACCAGAAGCGAGACACAGGTGGTGCCGGACGCCCGCAGCGTGCCGAGCGTCTCGGCCTCGCCCAGCGTCAGCCCGCCCAGGACCGCGATCACCAGACCGCCGTCCCCGCGGCGACGGACCCGCTCCACCAGGGAGTGGATGTCGTGGGAGGCGGAGATGCCGACCTCGGCGAGCGCGTCGAGCAGGGCGCCCTCACCGTCGCGTTCGTTGGCGTCCAGGTCGATGCCGCTGCCGGTGACCAGGCGGATCTTGTACCCACTCCGGCGTAGGTGCACGGCGACGCTCGCGGCCGCCGAGACCGCCCACTCGAAGCTGGCGGTTGGACCTTCGCCGCGGTGGCCCTGCCGGCGGGTGTCGAGCACGATCGTGGCCCGGCTCTCCCACGGCTGCTCCTCCCGGCGGACCATGAGCTCGCCGGTGCGGGCGGTGGAGCGCCAGTGCACCCGGCGCAGGTCGTCGCCGTCGCGGTACTCGCGGGTGGCGATGTCGTCCTCGCCGTGCACGGCGACCGATCGCGAACGGCTGTCGCCGCTGCCGACGAAGTCGCCGGCGAGGCGCACGTTCGGCAGCGGCACGACCGTCGGTACGACGGTCAGCTTGCCAACACTGGAGAAGGAGCGGCTGAGCTCGCACAGGCCGAACGGGTCGGTCAGTCGCACCACCAGCGGGCCGACCTCGTAGCGGCCCCGCACCTCGGCCCGCACGGTGTACGCGACGGTGCTGGTGCGCTGACCGCCGAGGCGCTCGAGCACGAGACGAGGCCGGCTGCCCAATGCGTAGGGCAGCCGGTCTTCGAGGAGCAGAGTTCCCGTGGGCAGTCGGGACAGGTTCGACAGCCGCAGCAGGACCCGGGCGGCCGACCCGACCTGGACCCGGGCCGGCTCGACCGAGCGGGTGCAGGCCAACCGGTAGCGGGTCTGGCCGACGTACGCCGCGGCGAGCAACGGCAGTGCGGCGAGGAGGATGGCGATCTGGAGCAGGTCCCGCTCGCCGAGGACGACGGCGCACAGCGCTGCCGCCGCCGACGCGGCGAGGAAGGCGCGCCCCCGGGTCGTGAGACCGCGAAGCGCCTGGCGCACGGTCATCGCCTCCGGGTGTCGTAGGGCGAGCGCGTGCGGTCGACGGGCAGCGGAAGGCGGTGCACGATCTCGGACACGATCGCGTCGGTCGTGCGACGGCCGAGCTGAGCCTCGGCGGTCGGGATGATCCGGTGGGCGAGTACCGGCACGGCGAGCGACTGCATGTCGTCGGGGTTCACGTAGTCGCGGCCCTCGAGCGCGGCGACCGCCCGGGCGGTGCGCAGCAGGTGCAGGCTGGCCCGCGGCGAGGCGCCCAGGCGCAGGTCGGTGGATTCACGCGTGGCCGTGACCAGGTCGACCGCGTACTGCTTGACGGCCTCGGCGACGTGCACCGCCCGTACCGCCATGATCATTTGGCGGACGGTGGCCGCGTCGGCGACCGGGGTCAGATCCTCGAGCGGGTCGTGCGCGGACTGGCTGCCGAGCATCGCGATCTCGGCCGCGTTGTCGGGGTAGCCGACCGCGATCCGAGCGGTGAACCGGTCGCGCTGGGCCTCGGGCAGCGGGTAGGTGCCCTCCATCTCGATCGGGTTCTGGGTCGCGATCACCATGAACGGCACCTGGAGTTGGTAGGTGATGCCGTCGATGGTGACCTGGCGCTCCTCCATGCACTCGAGCATGGCCGACTGGGTCTTGGGCGAGGCTCGGTTGATCTCGTCGCCGACGACCAGGTTCGCGAAGACCGCGCCGGGCTTGAACTCGAACTCACGCGTCTCCTGGTTGTAGACGCTGACGCCGGTCACGTCGCTGGGCAGGAGGTCCGGCGTGAACTGAATACGTCGCACCGTGCAGTCGATCGATCGGGCCAGTGCCTTGGCCAGCTTGGTCTTGCCGACCCCGGGAACGTCCTCGATAAGCAGGTGGCCCTCGGCCAGAAGAACCGCGAGGGCGAGCCGGACGGTAGCCGTCTTACCCTCGATGACCTGCTCAATATTGGCCACGATCGAGCTGGCCCGCTGGGCGAACTCGGCCGAGCTCATGGTCCCGCCAAGGTCATCCCACGTACGTTGGGGTGTGGTCACCGACTCCTCCTCGTTCGTCGTCTGGCCCGATGCCTGTGTGACGCATCGCGGCCCGGCGTGGTTCGCGGAAGTTCGGTAACTCAGCCTCCCCCGCCGATCTACCGCATCCTCTCAGGCTAGCTAGGTTTCGTGGCGGCGCCGAGGACGTGAATTTCCGACGGAACGCATTCGCCGCGGAGTCGATATCTCGGCGCAACACCGCTCATTGCACTATTCACCCCTATTGCCAGGCTTGGGGGTCCGGTCGTGATGTTGGTCCGGCCCGATTGCGCGTGTCGGGCGCGGCGCGCCGATGACGCGCTCATGGCGCATTGACCTGTCTCCGTCATACCGTCGGCAGTCATGGAGGCGATCTCGCTCCGCACGGATGTGTTCCTGCTCGCCCACGACGACGCCGGCCGGCTCGTCGGGTCCGAGGCGGGCATCGGCGCGGGCCTGGCCGGGGCGACCCTCATCGAGCTGCTGCTGGCCAACCGGGTAGCGGTCGCGGACGGTCGGCTGGACGTGATCGACTCCGCGCTGACCGGCGACGAGGAGTCCGACGCCACTCTGGAGGCGATCGCCGCCAACACCGCCCCGTGCGGACCGCGAGCCTGGGTCAGCTGGATCTCCCACGGCGCCTACGACCGGGTGGCCGAACAGCTCTACTCCGCCGGTGTGGTGCGCCGCAGCACCGGCCGCCGGCTCGGCCTGCTGCCGGTCCAGCGAGTGCGGCCAGCCCTGGACGAGGACCTGGTCCGGGTCCGCGCCCGGGTCCGCTACGCGATCCACGGCACCCAACCGCCGGACGCGGCGACCGCGGCGCTGTGCGGACTGGTCCGGGTCCTGCGGCTGGAGTCGTCCCTGCTGCTCAGCATGCCGACCTCGGACCTGCTGCTGGCCCTGGAGCGGATGTCGACCGCGAACGAGATCACGGTGCGCCAGGTGACCAACGCGGTCGAGGCCGTGATCACCGCGGCGACCTACCGGTGACAACCCAGACGCGGCCGCACGCGTCGGCGCGCTATCATGCCCACATGACCGGGTCCCGGCAGCTCCTTAGCGGGCCGTGCTGACGCGACGAGATCGCGACCAGCACGGCGACCCCTCCTGCCCGAGGGGCTTTTTTATGCCCCGACACTGGACCCCGACGACCTAGGTGGCTTCGATGACTGACCCGGACACCAGCAACGACATTCCCCAGTTCCGCTACACCGCGACGATGGCCGACGACATCGAGCGGCGGTGGCAGGACCACTGGGAGGAGAACAACACCTTCTACGCCCCCAACCCCACCGGAGCGATGTCCGACCCCGACCACCCACGGGCCGGGGCACCCAAGCTGTACGTGCTGGACATGTTCCCGTACCCGTCGGGCGCCGGCCTGCACGTCGGCCACCCGCTGGGGTACATCGGCACCGACTGCTTCGGCCGCTACAACCGCATGGCCGGACGCAACGTGCTGCACGCGATGGGCTTCGACGCGTACGGGCTGCCGGCCGAGCAGTACGCGGTGCAGACCGGCCAGCACCCGCGCAAGACGACCGAGGCGAACATCGAGCGGTACCGGGCGCAGCTGCGCCGGCTGGGCCTGGCCTACGACCCGCGCCGCTCGGTGGCGACCATCGACCCGGAGTTCTACCGCTGGACCCAGTGGATCTTCCTGCAGATCTTCAACTCCTGGTACGACCAGGCGGCGCGTAAGGCCCGTCCGATCGCCGAGCTGATCTCGGCGTACGAGTCGGGCGAGCGCGCGACTCCGGACGGCCGCGCCTGGACCGACCTGACCGACGTCGAGCGACGCACCATTGTGGACGATCACCGGCTGGCCTACGTGAGCCACGCTCCGGTCAACTGGTGCCCGGCCCTGGGCACGGTGCTGGCCAACGAGGAGGTCACCGCCGACGGGCGCAGCGAGCGCGGTAACTTCCCGGTCTTCAAGCGCAACCTGAAGCAGTGGATGATGCGCATCACCGCGTACGCCGACCGGCTGATCGAGGATCTGGAGCACCTGGACTGGCCCGCCTCGGTGAAGCTGATGCAGCGCAACTGGATCGGCCGGTCCACCGGCGCCCACATCCAGTTCCCGTCGGCGGCCGGCCCGATCCGGGTCTTCACCACCAGGCCGGACACGGTCTTCGGCGCCACGTACATGGTGCTGGCGCCGGAGCACGAACTGGTCTCCGGACTGGTCGCCGGCGCGTGGCCGGCGGACATCCCTCCGGTGTGGACGGGCGGCCACGGCAGCCCGGCCGCGGCCGTCGCCGCGTACCGTTCGTTCGCGGCCGGTGAGACCGACGTGGAGCGCCTGGCCGAGTCCCGGGAGAAGACCGGCGTCTTCATCGGTTCGTACGCCACGAACCCCGTCACCGGCGCGAAGATCCCCATCTTCATCGCCGACTACGTGCTGGCCGGCTACGGCACCGGAGCCATCATGGCGGTGCCCGGCCAGGACGAGCGGGACTGGGAGTTCGCGGAGCGCTTCGACCTGCCGATCGTCCGCACGGTGCAGCCCTCGGCCGACTTCCCGGCCGACGGCAAGGCGTACCTGGGCGACGGGCCGGCCATCAACAGCAGCACCCCGAAGGGCTTCAAGGGCAAGAAGCTGAGCCTGGACGGGCTGGACGTGGCCGCGGCCAAGGCGAAGATCATCGACTGGCTGGAGAAGTCGGGCACTGGGCAGGGCGCGATCACCTACCGGCTGCGCGACTGGCTGTTCAGCCGGCAGCGGTACTGGGGTGAGCCGTTCCCGATCGTGTACGACGAGACCGGCCTGCCCATCGCGCTGCCCGAGTCGATGCTGCCGGTCGAGCTGCCCGACGTGGACGACTTCTCGCCGAAGACGTTCGCCCCGGACGACGCCGCCAGCAACCCGGAGACGCCGCTGTCGCGCAACACCGAGTGGATGACGGTCGAGCTGGATCTGGGCGACGGCAAGCGGACCTACACCCGCGAGCCGAACACCATGCCGCAGTGGGCCGGCTCATCCTGGTACGAGCTGCGCTACCTGGACCCGTACAACTCGAACATGGTCGTCGACCCGGCCAACGAGGAGTACTGGATGGGCCCGCAGTCCACATCGGACGCCGGTGGGGTCGACCTGTACGTCGGCGGCGTCGAGCACGCCGTGCTGCACCTGCTGTACGCGCGGTTCTGGCACAAGGTCCTGTACGACCTGGGGTATGTGAGCTCGTTCGAGCCGTTCCGCCGGCTGTTCAACCAGGGCATGATCCAGGCGTACGCCTACACCGACTCGCGCGGCGTGTACGTCAACGCGGAGGAGGTGCTGGAGCGCGACGGCCACTACTACCACGGCGACCAGCGGGTCAACCGCGAGTACGGCAAGATGGGCAAGTCGCTGAAGAACGTGGTGACGCCGGACGAGATGTGCTCCTCGTACGGCGCGGACACGTTCCGCGTGTACGAGATGTCGATGGGCCCGCTGGACGTCTACCGGCCGTGGGAGACCCGGGCCGTGGTCGGCTCGTACCGGTTCCTGCAACGGGTCTGGCGACTGATGGTGGACGAGAACACCGGCGAGTCCCGCGTCAACGATTCCACTGTGGACGATGAGACGAACCGGCTGCTGCACCGCACCATCGACGGCGTCCGCGCCGACATGGAAGGGCTGCGCTTCAACACCGCCATCGCGAAGCTGATCGAGCTGACCAACCGGGCCACCTCGGTCGGCGCCGGCGGCACCTCGCGGGCGCTGGCCGAGCCGCTGGTCCTGATGGTCGCACCGTTCGCGCCCCACCTGGCCGAGGAACTGTGGCAGCGGCTGGGCCACAAGAACAGCCTGGCCTACGAGCCGTTCCCGGTCGCCGACCCGGCCCTGCTGGAGGCGCAGTCGGTGACGTATCCGGTGCAGGTCAACGGAAAGGTGCGGGGCCGCATCGAGATCGCGCCATCGGCGTCCGAGGACGAGGTCCGGGCGGCTGCCCTGGCCGAGGTGGCCGCGGCGCTGGAGGGGCGCGAGCCGCGCAAGGTGATCGTCGTGGCCGGCCGGATGGTCAGCGTCGTCGTCTGAGATCTTGGTGGTTTGTGGTTGCTATAGCTACCTGTCCGAACCGGAGACATCCCGGACACAGCGTTCCGGAGACATGCCGGACACGTTGTGGGGGTTGCAGGGCTATCTTGACCGCTTGGAGTGGGGCATGTCACCGACGTTGAAGGTGACGATTTCGGCGCTGCCGTAGAAGACGCTCAATCGGGGGCCGTTACGGATGAGGCCGACGGGCAGCTCGGCCCAGCGTTGGTCGACATAGAAGGTCTTGTTGGCGTAGTTGAAGCGCCCGTGGATGTCGATGCGGCGCATGAGTGCTCCGGGTGGGTAGGCGTCGGCTGGCGCCAGGTCGATCGGGGGCAGCAGGACTGGATGGCCCGGCTGGTAGACGCTGGCCGGGGTGCGTTGTCCCAGCGCTTCGTGTGGCCGGACGTAGTTGTAGTCGTGCTGATAGGCGTCGAACACAGGCTGGGCCGCGGTCACCGAATGGGGCCGGTAGTCAGCGATCCACGCGTTCTGGGTGGCGTGCTGACGTTCCAGTTTGCCCTGGGTCTGCGGGTGGCGCGCGCGGCCGTGGATGAACTCGACCCCGGCCGCGCGCACCTGCCGTTCGAAGTAGACGACCGTGCCGAGCAGCCGGCCGGTGAACGCGGTGCCGTTGTCGGACAGGAGTTGGCGTGGCAGGCCGTACAAGGCCGCCGCTGTCCGGAACGCCTGCCACGCCAGGCATCCGGTCAGGCTGGGCCCAACCAGCCCGGCGAGCAGAAACCGGGACCGGTCATCGAGGATGTCGACGACCCAGAAGTCACGGCCGTTGACCAACCGATGCTGCGTGCCGTCGATCTGCCACAGGTCGTTACTGAACGGCCGCTCGAAAGGTCGCCCAGGATCGCGACTGGCCCGAGGTCGGGCCAGAACGAGGCCGCGGCGGATCAAGATTTGGTGCACGGTCGACACCGCCGGGACCGCCACGCCCTGCTCGGCGAGGAAGGCCCGGATCTTCTTAGCTCCCCAACGGCCCAACCGTTGCTTGTGCAGCCGCACGATCTCGTCCTCGACATCGGCCGGCGTAACGGCCGGGCTGCGCACCGGACGTCGAGACCGGGGCACCAGCCCATCTGGGCCCTCGGCCCGATACCGGCCCAGCCACTCGTACACCTGCGACTTGGACGCACCGGTCCAGGCCGCCACCTCCCGGGCCGACATCCGACCCGACTCGACTTCCACCACGGCACGCAGCCGTTGATCCACGACATCCATCACCTTCAGCGGCACGACCTAGCAAGGCACGGCCACGCTCAGGTGTCCGGGATGTCTCCGGAACGGCGTGTCCGGGATCTGTCCGGGACTGACAGGTAGCTATGGCTACCACCAACCACCAAGATTTGCGTCGCGGGCCGGGGATCAGCCGAAGGTGAAGACGTACGCCTGCGCGCCGGGGCGGTCGAACTCGATCTCGAAGCGCCGGTCGTCCACCTCGCCGGGCTGCCGGACCAGCTGGTACAGCCGCTGTTCGGAGAGGATGCCGTTGCCCTCCTCGTCGACGTCGGTGCCGTGCGCCTCGCCCGGGGCGTGCCCGTCGACCAGGACGCGGAAGGGCACCTCGGTCCCCGGCGTCGCCGGCCCCATGACCAGGTTGAGGTCGCGGGCGTGGAAGTGGACCGCGATGGCGCCGTGCTCCCCGTTCAGCGACACCGACTCGTCGCCGATCGTCCACTCGCCGTCCGGCGCCCACTGGTTCAGCTTGAGCGTGGGCGGGACCTCGTACGTGTACGGGTGTCCCAGCGCGTCCTCGTCGACGGACAACGCGAGGCTGGCCCCGCGCAGGTAGCCGACGTACGTCTCCGGTGTGCGCAGGCTGCTCCAGTCGGCCTCGACCTCGGTTCCGTTCGCCTCCACCGAGACGAGGTCCTGGTCGACGTAGACGGCGCCCGCCTCGGCCAGCAGTTGCTGCAGCACCGCCTCCGTCTCGGCGTACGCACCCTCGCCGAAGTGGTGGTGGCGGATGACCCCCGCGGCGTCCACCAGGTACGCGGCCGGCCAGTAGTGATTGTCGAAGGCGCGCCAGATCTCGTAGTCGCTGTCGACGGCGACCGGGTACTCGATGCCCATGTCGCTCACGGCCATGCGTACGTTGTCGATGTTCTTCTCGAACGAGAACTCCGGCGTGTGGATGCCGAGAATCACCAGGCCCGAGTCGCGGTACTTCTGGTCCCAGGCGCGCAGATAGGGAAGCGTGCGCAGCCAGTTGACGCACGTGTACGTCCAGAAGTCGGCGAGCACCACCCGGCCACGCAGGTCCGAAGTGGACAGTGGCGGCGAGTTGATCCATCCGGTCGCGCCGGACAGCGACGGCATTCGAGTGGCCATGAGGTCCTCCCCCGGAACTCGGCGGCAGCCGCGATGCGCACGTCAGACCAAGGCTAGGTGGCTGCGCCGGACTGGGGGCGCGAACCCGGAAGCTGGCCGACCTGCTCGGCCACGAACTCTTCCCAACTGACCCGGCCCACCGCCCGGTCGGGCGCGATGTTGGCGCCGGCCCTGATCGCCCGCGCCGCTTGCCCGCCCACCGGTAGCGGCACGAACAGGCGCCGGCGCTCGGTGGCCTGCAGGTAGACCCGGGCCAGCTCGTCCAGCCGGTAGGCCCGCGGTCCGGCGATGTCGGGCACGAGGCCGGCGGGCTTGTCCAGGGCGAGCTCGACCAAGCGTTGCGCCACCTCGACGGCGGCGACCGGCTGGAACCGCATGCCGGACGGGGACGGGATCACCGGGAGCTTCGCCAGCTGGCGGACGACCAGCAGGATCAGCTCGTAGAACTGGCTGGCGCGCAGGGTCGTCCACGGAAGTCCGGACTCCTCCACCGCGCGCTCGGCGTCCCGTTTCGACGCGAAGTAGCCGAACATGGCGCGATCGACCCGGCTGACCACCGGCACACGGTCGGCCCCTACGACGGAGACGTACACGATGTGCGGCGAGCCGGCCCGCGCCGCCGCCCGTACCAGTGTGCGGGCCTTGTCCCCGTCGCCCTTGGCCGTGCCGGCCAAGTGCACGATGGTCTCGATCCCCTCGACCGCCCGATCTACTCCGGTACCGGTGTTCAGGTCGCCGACGGCGTACTCGATGCCCGCGGCGGGTGGGCGGGGTTGCCGGCTGAGCACACGCACCGACGTACCGGCGTCGAGGAGGCGAGGCACCACCAGGCGGCCGAGCGTGCCGGTGCCGCCGGTGACGAGAATCTGTGAGGTCACGATGCGTCTCCGTTCGTGCGACGGTCACATTGGTCTTCCGTCGTGGGTCTACCCATATGACGCGCCGCGACCCGGGAGTGTGACAGATGGATGAGGGCACCTGGCTGACCGAGCGGTTCGAGGAGCAGCGCACGCGCCTGCGGTCGGTGGCCTACCGGATGCTCGGCTCGCTCAGCGAGGCCGACGACGCGCTGCAGGAGGCGTGGCTGCGGGTGGCGCGGGCCGACGCCAGCGGGGTGGAGAACCTGTCCGGGTGGCTGACCACCATCGTGGCGCGGGTCTGCCTGAACATGTTGCGGGCGCGGGACTCCCGCCGGGAGGAGCCTCTGGACGTACGCGTCCCCGACCCGATCGTCAGCGAGGGGCCGGACGCCGATCCCGAGCGGGCGGCGGTGCTGGCCGACTCGGTCGGGCTCGCCCTGCTGGTGGTCCTCGAGTCGCTCACGCCGGCCGAGCGGCTCGCGTTCGTGCTGCACGACATGTTCGGCGTGACGTTCGAAGAGATCGCTCCGATGATCGAGCGCACACCGGTCGCCGCCCGGCAGCTGGCGAGCCGGGCCCGCCGCCGGGTGCGCGGCCAGGCTCCGTCACCCGATCCCGACCTGCAGCGTCAGCGCGCCGTCGTCGACGCGTTCTTCGCCGCGACCCGGGACGGCGACTTCGAGGCGCTCCTCGCGGTGCTCGACCCGGACGTCGTGGTGCGCTCGGACGGCGGTACGGCCCGGGCCGGCCTCACCGGGGTGCTGCGTGGATCGCGGGCGGTGGCCGAGCAGGTCTCCAGCGGTGGCGCGAAGTTCGCCCCGTTCGTCCGCCCAGCGCTGGTCAACGGGGCGGCCGGAGCCGTGGTCGAGGCGGGGGGCCGGCTGCTGGCCGTCATGGGTTTCACCGTCGCCCAGGACCGGATCGTCGCCGTCGACGTCCTCTACGA
>Ga0068864_100002908_pt1 | contig 14161 bp, 15 predicted proteins | sample KBSSwiS72_FD_66586 | JGI IMG/M metagenome (GOLD analysis project Ga0068864, IMG submission 66586) | Switchgrass rhizosphere microbial communities from Kellogg Biological Station, Michigan, USA - KBS Switchgrass S7-2 | ecosystem: Host-associated > Plants > Roots > Rhizosphere > Soil ... | reverse complement strand
CCTCCCCCGTGCGCACTATGCATTCTATGAAGTACGCTTCAACGGTGCCGATTGCTGGAGACCTACCATGATCAAAGTAAGCGTCATGTACCCGAACACACCGGGTGCCAGGTTCGACCACGACTATTACCGCGACAAGCACATGCCGCTAGTGAAAGCCAGGATGGGCGACACCTGCAAGTTCTACACCGTCGACAAGGGGCTGGCGGGCGGAGCGCCAGGCGCCCCGGCCACCTATGTGGGCATGTGCCACATCTACTGCGATTCGGCGGAGGCGTTCCAGCGCGGCTTCGGTCCGCATGCCAAGGAGATCATGGCGGATATCCCCAAGTACACGGACCTGCAGCCGGTCATTCAGATCAGCGAAGTGGTGGTCGGCAAGGAGTAGCCGACGGGAGGTGCCACTCCCGTCGTCCACTCAGAGGGTGGGTCGTCACTCGTGCAGAGAGTGCGCCATGTCCTTGTGCTGTTCCAGCGTCGGCAGCGTCGACGCTGCGAACTGCTTCAGATCCTCCGGCATCTGCGGCTGCTGCGAAGCGGACTCGAACAGGGCAACCGCCTTGTCGTGGCCCTTCGCCATCGCCTGCACGTAGGCGCGATCGAAGTCTTCGCCCTTCAGGCCCTGCAACTTGGTCTTGAGCGACTCGTGTTCCGTGTCCAGCGACGTCGGCAGCTGCAGGTTTTCCTTGGCGGCAATGGCCTGCAGTTTCTTGTCGGCCGCGCTGTGATCCTTGACCATGCGCTCGGCATAGCTGCGCACCTTCGCATCCTGCGTGTTCTTCAGGGCGAGCTGACCCAGCTCGATCTCGGCCTTGCCGATGATCGCAGCCTGCGAGGCGAACGATTCCGGTGTCACGGATTTCGTCATCTTGTTTCCCGAAGTTACTTCGCGTTGGTGAGGCGTGGCAGCCGACGACGGCTCGGCACCGGATGTCGGGGTCGCCTCCTGTGCGCCCTGCGACGTGGAATCGCGTTGGTGCGGACTCGAAGCAGCGCTCGGAGCGGTCGGATCGTCCGAGGGCGGCGGCGTTTGCGCCAACGCGCATGTTGCTGTTCCAACGGCTATCAATGCCAACAATGTCGATGATCGCGTCATATCTGACTCCCGCGTAGGGAAATGGAGGTGGCGCCTGCGCGCGGTACCTGCAACATCAAGTCAGATGCGACCGGAAGGTTCCGTGAGTCAGGCCCGCGGGAGCAGCGCGACCCCAGCTTTGGCGACCGGCGATAGGCCTTCGCCGTCATTGCTCGTCGTGTGCTCGACGATCTGCTTGCGCATGCGGGGATCCCAGTAACGCCGCAGGTGATTCGCGACGTTCTCCGCAGCTTTTCCCGGATCTTCGCCGGCAAAGAATGCGGCGATCTCGTTCACCATGGTTACGAGATAGTGCGCGTCCATGAGCGTCAATCCTGCAGGCGCTGCGGATGCGCGTACACGACGTGGCGATCTGCGCGCGCGAAGCCGACCAGCGTCACATTGGCTTTCACGGCCAGATCGATCGCCAACGCGGTCGGCGCCGACACTGCGACGATCAGAGACACGCCGACCGTTGCCGCTTTCTGAACCATCTCATAACTCGCACGGCTGGTGATGATGAGGTAGCCAGTGCTCAGGTCCGTGCCGGCGCGAGTCAGCGCACCGATGACCTTGTCGAGTGCGTTGTGCCTTCCGACATCTTCACGAACCAGTTGAATGCCCTTCCCGGGCAATGCCCAAGCCGCTGCGTGCACGCTGCCCGTTTTGAGATTCAGCGGCTGCTGCGAATGCAGCCTGGCAAGTGCCGCGTGGATCTCGGCACTCGTAACGTGGACGCCCTCGCGGACCGGAGCCGGATGTCGAATTGCCTCTTCTACGCTTTCGACGCCGCACAGACCGCAACCGGTGCGGCCCGTCAGATTGCGCTGGCGTTGCAGTATTCGCGAGAGACGTTCGCCCGTGATGTTGAGGTGCACTGCCAGATCCTCGCCATCCCGGACCAGCTCGACGCCGCGAATCTCGTCCGCGGCATCGACGATTCCTTCGCTCAACGTGAAGCCAACGCCGAGGTCCTCCAGGTCGGCCGGCGACGCCAGCATCACGACATACGGCAGACGGTAGTAATGCAACGCGACCGGCCGCTCCTCCGCAACGTAGTCAGTCACCGTTTCGATCGCACCGACTTGCTCCCGCTGCACGCTGACTTCGCGAACGGTCGACAGCTCAACAGATGACGAGCGGGGTTGCTCAGGTCTGACTGACACGATCGCCTCTCACGATGCGTTGCCGCTCGCTGATCTCGCGGAACCGCTTCTGCCACAACGCCGGCTGCGTGACCTTGATGACCTGCACGGCAGTGACCTTGTACTCCGGGCAGTTGGTCGCCCAATCCGAGTTCTCGGTCGTCACCACGTTCGCGCCCGACTCCGGGAAATGGAAGGTCGTGTAGACCACACCAGGCTGCACACGATCGGTGACCACCGCTCGCATCACGGTATCCCCTGCTCTGCTGGCGACGCCGACCCAATCCCCCGTGCTGACGCCGCGCGTGTCGGCATCGTGCGGATGGATCTCCAGACGATCTTCATCGTGCCACACGACGTTCTGAGTGCGTCGCGTCTGCGCTCCCACGTTGTATTGACTGAGGATGCGGCCGGTCGTGAGCAGCAGCGGATAGCGGCTGGTCGAGCGCTCGCTCGTGGGCACGTACTCAGTGACGAAGAACTTGCCCTTGCCGCGCACGAACTCGCCGATGTGCATGGTCGGCGTGCCTTCAGGCGCACGCTCGTTGCACGGCCACTGGATGCTGCCGAGCCGATCGATCTTGTCGAAGCTCACACCTTTGAAGGTAGGCGTCAGCGCCGCGATCTCATCCATGATCTGCGACGGATGCGCATAGTGCATCGGATAGCCGAGCGCATTCGACAACAGCACCGTGATCTGCCAATCCTCGTACCCGGCGAGCGGCGCCATGACCTTGCGTACGCGCGAGACGCGCCGCTCGGCGTTCGTGAACGTGCCGTCTTTCTCCAGGAAGGAAGAACCCGGCAGGAACACGTGCGCATATTTCGCGGTCTCGTTCAGGAACAGATCCTGCACGACGAGACACTCCAGCGCCGACAACGCCGCCGTGACGTGCTGCGTGTTCGGATCCGATTGCGCCATGTCCTCACCCTGGACGTACATACCTTTAAAGGTGCCGTCCAGCGCGGCCTCGAACATGTTGGGAATCCGTAGTCCAGGCTCCGGCTCCAGCGCGACGCCCCACGTCGCCTCGAACAGCGCGCGCGTGGCCTGATCGGAAATGTGCCGATAGCCGGTGAGCTCGTGCGGGAAGGAGCCCATGTCGCACGAGCCTTGCACGTTATTCTGACCGCGCAACGGATTCACGCCGACGCCTTCGCGGCCGAGGTTGCCGGTCGCCATGGCTAGATTGGCGATGCACATCACCATCGTTGTTCCCTGGCTGTGCTCCGTGACGCCGAGGCCGTAGTAGATAGCTGCGTTGCCCGCCTTCGCATACAGTCGCGCTGCCGCGCGCACTTGCTCTGCCGGAACGCCAGTGACAGCCTCCATTGCCTCCGGCGAGCGGTCCGGATGCGCGACGAACGCTTTCCACTTCGCATACGAAGCCTGCTCGCAGCGCTCGGCAACGTAAGTCTCGCGCGTAAGGCCTTCGGTCACGACCACATGCGACATAGCATTCATGATCGCGACGTTCGTTCCAGGACGTAGCTGCAGGTGATAGTCCGCTTGCACGTGCGGCGTGCGCACCATGCCGATAGTTCGCGGATCGACGACGATGAGATGCGCCCCTTGCCGCAGCCTCTGTTTCAGCTGCGAGGCAAAGACCGGATGACCTTCGGTCGGGTTCGCGCCGATGAGCAGCACGACATCGGTCTTCATCACGGACGTGAACGCCTGCGTACCGGCGGACTCGCCCAACGTGTTCTTCAATCCATAACCGGTCGGCGAGTGGCACACACGCGCGCACGTATCCACGTTGTTGTTGCCGAAAGCCGCGCGGACCAGCTTCTGAACGAGATACGCCTCTTCGTTGGTGCAGCGAGACGAAGTGATGCCGCCGACCGAGTCGCGGCCGTACTTCGCCTGCAGACGCTTGAACTCATTCGCGGCGTATTGAATCGCCTCGTCCCAGGTCGCTTCACGCCAGGGATCGGTGATCTTGGCGCGGATCAGCGGCGTCCGGACCCGATCCTGATGCATGGCGTAGCCGTAAGCGAACCGCCCCTTGACGCAAGCGTGACCACGATTGGCTTTACCGGCGCGATCGGGCGTCATCCGCACGACGACGTCGCCCTTCATTTCCGCCTTCAACGAACATCCGACGCCGCAGTAGCCGCAGGTGGTCGTGACAGCTTGCTCGGGAACCAGATCAGTGAGCAGCGATTTCTCCTGCAGTGCCGTCGTCGGACACGCCTCGACGCACGCGCCGCACGAGACGCACTCCGATTCGAGGAAGCTCTGATCCTGGCTCGCCACGACGCGCGAGTCGAAGCCACGTCCCTCGATCGTCAACGCGAACGTCCCCTGCACTTCATCGCACGCGCGCACGCAGCGCGAGCACACGATGCAGGCATTGGGATCGAAGCGGAAATACGGATTGCTGTCGTCGATGGGCGCATCGATGTGACGCGCGCCATCGGTGCCATAACGATTCCGCGTAACGCCGATACGCTGCGCCATCTCGCGGATCTCGGTGCGCACGGGCCGCTGATCGCTGACGAGCTCGGCGGGATGATCGGACAGGTAGAGCTCCATGACGCCACGGCGCAACCGGGTCAGCGTCTCGCTCTGCGTCTTGACCTTCATCCCCTGCGTGACCTCGGTGGTGCAGGACGCCGGGAAACCCTTGCGACCTTCGATTTCGACCAGGCATAGCCGGCACGAGCCGAACGCCTTGAGCGTATCGGTCGCGCAGAGTTTGGGGATCTGCGTGCGAGCCATCGCTGCGGCACGCATCACGGATGTCCCGGCAGGCACCGTCACCGCGTGGCCGTCTATTTCGAGCGTGACGGACTCCTTTGCTTCGCTGGACGGCGTACCCAAGTCGTAATGATCGAGAGAAAACATTGAGCTCTACCTCGTGGGAGGTTTCAGAAAATCTTCCCTGAAGTGTTTCAGCACGCTGCGGACCGGAAAGGGCGCCATGCCGCCGAGCCCGCACAGCGAGCCCTCGACCATCGTCTCGCACAGATCTTCCAGCAGCCGCAGATTTCCATCGCGATCGACGCCATACAGAATGCGATCGATCACCTCGACGCCGCGAGTCGAGCCGAGGCGGCACGGCGTGCACTTGCCGCACGACTCGATCGCGCAGAATTCCATCGCGAAGCGCGCCATGCGCGCCATGTCGACTGTGTCGTCGAAAGCCACGATGCCGCCGTGACCGAGTAGCGCACCGATGCCGCTGAGTGCTTCGTAATCGATGGCCGTGTCGAACTGCGACGCCGGAATGTAGGCGCCGAGTGGGCCGCCGACCTGCACGGCGCGGATGGGGCGCCCGGAGGCCGAGCCGCCGCCGTAGTCATATAAAAGGTCTCGCAAGCTGACGCCGAAGGCGCGTTCGACGAGGCCGCCACGCTTGATGTTGCCAGCGAGTTGAATCGGCACCGTCCCGCGCGAGCGGCCGACGCCGAAATCGCGATAGAACTGCGCGCCTCGCTGGAGAATGATCGGCACGCTCGCGAGCGAGATCACGTTGTTGACGATCGTGGGGCGTCCGAACAGGCCTTTGATCGCGGGCAATGGCGGCCGCACGCGAACTTCGCCGCGGCGCCCTTCCAGGCTCTCCAGCATCGAGGTCTCTTCGCCACATATATATGCGCCCGCGCCCAGCCGCACTTCCAGATCGAAGCGACGGCCGCTGCCCGCCACATCGGCGCCCAGATAGCCCGCCTTGTAAGCGGACTGGATGGCTTCCGCCAGCGTGCGCTCTGCGTGCGGATATTCGACGCGGAGATAGATATAGCCCTGCGTTGCTCCCACCGCGAGAGCGGCAATCGTCATGCCTTCGATCAGCGAGAACGGATCGCCCTCCATCAACATGCGATCGGCGAACGTTCCCGAGTCGCCCTCGTCCGCATTGCACGTCACGTACTTCTGCGGCGCCGGCGCCTCGAGCGCCGTCTTCCATTTGATGCCGGTGGGAAAAGCCGCTCCGCCGCGACCGCGCAGTCCCGAGTCGGTGACGGCTTGCACGATCTCCTGTGGCTGCATGCGGATGGCGTTGCGCAGACCTTCGTACCCACCGTGCTTTACGTAATCTTCGAAACTGGTTGGCTCGATGACGCCGACGCGTTCGAACGTCAACCGCTGCTGGCTTGCGAAATACGCAATATCTTCCACACGACCAAGCTGCAGTGCGTGGGCGCCGTTGTTGAGGAAGTCGGCCGCAAAGAGCGCGGGAACATCGCGCTCGGTTACAGGCCCATAGCCGCAGCGCTCGGAACCGACGACGACCTCGACGAGCGGCTCGAGCCAGCACATGCCGCGCGTGCCGTTGCGCTTGAGAGTCACATCGATGCCGCGAGACTTCGCTTCACGCGCGATGGCGCTCGCCACGCGCTCCGCGCCGAGGGACAACGCGGCGGCATCACGGGGAACGTAAACCACCGCGCTCATCAGTCGCCGCCTCGCTCTGCGAGCAGCGCGTCGAACTGCTCGGGCGAAACGCGGCCGAACAGCTCCTCATCGATCATCACGGCCGGCGAGCAGGCGCAATTGCCCAGGCAGTACACCGGTTCGAGCGAGAATTCGCCGTCCGGCGTCGTCTCGTGAAACTGGATTCCCAGCCGCTGTTGCGCGTGCTGCGCCAGATGCTCCGCGCCCATCGCCTGACACGATTCGGCCCGGCAGACCTGAACGATGTGCCGGCCTGGCGCGGCCTGTCGGAAGTGGTGATAGAAGCTCAGCACGCCGTGCACTTCCGCGCGTGAGAGATTCAAGCGGTCGGCAATGTACGGAACGGCTGCCGCCGGCACGAATCCGAACTTGCGCTGTACGGCGTGCAGGACGAGCAGCAACGGCCCCGGCGCATGCTGGTACTGATCGATAATGTCGCTGAAATCTTCGCTCACGGCGGCTCTCAAACCTTCCTGGAGTGAATCTACACCTCCCCGCGCCGTGCAGGCCACATTCGCTGCAGGATCCCGTCATGGCGGCTTGCGTGCCGAACCGCGCTGGCGGCGTGCGCCAGGATGAGCGCGAGAAAGAGGTAGGAAGTCGCAACATGCGCGCCGTTGAAGAAGGCGTAGACTCGCGGGTCGTCTACGCCCCACGGGGGCAGCAGGAACGTGTTGAAGTACTTCACGCCCCACTTGCTGAAGTTCGACGCCACGTAGCCTGTCAGCGGCATGATCAGCATGCAGGCGTACAGCGCAACGTGGCTTGCGCTCGCTCCGAAGCGCTGCCAGCGCGGCATCCAGTCAGGCAGCGCCGGCGCCGGATGAAACCAGCGCCAGAGAACGCGGAGCACGATCACGACGCCCAGCGTTATGCCGACGGACTTGTGCAGATTGACGTACCAGCCACGCGCCGGGGTCCCTGTAGGAATCTCCCCCAGGGACCAGCCGAACGGTATCTGCACGAGAATGATGAGCGCGACCAGCCAATGCAGCGCAATCGCCGTGCGCGTGTAGCGGACTACGACATCGCGTGGATGTCTCTCATTCTCAGGCTGCAAGTACGCCCTTCGCTTTCGCCGTGTGAGTCGCAATCAGATCCATGAGCGCCGGCGACAGACAGTCGTACGGAGTCAGACCGAGCTCTGTCAGACGCGCGCGCACCGCTCCCATCTGATCGGGCTTCGTACCCGATTCGATGATGGAGGAAACGAACGCTGCGAACTCCGGCGCCGCCGAGCCCTTCTCGCGGAAGCGCTCCGGGTGCACGAAGTCGAAGCCGAAGAACGGGTGATTCTTGTTCTCGATACGGCCGTACATGTGCACGCCGCAGCCGGTGCAGGCGTAACGCTGGATCGGCGCGGAAGCATCGACGACTTTGAGCTTCTGCGCGTTGGCAGTGACGTTCACGTTGTCGCGCCCGGTGACGGCGACCATCGAGAACAGCGCGCCCGACGGCTTCCAGCACTTGGTGCAGCCGCAGACGTGATTGAACGCGACGTTACCCTTGATGCTGACCGTCACCGGCGCATCGGTGCACTTGCACGCCAACGTTCCGCTCTTGAAGTCGGCCGACCCTGCTTTCACGCCGCCGTCGACCGAAGGATGAATTGCGATAGCCATGTGTCTCTCCCCTCTTCAAAACAATACGACGCTGCGAATGGATTCGCCCGAATGCATGAGATCGAAAGCCTTGTTGATGTCGGCGAGCGGCATCGTGTGCGTGATCAGATCGTCGATGTTGATCTTGCCGTCCATGTACCAGTCGACGATCTTCGGCACATCGGTGCGGCCGCGTGCACCGCCGAACGCGGTGCCTTTCCACACGCGCCCGGTTACCAGCTGGAACGGACGCGTCTTGATCTCCTGGCCCGCGCCCGCGACGCCGATGATGACCGAGACACCCCAGCCGCGATGACCGCACTCGAGTGCCTGACGCATGAGATCGACGTTGCCGACGCACTCGAAGCTGTAGTCGGCACCGCCGTCAGTTATCGAGATCAGGTGCTGCACGAGATCGCCGCCGACTTCCTTGGGATTGACGAAGTCGGTCATCCCGAACTTCTCGGCGAGCGCGCGGCGCCGCGGATTGAGATCGACACCGATGATGCGATTCGCACCGACGAGCTTCGCGCCCTGCACGACGTTCAAGCCGATACCACCGAGGCCGAAGACCACGACGTTCGCACCGGGCTCGACCTTCGCGGTATTGATGACAGCACCGATGCCCGTCGTGACGCCGCAGCCGATGTAGCAAACTTTGTCGAAGGGCGCGTCCTCGCGAATCTTCGCCAGCGCGATTTCCGGCAACACGGTGTAGTTCGAGAACGTCGAGCAACCCATGTAGTGATGGATCTTCTCTTTGCCGATCGAGAAGCGGCTGGTGCCATCCGGCATCACGCCTTTGCCTTGCGTCGCTCGAATCGCCGTGCAGAGATTCGTCTTGCGCGACAGGCACGCTTTGCACTGGCGGCATTCCGGCGTGTACAGCGGAATGACGTGATCGCCGACCTTGAGCGAATTCACGCCGCGACCGACCTCCACGACGATACCCGCGCCTTCGTGACCAAAGATCACCGGGAACAATCCCTCGGGATCCGCGCCGGAACGCGTGAACTCATCGGTGTGACACACGCCGCTCGCCTTGATCTCGACCAGCACTTCGCCGTCGTGCGGGCCTTCGAGATCGACCGTGACGACTTCGAGCGGTTTACCGGCGGCATAGGCGACGGCGGCTTGTGTCTTCATGGGTCGACTCTCGTGCGGAAGTCCGCGGTCACGTTGCCATTGGCGTCCAGCTGCGGCACGCGAAAACTGCTGAGAATGCCGCGCACACTCTCTTCGTGAGTGGCGATCCATTGGTCGAGCGTGTCTTTCCATTCCTTCTCGCCGAAGCGCACGCCCATCGAGATCTCGTAATCGAACTTGATCTCGCGGTCCAGCGCGAACGGCACCGCTCGCCAGGCCGGAGCGTCGGCGTGCTTGCCGACGAGGAATCCCGCCATGGGACCCCAGAGAATCGCCAGGTCGATCTTGTCGGCGTCGAGGTCACGCTCGACCGTGTGCGCGGGATTCTCGGCCGGATCGCCGCTCTGCGGCGCATACATCACGGCACGATCGATCAGGTTGTTGCGCAACAGCCAGTCAGTGCCGGGCGAGCGCCCGAACACACCGATTCGCAGCGCGCGCAATTGCTCCGGCGGCAGCTTCAGCAGATCGTCTGCCGTCTTGAGGCTCTCGAGCTCGGGGCGATGGCGGAACAGCAGCGCGTAGGTCGAGCGCATGTACGGCCGCGTCGTCGCCGTGAGCTCATAGCCCTTCGGCACGCCGATGATCACGTCGCAAGTGAACTGCTGCGTCTGTGGATCTTTCTTGCGCAGCGTGTTGCGCACGAAGCCCATGCGCTGCGGAAAGTAGGTGTACTCCACCTTCCGCCCCAGATCGTGCGCCAGCTGCTCGGCAATCTTGTTTTCGTAGCCCTCGCCGCGCGCGTTCGAGAGCGGCAGATTGTCAGGATCGGCGCACACGCGCAGCGGCTCGCCCTGGCCGAACGCGACCGACGCGAATAGCACCGCTGTCAGGGCAAGCATCTTGAACATTGGCGGTCCAGCTACTTCGATTCGATCGGATACAAATGACCGGGCTGGATCTTGCCGTCGGAACGTCCTTTCAAATACGCGTACAGCCCTTCCCAGTTCTCATTGACCATCTGACTGGTATTGAAGTTCGGCATGCCCTTCTCGGGGCGGCCATTCATGATCGTCGTGTGGAAGTCTTCTTTTGACATGGTCTTCAGCGATTCGACCAAGGCGGGTCCGACCAGGCCTTCCTGCTGCGCGCCGTGGCAGCGCTCGCACGCGAGCGCTCGCCACGTCTTCCATCCATTGAGCGTCTTCTGATCGACCTTGGTGCCGTCCTGCACCTGATACAAAGCTTTTGCGGAGTCATCCGCCAGGCTCGCGCTCGACAATGCGAGCGCGAGCACTACCACGAATCGCTTCATCATCCCGTCCCTCACCGGCTCGCAGTGCGCGCCGAATCCGGCAAGGCAAACACGAACAGCGATCCGCCGAGCGTCGTGTACTTGGCGAGATCCTTGTAACCACCGACTGCGCCCAGGCCTTCGGTATTGCCGGTCAGACCGGCTGCCATGCCGATGCCTGCCCAGCCGCCGATGCCCGAATAGATGCCGACGTACTGCTTGCCGCTGTACTCATATGTGAACACGTTGCCGATGATTCCGGAGGGCGTCTTGAACTTCCACAGCTCTTTGCCGTCCTTGGTGCTCACTGCCTTGATGTAGCCCTCGAGCGTTCCGTAGAACACGATATCGCCCGCGGTCGTGAGCGCGCCGGACCATACCGAGAAGCGCTCCGGCTTCGACCAGACGATCTTGCCTTGGGCCGCGTCCCACGCGATGAAGTTGCCCATGCCGCCGTGACTTCCCGGCGTCGGATACATCGTCAACGTCGCGCCGACGAACGGCTGACCTGCGGTGTACTCCACCTGGAACGGCTCGTACGTCATACACACATGGTTGGTCGGAACCATGATGAGCCCGGACTTGCGGTCATAGCTCGCCGGTTGCTGGTCCTTCGAACCGAGCGCGGCCGGACAGATGTCCTTCACGTTGACGTCCGGTCCCGTCGTACCCGGCGAATACTTCTTGTCGACGATCGGGCGGCCGGTCTTCATGTCGACCGAAGTGGCCCAGTTGACCTGCGGATCGTACTTCTGCGCGACCAGCAGCTCGCCGGTGTCGCGGTTCAGCGTGTAGCCGAAGCCGTTACGATCGAAGTGCACGAGCGCAGGCGTGTCCTTGCCTTTGATCTTCAGGTCGACGAGCAGCATCTCGTTGATGCCGTCGAAGTCCCATTCGTCGTGCGGCGTCATCTGGTACGCCCACTTCGCCATGCCCGTGTCGAGATCACGCGCAAAGATCGTCATCGACCACTTGTTGTCGCCCGGCCGTTGCGCAGGATTCCACGTGCCCGGATTGCCCGTGCCGTAGTACACGAGGTTCAGTTTCGGGTCGTAGGCATACCAGCCCCACGTCGTGCCGCCGCCCAGCTTCCACTGATCGCCCTTCCACGTCTTGATCGACGAGTCCTTGCCGACCGGGGCGAGCTTGCCGTTCGTCCACGTCATGGTCTTGTTCGGGTCGACCAGCAGCTCCGTGTCAGGTCCGGTGCTCCACGCAGTCCACACCTTCTTGCCGGAATTGACGTCGTACGCAATCAGTCGTCCGCGCACGCCGAACTCCCCGCCGGAGATGCCGGTGATCACCTTGTCCTTGAACACGTGCGGTGCATTGGTGTTCGTCTCACCGATCTTCGGATCACCGTTCTTGGCGGTCCACACCACCTTGCCCGTGTTGGCATCCAGCGCGACCAGCGTCGTGTCGGCCTGCTGCAGGAAGATCTTGCCGTTGCCGTAGGCGAGACCGCGATTGACCGTGTCGCAACACATTACCGGTACGACATCGGTATTCTGCTTGGGCTCGTACTTCCACTTGAACGATTGATCTTTCAGATTGACCGCGTAGACGTTGTTCGGGAACGGCGTATGCAGGTACAGCGTGTCGCCGATCACCAGAGGCGAGCCTTCGTGACCACGCAGAACGCCTGTCGACATCGTCCAGGCCACCTGCAACTGCCCGACGTTGTTGCTATTGACCTGCTTGAGATCGCTATAGCGATGGTTGGCGTAATCGCCCGCTTGCGACGCCCAATTGGAAGACTTCGCCATGAGCTGCTCGAGCCCTGGCGCCTGGGCGACCGCTATCCCGCACATACCCATCGTCGCGGCGGCCGCCGCACCGATTAGAATGGAGAGACGTTGCTGTTTCATATTTAATCCCCCGTCAGCCGCTACGAACCGAGTGACACCTCATGATGACAATGCAACGCACATGCCAGATCCGCCGCCTCCCGGTTCTGCTCGGCACGGCCTGGCTGTGCGCCATCCCGATCGCCCTCGCCGACGCGCCCGTCCACGATTACCCGACGGTCGCGCGCGTGGAATTCGTGCAGGACTGCATCGCCAGCCACGGCGGCAAGCTCGAGAACCTGTATCAGTGCTCATGTGCCATCGATCGCATCGCCAACACCCTGAGCTACGACGACTTCGTCGAGGCTTCGACCTACGCGAAATACGCGAGCCTGCCGGGCGAAGGCGGCGGCATCTTCCGCGACTCCGACACCGCGAAGCAGATGGCCAAGCGCTATCGGGAAACCGAGGCCGAGGCGTACCGTAGCTGCGGATTGGGATCTTGAGCTCTCGGCTTCGCCCGATCGTTGCCCTGCCGGCGGCTGAGGCCCGAAGGCAACTCCCCAGGGCGAGCGCCCGACGCGAATATTCCGAACCGCGCTCAGCGTCGATGTATCGATCACACTGATGTCGTCCGATGGGCCGTTGGCCGTGTAGAGCCAGCGACCGTCCTTGGACAACGCGATGCCCCACGGCCGCGTGCCGACCTTCACCTCAGAGAGCAGCTTGTTGGTCGTGCTGTCGATGACCGCAACCGTGCCGCCGCGGCCCGTGCTCACGTAAAGCCGATTGCGGCCTGAATCCAGCAGGATTCCCATAGGGCGCGCCTCCTTGCGCAACTCCATCACACGCTCGACCGGCTCGCCCTGCGGCAGCGTCATGCGATAGACCGAGGCGTCGAACTCACCGGATACATAGGCCGTGCGACCGTCCGGCGTGAAGGCGACATCGCGCGGACGCTTGCCGACCTGCACCGACTTGACGATCTTCAGGGTGCGGGTGTCGATGATCGACACCGAGTTGTCGGACTCGTTGGTGACCAGAACCCAGCGTCCATCCGGCGTGACGGCGACGCCTTCAGGCTCACGCCCTACAGGCACCCGCTGCACGACCGTGCCACTTTTAATGTCTACGACTGACAAGGTGGCCGAGTCTTCGTTGGCCACGAACAGCCTTTTGCCATCCCGGCTGAGCGCGAACTGCTCCGGGTCGGAGCCGGCGTGTAACACTTTCACGACTTTTTGCGTTGCCGTATCAACCACGGCAATGCCGTCGGCCTTCAGGTCCCGCTCGAGCTTCGCGCACTCCTCGTCCGGGACCGACGGCGGGCACTTGGGCAGGCCGCTGACTGCGACGAACAGCTGCGATCCGTCGGCATTGAGCTTCAATCCGCGCGGGCGCTTGCCGATCGCGATGTTCTCGATCACCGTGCTGGTATTGGTATCCAGTACCGTGACGCTCTCACCGTCTTCGTTGGAGACATACAGGCGCGACGCTTCGGCCGGGCCGACCAGCCCGGCCAGAACGATGCCCAGCCACAGGATTCTCGACACCATTGAGGGCCTCCGCTGTGAGATCGGTGAACTCCGCGAACAGCATGAAAGTTCTTTGTCAGCAAAACGGGTGCCACGAAACCGGGCTCGGGGGCTTGATTACGCCGTGACGCGGCGCGACGCCCCGACCCCGTCAAGTGTCCCGTTTTGTCTCTGCGGGCGTGACACTGATACGTGACAGGTGACACCGGTGTTACAGTCCGCAGGCGTAGCAGAGG
>Ga0068864_100002905_pt1 | contig 14163 bp, 10 predicted proteins | sample KBSSwiS72_FD_66586 | JGI IMG/M metagenome (GOLD analysis project Ga0068864, IMG submission 66586) | Switchgrass rhizosphere microbial communities from Kellogg Biological Station, Michigan, USA - KBS Switchgrass S7-2 | ecosystem: Host-associated > Plants > Roots > Rhizosphere > Soil ... | reverse complement strand
AGCTCGTCTTCCTTGAACGGCTTCTCGATGAAGTCCTCGGCGCCCTTCTTCATCGTCGTCACCGCCATCGGCACGTCGCCGTGGCCGGTGATGAAGGTCACGGGCAGGGGCGAGCGGCGCTCGAGCAGGCGGTCCTGCAGTTCCAGGCCGCTCATGCCGTCCATGCGGATGTCGGCGATGAGGCAGGCGACCTCGCGCGGGTCGAAGCGCGAGAGGAAGGACTCGGCCGAGTCGAAGCACTTGACCCGGTAGTCCTTGCCCTCGAGCAACCACTGCAGGGAATCGCGCACGGCCTCGTCGTCGTCGACGACGTAGACGGTGCCCTTCTTGGGAATGAGGCTCATGCAGAAACGGCCGCGGGGGCTTCGAGTCGGTGGGGTTCTACCGGCAGCGTGAAGGTGAAGCGGCAGCCGATCGGGGTGTCGCCATTGTAGAGGTTGACCGCCTTGATCCGGCCGCGGTGGCTCTCGATGATCGAGCGGCACAAACTGAGGCCGATGCCGAGGCCGTCGACCTTGGTCGAGAAGAAGGCCTCGTACATGCGGGCGATCACCTCGTCCTTCAGGCCGGGGCCCTTGTCGGTGACGCTGAACTCGATCACGTCGCCTTCGTCGGGCGTGTGCCGCGGCACGACGCGCAGCTCGATCCGCCGGCGTGCGCTCGGCAGACGGGCGCTGTCGATCGCCTCGGCCGCGTTCTTCAGCAGGTTGAGCACCACCTGCTCGATCAGGATCGGGTCGACCATCAGCGGCGGCAGGCGCTGCGCCACGTAGGTCTGGATCGCGACGTTGCGGCGCCGCAGCTCGATGCCGGCGAGGTCGACCGCGTCGTCGACGATGGTCTGCGCCGAGGCCCTCTGCCGCTGCGGCTCGCTGCGTTTCACGAAGGCGCGGATGCGATGGATGATCTGCCCGGCTCGCTCGGCCTGGCGCGAGGTTTTCTGCAGCGCCGCGATCAGGTCGGACTTGTCGATGGCGTTGTTCTCGACCCGCGTCACCATGCCGTTGCAGTAGTTGGTGATGGCGGTGAGCGGCTGGTTCAGCTCGTGCGCCACCGACGAAGCCATCTCGCCCATGGTCACCAGCCGGCTCGTCACCTGCGCCTTCTCGGCCTGGTGCTCGGCCACCGCCTCGGCATTGCGCCGCTCGGAGATGTCGGTGGCGATCAGCATCTGCGCCAGGCGGCCGTCGGTCCATTGCAGGTAGCGGGCGCGGACCTCGAACCACTTGCCGGTGGGCTCGACGAAGATCTCGCGCGAGTCGGAGCCGGCGGCGGTCAGCTCCTGAGTCGGCAGGCCGCCGAGCGCGTCGACCGCGTCGTCGCCGTCGAGCGGCATCGGCAGCGAGGCATCGCCGCCCGAAAGCTGGGCGTGGCCGCGGGCATCGGCGCCGAACCAGAGGCGGTAGGAGCGGTTGGCGAACAGCAACTCGCCCGACTGCACCGAAAGCACCGACACTGCGGTGTCGAGTCCCTCGAGCACGGTGGTGAAGCGCTCGTGCGAGGCGGTGAGCTGGTCGCGGATGCGCTTGGCCTCGGTGATGTTGGTCATCGAGGTCATCCAGCCGGTCTGCTGGCCCTTCGGGTCGATCAGCGGCGAGACGTACATCCGGGCGTCGAACACCGAGCCGTCCTTCCTCATCACCTTGACCTCGATGCCGCCGGCGGGGCTCTGCCCGCGCAGCTCCTGCTCGAGCAGGCGTGCGTTCTCCTCGCGCCGGTCGTGCGGCCAGTAGGGGAAGGGTGGATGCTGGCCGATCAGGTCGGCCTCGGAGAAGCCGGTCATGGCGCAGAACGCCGGGTTGACGTAGCTGATCTGGCCTTCCATGTCCATGGCGCGCATGCCGGTCAGCATCGAGTTCTCCATGGCGCGGCGGAAGTTGGTCTCGGAGACCAGCGCCGCCTGCATCTGCAGCCGCCGTCGCATGTGCCGCCAGGTGCCGAGCAGCATCCAGACGGTGAGCACCGACAGCGCCATCACCATCCAGAACAGCGTGTTGCTGATCAGGCCGACGGAGGTGCGGTAGCCCTCGCCGCGCAGCACCAGGCCGTTCTCGGCAGGCGCGACCGGCAGCTCGAAGACGATCGACGGCCGCTTCACGGTCGTGCCCGGCACGGTCATCACCGTGCTCGCCAGCGACAGGTCGCGGTCGAGCAGAGAGATCGCATGCCGGCGCGAGACCTCGTTCGGCACGTAGTAGCGCAGCAGCCGCTCGACCGAGTACTCGGCGATCAGCGCGCCGTTGAAGTGGCCGCGCTCGATCAGCGGGATGACGACCTGGAACACGGGGTTGCCGAAGCTGTCCTTGAACGGCCGGGAGTACGCCGTCTGCCGGGTTTCGCGGCCGCGCTGGAAGGCCTTCTCCGGCTCGCTGCCGGAGTTCTCGACCGGCAGCGACGCCGGCGTCTCGATGCCGCTGATGCCGGTCTCGGGCGGGAAGCTTGTGCCGGAATAGGCGGCGATCGCATTGCGCGCCGGCCCGACCCAGATCAGGTTGGTCGTCTCGGGCCGCTCGCGGGTGAAGCCCGAGGCCTGGACCAGGAAGGAGTTGCGATCCAGCGAGCGGGTGATCAGGTCGTGGGCGGTACGGACCAGCTGCTCGTGGTTGTCGATCAGGCGTAGCCGCAGCTGCTGCTGCGCCACCTCGGTGTCGCGGCGCACCGCCTCCTGCTCGCGCTCCAGCTCCTCGTTGCGCAAGTACCAGAACGCGGAGACGATGGCCGCGAGGAACAGCAGCACCGAGGCGAGCGGGCCGAGCGTGGCGTAGCGATCCTGGCGGGCGGCCGACTGGCGCCGCCACCAGCGTCCGAACAGGCGCTCCGCCCAGGTCCGATTGGGTCGCGAAGGGGCTTTCGTCGCCGTCACGGCACGTTGCATGCCGCAATTATCGACGCCGCGCGGGAGACACGAGGCCGTGAAGCCTTGCCTTCCGACCTGCGGCTGTTTGCTTGCCACAATACGAAATGCAGTAGCGCAATGTGAAAGTAGGCATTTTTGTGCGACACTCCCGCACAGCCAGAACAACGACGCCGGAGACGCCCATGTCAGCCCTTCCCGAGCCTTCCGTCGGCGCGGCCGCGAACGACGATCCCGATGCTGCTGAAACCCGGGAGTGGCTCGAAGCCCTCTCGGCCGTGATCGCCTCCGAAGGCGGCCAGCGTGCCCACTTCCTCCTGGAACAGTTGATCGACCAGGCGCGCCAGGCCGGCATCGACCTGCCGTTCTCCGCCAAGACGGCCTACGTCAACACCATTCCCACCGACCAGGAGGAGCGAAGCCCCGGCAACATCGAGATCGAGGAGCGGCTGCGCGCCTACATGCGCTGGAACGCGATGGCGATGGTGGTCAAGGCGAATCGCCTCCACCCGGCCGACGGCGGCGACCTCGGCGGCCACATCTCGAGCTTCGCCTCGCTGGCGACGATGTTCGGCACCGGCTTCAACCACTTCTGGCACGCCGAGACGCCGGAGCACGGCGGCGACCTGCTCTACATCCAGGGCCACTCCTCGCCCGGCGTCTATGCGCGGGCCTACATGGAAGGGCGCTTGACCGAGGATCAGCTGCTGCACTTTCGCCAGGAGGTCGACGGCAAGGGCATCTCGAGCTATCCGCATCCCAAGCTCATGCCCGAGTTCTGGCAATTCCCCACCGTCTCGATGGGCCTCGGCCCGCTGATGGCGATCTACCAGGCGCGCTTCCTCAAGTATCTGCATGCGCGCGGCATCGCCAACACCGAGAACCGCAAGGTCTGGGTGTTCTGCGGCGACGGCGAGATGGACGAGCCCGAGTCGCTCGGCGCGATCGGCCTGGCCTCGCGCGAGAAGCTCGACAACCTGATCTTCGTCATCAACTGCAACCTGCAGCGCCTCGACGGCCCGGTGCGCGGCAACGGCAAGATCATCCAGGAGCTCGAGAGCGAGTTCCGCGGCTCCGGCTGGAACGTCATCAAGCTGATCTGGGGCAGCTACTGGGACCCGCTCCTGCAGCGCGACAAGGACGGCATCCTGCGCAAGGTGATGATGGACGTGGTCGACGGCGACTACCAGGCGATGAAGGCCAACGACGGCGCCTTCGTCCGCAAGCACTTCTTCGGCCGCCATCCGAAGCTGCTCGAGATGGTCGCGAACATGAGCGACCAGGACGTCTGGCGCCTCAATCGCGGCGGCCACGATCCGCAGAAGGTCTATGCGGCCTTTCACCGCGCCAACGCGCACAAGGGCCAGCCGACGGTGCTGCTGGTGAAGACCGTCAAGGGCTTCGGCATGGGCAAGAGCGGCGAGGGCAAGAACACCGCGCACCAGACCAAGAAGCTGATCGACGAGGACGTGCTCGCCTTCCGCGACCGCTGGAACATTCCCATCCCCGACGACAAGCTCGGCGACATCCCGTTCTACAAGCCCGCGGACGACACGCCGGAGATGAAGTACCTGCAGGAGCGGCGCCAGGCGCTCGGCGGCTATCTGCCGCACCGCCGGACCAAGGCCGACGAGCAGATCGCGGTGCCGCCGCTCGACACCTTCAAGGCCGTGCTCGAGCCCACGACCGAGGGCCGCGAGATCTCGACCACGCAGGCGTTCGTGCGCTTCCTCACCCAGCTGTTGCGCGACAAGGACCTCGGCCCGCGGGCGGTGCCCATCCTCGTCGACGAGGCGCGCACCTTCGGCATGGAGGGCCTGTTCCGGCAGATCGGCATCTACAACCCGGCGGGGCAGAACTACACCCCGGTCGATCGCGACCAGGTCATGTACTACCGCGAGGACAAGGCCGGGCAGGTGCTGCAGGAAGGCATCAACGAGCCGGGCGGCATGAGCAGCTGGATCGCCGCGGCGACGAGCTACTCGACGAACAACCGGATCATGGTGCCGTTCTACGTGTACTACTCGATGTTCGGCTTCCAGCGCATCGGCGACCTCGCCTGGGCCGCGGGCGACATGCAGGCGCGCGGCTTCCTCCTCGGCGGCACCTCGGGCCGGACCACGCTCAACGGCGAAGGCCTGCAGCACGAGGACGGGCACAGCCACGTCCTCGCCGCCACGATCCCCAACTGCATCAGCTACGACCCGACCTTCGCGCACGAGGTCGGCGTGATCCTGCACCACGGCCTGGTGCGGATGGTCGAGAAGCAGGACAACGTCTTCTTCTACCTGACGCTGCTCAACGAGAACTACGCCCAGCCGGGCCTGCGTCCCGGCACCGAGGACGAGATCATCAAGGGCATGTACCTGCTGCAGGAAGGCGCGAAGAAGGCGCCGCGGGTCAACCTGCTCGGCAGCGGCACGATCCTGCGCGAGTCGATCGCCGCCCGGGAGCTGCTGGAGAACGACTGGGGCATCGCCGCCAACGTCTGGAGCTGCCCGAGCTTCAACCAGCTGGCGCGCGACGGCCAGGCGGTGGAGCGCTGGAACCTGCTCCATCCGACCGAGCGGCCGCGGGTCGCGTTCGTCGCCCAGCAGCTCGAGAAGTACGCCGGTCCGGTGATCGCCTCGACCGACTACATGAAGAACTACGCCGAGCAGATCCGCGCCCATCTGCCGAAGGGCCGGACCTACAAGGTGCTGGGCACCGACGGCTTCGGCCGGAGCGACTTCCGCGTCAAGCTGCGCGAGCACTTCGAGATCGACCGGCACTACGTCGTCGTCGCCGCGCTGAAGGCGCTGGCCGAGGAAGGCAGCGTGCCGGCCACCAAGGTGGCCGAGGCGATCGTCAAGTACGGGATCGCCGCCGACAAGATCAACCCGCTCGACGCCTGAAGGACCGCGCGATGGCCACCGTGGAAGTGAAGGTGCCGGACATCGGCGATTTCAAGGACGTCGAGATCATCGAGGTGCTCGTCAAGCCGGGCGACCGGATCAAGGCCGAGCAGTCGCTGGTCACGGTCGAGAGCGACAAGGCGTCGATGGAGGTGCCGTCGAGCGCCGCCGGCGTGGTGAAGGAGATGCGGGTCAAGCTCGGCGACAAGGTCAGCGAAGGCTCGCCGCTGCTGCTGCTGGAAAGCGAGGGCGGCGCGGAGCCCGCCGCCGCACCGCCCGCCGCGCCCGCCGCCGCTGTGCCCGCACCGGCGCCGGCCGCAGCCTCGAATTCGCCGGCGCCTGCTGCGGCACCTGCTGCCGCCGCCGGCCCGATCGAGGTCGTCGTGCCCGACATCGGCGACTTCGACGAGGTCGCGGTCATCGAGGTGCTGGTCAAGCCGGGCGACAGCGTCGCCGCCGAGCAGAGCCTGATCACGGTCGAGAGCGACAAGGCATCGATGGAGATCCCGTCGTCGCACGCCGGCGTGGTGCAGGCGCTCAAGGTCAAGGTCGGCGACAAGGTCTCCAAGGGGACCGCGATCGCGACCCTGCAGGGCACGGGCGGCGCCGCACCGGCCGCTCCGGCCGCCGCCGCGCCTGCGCCGTCAGCCGCTCCGGCGCCGGCCAGCGCGCCGGCTGCGGCTGCGCCGCCCCATGCGGAAAAGCCGCTTCCGACGGCCGCATTGCCGGCGCACGAGCCGACCGCGCCGCAGGGCGCCTTGCCGCACGCCTCGCCGACGATCAGGAAGCTCGCCCGCGAGCTCGGCGTGCCGCTGGTCGAGGTGAAGGGCAGCGGGCCGAAGGGCCGGATCACCCAGGAAGATGTCCAGGCCTTCGTCAAGGCGGTGATGGCCGGAACGCGGACCACCCAGGCGCAGGCGGCCAAGGCACCGAGCGCCGCCGCCGCGGGCGGCGCCTTCCCCGGCCTGCCGGCCTGGCCGCAGGTCGACTTCGCCAAGTTCGGGCCGATCGAGAAGAAGGAGCTGTCGCGGATCAAGAAGATCAGCGGCCCGGTGCTGCATCGCAACTGGGTCGTGATCCCGCACGTCACCAATCACGACGACGCCGACATCACCGAGCTCGAGGCGTTCCGGGTCGCGACCAACAAGGAGAACGAGAAGTCGGGCGTGAAGGTGACGATGCTCGCCTTCCTAATCAAGGCCTGCGTGGCCGCCCTGCAGAAGTTCCCCGATTTCAACGCCAGCCTCGAAGGCGACCACCTGGTGCTGAAAAAGTACTTCCACATCGGCTTCGCCGCCGACACGCCGAACGGCCTGGTCGTGCCGGTGATCAAGGACGCCGACCGGAAGGGCGTGCTGCAGATCTCGACCGAGATGGGCGAGCTGGCGAAGAAGGCGCGCGACGGCAAGCTCACGCCCGCCGACATGAGCGGCGGGTGCTTCTCGATCTCGTCGCTGGGCGGGATCGGTGGCCGCTACTTCACGCCGATCATCAATGCGCCCGAGGTCGCGATCCTCGGCGTCTGCAGGAGCCTCACCGAGCCGGTATGGGACGGCAAGGCGTTCCAGCCGCGGCTGATGCTGCCGCTCTCGCTGAGCTGGGACCACCGCGTCGTCGACGGCGCCGCCGCGGCGCGCTTCAACGCCTTCCTCATCCAGATCCTCGGCGACTTCCGGAGGGTGCTGCTATGAGCGTCGACGTCAAGGTGCCCGACATCGGCGACTTCAAGGACGTCGGTGTCATCGAGGTCCTGGTCAAGCCGGGCGACAGCGTCAAGGTCGAGCAGAGCCTGATCACGATCGAGAGCGACAAGGCGTCGATGGAGATTCCGTCGTCGCATGCCGGGGTCGTCGAGGAGATCAAGGTCAAGGTCGGCGACACCGTCAACCAGGGCTCGGTGATCCTGAGCCTGGACGAGGCGGCCGAAGGGGCTTCGCCGGCGCCCGGTGCCGCTGCGCCGGCCGCTGCCGCAACGGCGGCTGCACCGGCCCCGAGCCCTGCGCCCGCGCCCGCACCCGCCGCGGCGCCTGCACTGGCGCCTGCCGCGGCCAGGACCGCGAGCGCGGTCGCACCGGGCGCCTCGTTCGGCGGCGACCTCACCTGCGACCTGCTCGTGCTCGGCGCCGGCCCCGGCGGCTACTCGGCCGCGTTCCGCGCCGCCGACCTCGGCCTCAAGGTCGTGCTGGTGGAGCGTTATGCGACGCTCGGCGGCGTCTGCCTCAACGTCGGCTGCATTCCGTCGAAGGCGATGCTGCACGTCGCCGCCGTGCTCGACGAGGTCGCGCATTTCGACAAGGTCGGCGTCAGCTTCGGTGCGCCGACGGTCGATCGGGCGAAGCTGGTCGCGCACAAGAACAAGGTGGTGGGAAAGCTCACCGGTGGCCTGGCGCAGATGGCGAAGATGAGGAAGGTTACGGTCGTCACCGGCAGCGGCCGCTTCACTGACGACCACCACGTCAGCGTCGAGCTCGCCGCCGGCGGCACGACGACGATCGGCTTCGCCCGCGCCGTGATCGCCGCCGGCTCGGAGGCGGTGAAGCTGCCGTTCATGCCCAAGGACGACCGGCGGGTCGTCACCTCGACCGGCGCCCTCGAGCTGCCGAGCGAGCCGAAGCGGATGCTGATCGTCGGCGGCGGCATCATCGGCCTCGAGATGGGCACGGTCTACTCGACCCTCGGTGCCCGTCTCGACGTGGTCGAGATGCTCGACGGCTTGATGCTGGGCGCCGACCGCGACCTGGTCAGGGTCTGGCAGAAACTCAACGCGCCGCGCTTCGACAACATCCTGCTCAAGACCAAGACGGTCAGCGCCGAGGCCCGGCCCGACGGCATCCTGGTGAGGTTCGAAGGCGAGGGCGCGCTCAAGGAGCAGCTCTACGACCTGGTGCTGCAGGCCGTGGGCCGGGTGCCGAACGGCAGGAAGATCGGCGCCGAGGCCGCGGGAGTGAACGTCACCGATCGCGGCTTCGTCCCGGTCGACATCCAGATGCGCACCAGCGTGCCGCACATCTTCGCCGTCGGCGACATCGTCGGCCAGCCGATGCTCGAGCACAAGGCGGTGCACGAGGCGCACGTCGCCGCCGAGGTCGCCGCCGGCGAGCAGCTCGGCGACGCCAAGCTGGCGAAGACGGCTTTCGACGCGCGCGTGATCCCGAGCGTTGCCTACACCGACCCGGAGATCGCCTGGGTCGGCCTCACCGAAGACGATGCCAAGGCGCGCGGCGTCAAGGTGAAGAAGGGCCTGTTCCCCTGGACCGCCTCGGGCCGGGCGATCGCCAACGGCCGCGACGAAGGCTTCACCAAGCTGCTGTTCGACGAGGCCAGCCACGCGATCGTCGGCGGCGGCATCGTCGGCACGCACGCCGGCGACATGATCGGCGAGATCGCCCTGGCGATCGAGATGGGCGCCGACGCGGTCGACATCGGCAAGACGATCCATCCGCATCCGACGCTGGGCGAATCGATCGGCCTGGCGGCGGAGGCCTTCGAGGGAACCTGCACCGACTTGCCGCCGGTGCGCCGCTGATCCGCGAGGCTCAGACGGCGAGGGTGTGGATGCCGAAGCCGGCGCCGGTGCGCCGGTCTTCGAAGTAGCGCTCGAGGGTCAGCTTCGTCGTCCGGAAGGCGAGCTCGCCCCAGGGAATCTCGGCCTCGGCGAAGAGCCCTGCCTCGATCGTTTCCGGCCCGGGCGCGAAGTCGGTGTCGAGCAGGCGCGCGCGATAGAACAAGTGCACCTGGCCGACGCGCACCACGTCGATCAGGGTGAAGAGTCCCTGCATCTCGACCCGCGCCCCGGCCTCCTCGACGGTCTCGCGCAGGGCGCCTTCGAGGGTGGTCTCGCCGAGCTCCATGAAGCCGGCGGGCAGGGTCCACAGGCCCTTTCGCGGCTCGATGTTGCGCCGGCAGAGCAGCACCTTGTCCTGCCACACCGGCAGCGTGCCGACGACGTTGAGCGGGTTCTCGTAGTGGATCGTCGTGCAGACCGTGCAGGTGGCGCGGTCGCGGTTGTCGTCGGCCGGCGTTTCGTAGCGGACCTCGCCGCCGCAGGCCCGGCAATGCTTGATGCTGCGTGGCGCGAACATTGGCAGGAGTTTAGGACCCCGCCCATGACCCTGCGCCGCGGCGAAAGTCGCATGGCATGATCGCGACACGCCCCCACCGAGCCCCACGATGAGCCACGTCTTCACCCCGCCCGCGCCCGCCCGCGTCCCCGTCGCCGCCTCGTCCGACGCCTTCCCGGTTCACCGCATCTACTGCGTCGGCCGCAACTACGTCGAGCATGCGAAGGAGATGGGCTTCACCGGCCGCGAGCCGCCGTTCTTCTTCCTGAAGCCGGCCGACGCGGTGCTGCCGGTCGCCGAGGGCGAGACCGGCCGGATGCCGTATCCGAGCCTGACCAAGAGCCTGCACCACGAGGTGGAGCTGGTGGTGGCGATCGGCACCGGCGGGCGCGACATCAAGGCCGCCGACGCGATGAAGCACGTCTGGGGCTACGCCGTCGGCCTCGACATGACCCGGCGCGACCTGCAGGGCGAGGCGAAGAAGCTCGGCCGGCCGTGGGACATCGGCAAGGGCTTCGACCATTCGGCGCCGATCGGGCCAATCTATCGTGCTGCGGATTGCACGGTCGACGGCGACACCCGGATCACGCTCGAGGTCAACGGGGTGATCCGCCAGCAGAGCACGATCGGCAAGCTGATCTGGAATCTCGCCGAGACCATCGAGCACCTCTCTGCCGCCTGGGAGCTCGCGCCCGGCGACCTGATCTTCAGCGGCACGCCCGAAGGCGTGGCCGCGGTCGAGGTCGGCGACGTGCTGAAGGCGAGCGTCGACGGCGTCGGCAGCCTGCAGGTGCAGATCGTCGCCCGCTGAAGCTCGCCACCGGCGGATGAAGCTCTACAACTACTTCCGCTCCTCGGCCTCCTACCGGGTGCGGATCGCGCTGGCGCTCAAGGGGCTGAGCTACGAGTACGTGGCCGTGCACCTGGTGAAGAATGAGCAGCTCGGCGAGGCCTTTCGCGCCCTGGCGCCATCGCAGCTCGTGCCGGCGCTGGTGCTCGACGAGCCGGGGATCGCGCCGCTGACCCAGTCGCTGGCGATCATCGAGTACCTCGAGGAGACCCATCCCGAGCCGCCGCTCCTGCCGGCCGAGCCGCTCGGCCGGGCCCGGGTCCGCGCCATCGCCCTCGACATCGCCTGCGAGATCCATCCGCTCGACAACCTGCGCGTCCTGCGCTTCCTGGTGAAGGACATGGGCGTGTCCGAGGACGACAAGAACCGCTGGTACCGGCACTGGGTGGAGACCGGGCTGGAGACGGTCGAGCGGCAGCTCGCCGGCCATACCGCGACCGGGCGCTTCTGCCATGGCGACACACCGGGCCTCGCCGACTGCGTGCTCGTGCCGCAGATCCACAACGCCCAGCGCATGAACTGCCGTCTCGACCATGTGCCGGCGGTGATGCGCATCTACGAGAACTGCATGGCCGAAGCGGCGTTCAGCACCACCCAGGCGTCCGCCTGCCCGGACGCGACGTGAGCCGGCCGGCGAGCTGGCTCGTTCCGCCCTGGGCGGACGGACGCGTCGGCGCCCTGATGTCGACGCGCGAAGGCGGGCAGAGCGACGGCCCGTTCGCCTCGATGAACCTCGGCACCGCCGGCGGCGACCTGCCGGAGCGGGTCGCCGCCAACCGGGCCCGATTTGCCGTCGCCTGCAGCGCCGCCCCGGTCTTCCTGCGCCAGGTGCACGGCAGGCGGGTCGTCCGGATCGGCGCCGCCGACGCCCTCCCCGAAGCGCCGCCGCACGAGGCCGACGCCAGCCTGACGACCGAGCGGGGCGTCGCCTGCACGGTGCAGGTGGCCGACTGCCTGCCCGTCCTGTTCGCCGCGCCCCTCGGCCGAGGCGTCGCCGCGTCCCATGCGGGCTGGCGCGGGCTTGCCGCGGGCGTGCTCGAAGCGACGGTCGCCGGCCTGTGCGAAGCGGCCGACTGCCGCCCCCGCGATCTCGACGCCTGGCTCGGGGTCTGCATCGGGCCGCGCGCGTTCGAGGTCGGCGAAGACGTGCTCGAGGCGTTCGCCGTCGCGCCGGGCGGCCCAAGCATCCGCCGGTTCAGGCCGACCGAGCCCGGGAAATGGCTGGCGGACCTCGCCGGGCTGGCGCAGGACCGGCTGGCCACGGCCGGCGTCATGCGGGTCAGCGCCGCGGCCGGCTGCGCCTTCGAGGATGCGTCACGGTTCTTTTCCTACAGGCGCGATCGGGTCACCGGGCGGATGGCCGCCGCCGTCTGGATCGCCGGCGGCGGCGGGATGCCCATCGGCTGAGGCGAGCTCGGCGCGGCGGCGGGCGCGGCGCCGCGCCGGCGTGCCCAGCAGGTAGAGCGCGATGCCGAGCGGCAGGGCGCCGTAGAGCAGGAAAGTGACGCCCGCGCCGAGCCAGCTCCCACCCGCGGACGTGCCTTCGGCCAACGCCATCAGCACGACGACGTAAAGCCATGCAATGGCCACGATATACATGTTTTGCGGTAGGAGTTCTCGATCTGTCCCACGATAATCGTCGCATGGAGACAAAGGGCGACATCCGGGAAGCCCCGGCACTGGGCGGCTTCGGCGTACCGACCGAGGCCTTGGCGAAACTTCAGGCCGACTACATGGCCGGCGCGGTGGAGGTTTGGAACCGGATCCTGCAGCCCGCGGAAGTGTCCAAGCGCCCGGCCGACCGGCGCTTCGCTGCCAGCGAGTGGGCGGCGTCGCCGGCCAACGCCTATCTCGCCGAGATGTACCTGCTGAATGCGCGCACCCTGCTCGGCATGGTGGAGTCGCTGCAGGCCGACGAGAAGACCCGGTCGCGGGTGCGCTTCGCGGTGCTGCAGTGGATCGACGCGGCCTCGCCGAGCAATTTCCTGGCGCTCAACCCGGAAGCGCAGAAGAAGGCGATCGACACCCGCGGCGAAAGCCTGGCCGATGGCATGCGCCACCTCTGGGACGACCTGCAGCGGGGTCATCTCTCGCAAACCGACGAGACCGCGTTCGAGGTCGGCCGCAACGTCGCCACGACCGAAGGCTGGGTGGTGTTCGAGAACGAGTTCTTCCAGTTGCTCGAATACAAGCCGCTCACGCCCAAGGTGTACGAGCGGCCGCTGCTGATCGTGCCGCCCTGCATCAACAAGTTCTACATCCTCGACCTGCAGCCGGAGAACTCGCTGATCCGCTACGCCGTCGGCGAAGGGCATCGGGTCTTCGTCGTCAGCTGGAAGAACGCCGGCGACGAGATCGCCAAGCGCACCTGGGACGACTACATCGAGCAGGCCGCGATCAAGGCGATCCGCCTGGCGCAGGAGATCTCGGGCAGCGAGGAGATCAACACCCTCGGCTTCTGCATCGGCGGCACCATCCTCGCCACCGCGCTCGCGGTGCTCGAGGCGCGCGGCGAGCGGCCGGCGGCGAGCATGACGCTCCTGACCGCGTTCCTCGACTTCACCTACACCGGCATTCTCGACATCTTCGTCGACGAAGCATCCACGCGGATGCGCGAGATGACGATAGGCGCCGAGAGCGCCGGCGGCGGCAGCCTGCTCAAGGGGCAGGAGCTGGCCACGACCTTCAGCTTCCTGCGGCCGAACGACCTGGTCTGGAACTACGTCGTCGGCAATTACCTGAAGGGCGAGACGCCGCCGCCGTTCGACCTGCTTTACTGGAACAGCGACGGCACCAACCTGCCGGGGCCGATGTACTGCTGGTACCTGCGCAATACCTATCTGGAGAACAAGCTCAAGGAGCCGGGTGCGCTCACCGTCTGCGGCGAGAAGATCGATCTCTCCAAGATCTCGGCGCCGGCCTACCTCTATGCCTCGCGCGAAGACCACATCGTCCCCTGGCAAGGGGCCTATCGCAGCACCGCCGTCCTGAAAGGCAAGCGCCGCTTCGTCCTCGGTGCCTCGGGGCACATCGCCGGCGTGATCAATCCGCCCCTGAAGAAGAAGCGCAGCCACTGGATCGCCAAGACGGCGACCTTGCCGGCCAATCCCGAAGCGTGGCTTACGCAGGCCGAGGAGCGCCCCGGGAGCTGGTGGACCGACTGGTCCGAGTGGCTGAGCACGTTCAGCGGCAAACAGGTGGCCGCGCCCAAGGCGCCGGGCAACCGCAAGTGGAAGGCGATCGAGCCCGCGCCCGGTCGCTATGTGAAAGAGAAGGCCTGAACCGCCGTCTTCCCGAGCGAAGCCAAGGATCTCGGGTCTCGCGCGGAAGAGATCCTTCGCTGCGCTCGCAATGACGGCAATTTCCTGGAGCAACTGAAATGAGCACAGACATCGTCATCGTCGCCGCCGCCCGCACCGCGGTCGGCAAGTTCGGCGGCACGCTTTCCAAGACGCCGGCGCCCGAGCTCGGCGCCGCGGTCATCGCCAGCCTGCTCGAGCGCGC